>AUXO014207354.1_pt1 | contig 11773 bp, 9 predicted proteins | sample 768731 | NCBI WGS metagenome assembly AUXO01 (sample SAMN02715735, study PRJNA202380) | gut metagenome | biome: sheep rumen | host: Ovis aries | place: New Zealand: Palmerston North | reverse complement strand
AATACCCGCCGGAAGTCACACTTGTGAGTTTCTGTGCACAGCTCATAAATGTGTCTGTGGCTGCAACAGCGGAGCCAAACCCGACAACAGAAATAACCGCAATGGTGATTTTGGATGAATTGACCACGCCCTTGTTCAGGGCAGTCTGCAAAAACTTACGTATATCTCCCTGCGGCGCATTCGCCTTAATCTGCGGAAGGAATATGACCAGAGCAACCACAGTCCCTGCCAGAACTGCAATCGCATTATTCATCTTCACAAAATTAAAAAGAAGAAAAATAACAGCCAAAGGAATCAAAGCTACAAAAAAATTCGGTTTCTTCACTTCTTTTTTCCGGCCGGCATAAACACCGCCTTCGAATTCCGTAAATCCTTCTCCCCTGTTTTTACATTTAATCAGAAATCGTGCTGTATAGGGAATGGAAAGAACCAGTACCAGCACCATAGCTGTAATGCCCGGGATCAGACCTGCTGTAGATTCCGTCCCCAGCAGATTCATTGCCAATACCTGTTTGCTCTGTACTGCTCCCGGTCCGTTCGCAATCCCGTAACACGCCATAAGAAGAACCGGAATCCCTCTGCGCGGCAGATCTGCTTTTCTCATCAAACCTACAATAATCGGATACATAGCAAATAAGCCAATCATTGCATCCACACCTGTATAATTCAGGATCGAGAATACGATACTGCACACAAGGGTCACGACCCATGGCCCTCTTTTCCCGCTCAAATCGCCTTTTGCCAATACCTGCGTAATTGCTGAGGCGATTGAATCTCCGGCTCCGGAGCATCCAAATACTGCTCCAAAGATAGCACCGGTAATAAAAATCGGATAGAGATTCATCAGAATTCCAGATGCGCCCTGCATAAAGGTATTTATAAATGTATCTGTGATGTTCTGTGCGTTAAATACCGCAATCACAATGACAGCGATAATTGCAACATAGGCAACATCCCACCCTTTATAACCCAGATATATAAGCAAAAACAATGCAATGATGATACCTGTTATTCCTAAAACACTCATATTTTTACCTCATTAAGGTTCTTTTTATCTGTCTTTCATCAGAGTGTCAAAGTCTTTCTGTTTTGAAAGACTTTGACACTGTACGGTGCAGCACTCATTACTCAATCATATAGTTTATGTAAGAGACAGTCCAGATATTATTTGATTTTCTTTGCAAAAAACCAGCATACTGCTGCAGCAATACCTAAGACGATACATAAATACCATAATGTATTGTATCCGGAATACTGGATAATGTAACCAAAGAGTGCTGTTAATGCCGCACCGATCAGATTTCCTACAAACATTACAGTAGAATGAGCGATTGGAATCTGATCGTTATCCTCAAACAAATCAGGATAACAGGAATAGGTTAATGTTGTAAATGCACGCGGCAATGTACCATAAAGGATGATGAAGATCATCAGTAATCCTGCCGGCAGGTACATTAAGCATAAGTAAACAACGACTACGGACAAGCAGGAGAAGATCATCAGTTTACGTCTTGTTTTCAGTTTGTCTGCCAGAATACCGTAAACAATAAATGCTACAATACCAAAAGCGGTTGCAAGGCTGTTCAGGTTGCCGGCTGCGACCTGGTCAATACCTAACTCTGTTGTCATGTAAGTAGGAATGTACTGACCGACACGCGCTACTGCACCGCCAACGAGTGTAAATCCAACTGCAATGAGCCAAATCTGAGGTGTTTTGAATACGGCCATTTTCTTTGCAACTTTTTCGCTCTTGGAAAGAGCAGGTTTGTTTTTATTCCTCTCAGCAGCAGTTACCTGAATGCTTGCTACAATACCTTTGTTAATCGCAAAGAACCAAATGATCGCCAGGATGATGATTGTTACGATGATATAAAGATACACACCGCTAAGACCAACTTTATTTGCTACAGTAGGAGCAAGACTAAAGTGAATAATCTGACCAAACATCATGCCTGTGTTCAGGATACCGGTTGCTGTGCCAAGCATCTTATTGCCCCGGAATACAGAACTGATTACAGACTGTGTCAGTATTTGGATCAGGCAGAACCCCAGAGCCTCAATGACTCGTCCAACAACAAGAAGAGCTACATTGCCTGCAAAGAGTCCGACAATGTTTCCAAGTGTGATGAACCCGATTGCCAATACACCCGCATAACGGGGTGACATTTTACTGATTACAAAACCTGCCGGAAGCATTGCTACGATACATACCCACTGGAATACAGACATTACGACACCCATCGCGCCCATCTCCAACTGATATGCCTGCATAAAGTTGACCAGAATCGGAATGAACTTAAAGTTACTGAATCCTGCTGCAATCATGATCAGTGTACTTACTACAAGAATCAGAATCGCATGTTTCATAGAAATTGATGGATAACCATTATTCCGGTTATCTGCACTGGCTGTGTGTTCCATAAAAACCTCCCTTAGTATATTCAAGTCTCGCCCGCCACTTAAGAAGTGGGGATCTTCTCACACTGAGATATATTAATTTCCCAGACGACTTGGACGTCTTCTTCGTTGAAGTCCCCCTGTCTGCACCGCTGTTCCAACAGGAACCGGTTCTGAGGGGAGCTGCGGCTTCACCGCACCCGCCTTTTTAAACGCTGATTTCGGACATATCGTCTGATCATTCATCTGTTTTAATGCTGTTTCATCTTTTATGATGTGGATCATTCCGGATCCGCCAAGAATGGAGCCTTCCGGTGCTGCCTTGATACACTCTCCGCATCCGTCACAAGAGGAAGGATCAATGTATAGGGTGTAACATCCGATGCAGACCATTTTGTCACATATCCTTCTGTTACAGTGCTTTTCCCACACGTCCGGATAGGTATCCAGGGAATCCAGCACTGCCTGAACAGCAGCAACCGATAAAGGACATTCCCCATCAATCACAATGGTGCTGCAAAGATCTCTGAGGAGAATCATGTCATCCCCTCTGCCCTTTCCTCTGGCAATATCGAAAATGATGGTATATATCTGATACAGACCATCTCTGCATATGGTCGTACGGCCGCATGCACCTTTCACTGCCCGGGACATACACGTCAAAGCCCAGTCTACCGGACAGCAATTCTCATCCGACAAAGCCTGTTTATCAGGAAAACTGTCAAGTACTAATTCACACTTCATGGTTCGCTATTCCTCACTTTGTTGTATAGTCCATCCACGGACAGACATGCCCGATATCGTTTCTCAGATCGCACTGCAGACATCGGTTCGCTTCATTCTGTGCCTGCTCCAGGGTATAGGTAAGATATACATCTTCCTCATCCTGTGCTCTCTTAGCACCTCGCAGAATCTGCTCTATTCTTGGAAGTCCGGCAAAACCTTCCATGGTTCCGATTACAGGATCTGCCGTCCTGTCACATAACTTCTCGTCAATCTCTCCGGACCCGCCAAGATATCTGTCAATCTCTGAAGCGGCATCACGGCCCTGTGCAATTGCATTGATTACAAAGCTGATGCCGGTAATGGCATCGCCTGCGGCAAAGATTCCTTCACGGGATGTCCTGAACCCATCTACGACAGGATACCCAAAGCGATTGATCTCAATACCGAAGTTCTCAAACCCGTTCAGGCCGGTATGCTGACCGGTGGCAAAGATTACGCTGTCACAGGGAATCACCATCTGGCTGCCTTCCTTTGCGACTTCCGTTACCGTTCCGGTCGCTCTGTCATAGGTGGAGGATAACACGGTGTGTACACGCACTCCGGTAACACCTTCTTTTCCACCTTCGATTTCCTCAAAGGAACGTCCTGCAAAAAGGGCCACGCCTTCGTCTATGGCTTCTTCCTGATCTTCTTTATCCGCCAGAATCTTATCCGGCTGCTCGATACAGGCAATATTAACCTGCAGTCCTTTTCGGATCAGAGAACGTGCCGCATCATATCCTACAGAGCCTGCTCCAATGACTATAACCGTCTTCCCCAGATAAGAGATATCTCTGCCCTCACGAAGATCTGCCAGTACATCAATGGCTGTATAAACCTGATCATAATCAGAACCCGGCATTTTCAGTTTCTTACCATGGCTCACACCAACAGCAACCAGCACTGCATCGTATCGTTCCTTCAGAGAACAGACATCCGAAATTTCTGTATTGCATTCCGCTCTGACACCGCTGTCCAGAATCGTCTGAATCTCCCGATTCACTCCCTCGATGGGAAGTCGGTAGGATGGAATTCCGCTTGTCATCGGTCCGCCCAGCTGCGGACGTTTCTCATATACATCCACATCATGCCCCTGCTTATTAAGATAGTAGGCCGCCGTGAGACCACATGGCCCACCGCCGACAATGGCCACCTTCTTTCCGGTGCGGGCTTTGTATGTAACCTTTTCCATCCATTTTTCATTGCTGGCATTTTCTGCTGCAAAACGTTTCAGATTCCGAATCGCTACCGGTTCATTCAGACCATTTCTCTTACACCCCAACTCACATTTGTGATTACAGATATGACCCAATACAAACGGGAATGGAACCTTCTCATGGAGAATTGCCATGGCCTGATTTATATTTCCCTCTTTAATCGCTCGGATATAAGCCGGAATATCAACATGTGCCGGGCATTCTGCGCTGCACGGAATCAACGCCTGTGTTCTGGCGATGTCGGTCCGGAACACACCCTCAAAATCCTGAAGCGCTCCGGTCGGACATACCTCTACGCAGGCCCCGCAGAAACGGCAGCCGGCTTCCGCCAGCGGTACATCTCCTTCTGTACCAATATAGGTAATTTTCCCTTCTCTGTTGTATTTGAGAATTCCTACACCTCTCAGATCCTTGCAGGCTCTCACACAGCGGCCGCACATAATACAGCGTTCCATCTCTCTTAGGATCAGCGGATTATCTGTATTTCTGTCATTGGTTGGCTTTGTGATGGTACGCAGTCTGGAATGTGTTACATCTGTATACTGAATAATTGCCTGCAGCTCGCATTTCAAATATGCCTTACAGGAAGAACAATCATGCGGGTGACCGGCCAGAAGGAATTCCAGAGCTACATTTCTCTGATGAATTACCTTTTCTGTCTTAAGGCTTACCGACATGCCTTCCTTCACGGGCGTCTCGCATGTTTTTACCACATGACCATCCACCTCAGCCACACATAAACCGCATTCGCCTATTACGGGCAGACTCGGATGTGTACACAGATGAGGAATATAAATACTGGCATCCAATGCCGCTTCCAGGATCGTCTGCCCGGCTTTTGCTTCCACCGGGCGACCGTCTATCAATATCTTCATCAGAAACCTCACTCTTTTTATTCGTACTCAGCATCCAGCTTGTTCAAATACTCGATCGCATTTTCGCTGGCCATTCTTCCGGAGTTCAGGCAGAATGCCATGGTATTGCCGGGAAGAATGAACGGATAAGTATCGCCGCAGATATTCATGGCATCTGTTCCTACGGAATAAAGACCCGGGATTACTTTGTAATCCTCTGTCAGACAACGCATCTTGTAATCTGTCCTTACGCCCCCAAGCGTTCCATAAGCACCGGGGAACTGCTGCAGCACATAAAATTTCGGGGTTTTCACAGGCCTCAGGAAGGATGGATCCTTGCCCATGATGTCATCCTTGTGATTTGCGCAGCAGGCATTGTACTCTTCCAGAGTCTCCAGGAAGCCCTCTTTATCGATACCTGTCTTCTCACAGAGATCATCGACAGAGTCGCATTCAAAATAGTATTTGTAACCTTCTGCTTTTGCCTGCTCAGCTGCTGCATCAAACTTGTCAAACACATCTTCACCCTGAACACCCGGGAAATCCACGCCTCTTGCTTTGTAATAAGCTAATGTATCCGCATCCATGATCGCGAAGCAGGTTCCCCATGGCTGGTATGCAATGGCATTGCCTGTGATACCTGTATTTCCGATTACATCCTCCGGAATGAAACGGCGCCCCAGCTTATTTACCCAGAGAATGGGCTGTCTGAATGCACCCTCAAGCGCGAAATGGTTTAAGTTATCAGGAATCTGGTACATCAGTTCCATGATACTCGGCTCTTTTCCTGCGCCTGCCTCCCATGCCATTCTCAGGCCATCGCCAACGTTTCCGGGAATACGGAACGAATACAGGTTTTTGCCCCATTCAAATCCGGTTCTCTCTGTAATCAGCTTAGGATTATCTCCGAAACCGCCGCATGCCAGGATGACAACATCTGCATAAGCGGTGATGTCCTCTCCATCCGGTGCTTTCGCTTTCACACCGATCGCACGGCCATCCTCCATGATGACATTCGTTGCTGGAGACTCCAGTCTGAGATCTCCGCCCAGCTCCAGAAATCTCTCTGTCATTTTTTTGCACATCGTAGAAGCAACACGAGGCGCTACCTTCTGACCTGGCGCAGGCGCAACAGGGTGTCTTACCTGTTCAGCGGACGCATACTGTTTCATTCTGACCGGAGTGTATTTTGTATTTCCTTCGAACACAAAGTTAACACCCATGTTTTCCAGCCATTCAATCGTAGATGCTGTCTTTTTGTAATATTCCATTACAAGTCTTGCATCTGCTTTCCAATGCACATAGTGCATATGCTTCTCAAATATTTCTTCCGGTGTGTAGTTGTAACCGGCCATTCTCTGCTGGCGGGATCCTACTGCCAGCGGACTGATACCCATGTTGGCTGCACCGCCTGTGGTATTGTTTTTTTCAAAGGTAATAACCTTTGCTCCGAGCTCTGCAGCTGCTACAGATGCCGCAAGTCCTGATAATCCGGCTGCGCATACGATTACATCAGCTTCAAGTGTGATCATTTTTTCTTCCTCTCTCTCTTAATTGTGTACATCACGATTTGGTTTCAATGGTTCCAGATAAGCGCCCCATGTCTCACGCGCCTCTTTTATCTTAAGCTTGTCCTCTTCTGTAAACTGATATCCCATCTTCGCTTTCTTAACCGAATCACCCATTGCTTTGTCATGCGTGATTCCGCCGAACATGGAGAAGCGGGATACCTCAATCCCTCCATCCCATTTCACTTTCTCGATAGTTCCGTCTTCTCCGATTACGGGATCGCCAGCCACGTCACAGATGGCACATTTCAGTCTTCCGTTCCGCAGAACCAGCAGATCGGAATGACAGATCGGACATGCTTCCGGTTTGTCGCCCAAATACTCGACCGGACCGCTGTCGCCCAGCTGAGAAGCAAGTCTCTTGCCAAGCAGAGCCGCTCTGTCAATATGCTCCTGTTTTAATGCAACGATTCCAAGTGCAGGAGTTCCTGTCACTGCCAGCTGATCCACCAAATTCATCTGGCTGCAGATCAACTCAGTCCCGTAGAAATTCAGAACAGGTGACTGCAATGAATTCCAGTCAGAACCTGCCACAGCAATGGTTGCAACCGGACGGCGGAGTTTGGGATCGCCCTTTCTCTTATTTGCCTGAGATGCGCTGTAGCCAAATCCGTGAAGTCTGTTTACAAGAACACCAAGGATACCTGGCGGGAGCAGATGATATGCCGGAGCAGCGATAATCAATCCGTTTGCGTCATCGATCTCTTTCATCAGGGAATAGAAATCATCTTCATCCCAGTTATATTTACATCGCATTGGCTTTCCGCTTCTGCCAAGCCATGTACAGACTTCACATCCTGTACATGCTTTGATGTCATAATCATGCAATCGGGCAAAGGCAACTTCATGTCCTTCTTCTTCTACAGCCTTTAATGCGGCTTTTAAAAGAATCTCACTGTTGCTGACTTCGCGTCCTGCTGAAATACCTAAAACCTTCATACTACCTATCCTCCTCAATCAATTCATTTGCGTAACCTTGCTCCACTTCCATCATTCTACCTTTGGCCTTCTGCTTCTTCAACGGGCCCTTGTACAAATTCCACAATGGCAAAAAATGTTATTTTGGACTTTTGCACAAACACAGGTTTACTAATCATTTGTCATATGTTATAAATTAGGGAAAGGATATGGAGAATAAGACACTTGGAGGAAGATTATGAAACTACCTGTCGCCATTATCACAGAGTATTTATCCGCATGGAATCCTGTCTCACATTTCATAACCTCAGAAGAACAGCTGATGTTTGACAATGTGAGTATTGTTTATTCTGAACAATCATTATTCCTGGACAGCACACTCTATCTCATTCGTTCAGAAGAAGACCTTGCGAACATGACAGCCGGGACTGCCATTTTCCCCGGAAAACTCTCCGCCTGTCCGGAAACAGTCAGCGTTATTGAGATTGATTATCCGGATTCACCGGAGAAACTATGTTCTGAAATCAGTCTGTGCATTCACAGCTACTCCGATTGGGCAGAACAGTTAAATCTTTCCATCATTTCGGGCTGCACGATCCAGACTCTGGTTGATCTCAGTGAACCATATCTGAAAAATCCATTTGTGATATTCAATGGTACGTTTGACTGTGTTGCCGCTTCCAGCAATATCACAGAGGACGATCCCCTGTATTATGATGTCAAGAAGCATGGCAAACCATCACCGGAAACGATGCTTCTGTTATCCGAACACAACAAAAACAGGAAGATTGAGAACGGTTTGTTTTACTCCGGGAAAAAATACAGACTTTCAAAAGGAATCGCCGACTATTATGAGATTTTTGTAGATTTTGCAGCCGACGGTTCACTTTCCTACGGTTTTAATATGCGCTTCAAATACAGTCCGGTATCCCCGGGATCACTGGCGATCATCGGAATATTCACGGAAAAGCTGGCTCAGTTTATTGATTTGAACCACACTAAAGATGAAAATACAGGCATCATCTCTTTTAATGAGTACCTCTTTCCGCGTGTATTGGATCAAGATCCGGATGCCATGAAGCTTGCATCCAATTTCCCGCCGTTTGCAAGGGATTATATGATTATTACTTCAAATAACAGTTCCTTCCGCGGCATCTCCAATAACATCCTGAGCACGACACCGGGTTCCTGCCTCTTCTGCCATGACAAACGTTACTATATCTTTATCCCGACGGAACTGTTTGATGAGAAATCCTTCTACTATATTCACCATCAGGAAAAGCGTATCGCAGACGTTTCTTCTTCTTATAAGATTGTCATTGGCATCAGCGGTCCGGTCATCGGATACCATGGTCTGGAATCTGCCTGCCATCAGGCTGTCCGTGCGCTTGAACTGTCAGACAAAGCGTATTCTCACACCTATGATAATGAGTATCTGCTTTTATACCGCGACATTGCCTTGTTTGACATGGCTGGTTATTACAGTAAGCATCACCAGGTAAAGAGTTTCTCACCGATTGGATATCTGCGTATGAAGGATCATGATATAAAACACGGAACAAATTACTGTGAGTTTATAAAGACTTATATTATGAATGGCTGTAATGCTGCAGCCACAGCTCAGAAACTGTTTTTACACAAAAACAGTATTATTTACAGAGTGGATAAGCTAAAAGAAAGATTCGGGCTTAATATCAGCAGCACCTACGAACAGTTCCTGTTCCTGATGTCATGCATTACGGATGAAGCGAAAGAAGAGTCCGATTGAAAAAACGACATGAAATACGCACAGCTCTCAGCCAGGGGCCGCGGCAGTATTTCATGTCGTTTTTATTCTTATGCGCTTCATATTGATTCTACTGGTTTTACACTGATCAGCTCATCCGGGAATCAAATGCGCCTTCTTTATTTTTTCATTAATCCCGCGCCGGCATTCCATGCCTGGCCGACTTTTTCTCCGGTCACATAGTAACCGTGCTGGAACTGATCAAAGATCAGTGCATTTAACTTTGCGGGATCAACTTTTCCGTTTTCAGATAACACACTCTCCTCTGCAGCGGTATTGATGATTTTTCCGACGATGCAGTAAAAACTATCTGTCTGTACCACTTCCGCCAGCTCACATTCCATCACGACCGGAAACTCATCGATGACCGGGGCATTCACAAATGTGCTTTTTTCTGCATGGTATCCTGTCCGTTCGAATTTGTCGGGCATCTTGTTGCCGGTGGCAATTCCGAAAAAGTCGGCTGCATCCATATGTGCTTTATCGGCAATGCTTACCGTAAATGCCTTTGTCTTCAGAAGGTTCTGTGTCGTTTTGTGCTCTTCATCAATAAACAAAGCGATTCGATCGCCATTGCAGATCATGCCCCAGGCTGCATTCATGACATTTACTGTGCCATCCTCTCCATAAGCTGCAACCATCAATACCGGCATGGGATATACTGCCTGTACAACTCCAAGATTCTTTTTCATGATTCACTTTTCCTTTCTATATCTGTGCTTTCATAAAATCCAGTTATTTGATTGTATTGGAATTCTGATTATATGCTTTGGCAACACATTTCCACTCGCCGTCCATCTTCATCAGCAGCAGGTAATCGGTAAAATCAATGCGTCCTCCCCATTTTTCCTCCAGTACTCTGACAACTGCCAGGGTTTCCTCTACATCGATGACATCGATTCTTGCCTTAAATGCATCTCCGGCTCCAACCGTGTCAACATTGTGATAGAACTGTTCAATGGATCCATGTTCCAGTTCGCCATCCAGGTACCCGAAAAGAACAGCCTCATCGATAAACAGTTCTTTTGCATATTTGCTATTTCCTTCTGCCACACTCTTTACAAACTTCATGGCAGCCGCTTCTACTGCTTCATATTCCTTTACATCAGCACGCATCTTAATCTCCTTTCCCTTTAAAAAAACTTTCTGGACTTTTTTGTCTCTCTTCATTATAATAAACAGAGAACAAAAAACAAGTACCATCTTTAAAGTAAGGTACTATCTTAAAAGAAAGTGTAGAAACCATGATAGCAAACTATATTGAAAATGCAAATTTCGAAGATACCGGGTTCAGCTATACCCTTTCACTCATCTCAGGGAAGCACAAGATGGTGATTCTTTACTGTCTCATGGAATACGAACCGGTTCGTTTTAACGAATTACAGCGCTATCTGAAGAAAATTTCAGACAAAACCCTGAGCCAGAATCTGAAAGAACTGGAACGGGATGAACTGATCCACCGCGAAGTGTTCTCTCAGATTCCGCCCAGGGTAGAGTATTCTCTCACCGAGAGAGGAAAATCACTCATGAAAGTACTCGATCAGCTCTGTGTCTGGGGTGAGGAGAACCGAAAATAACGGATTTCATCAGTCCAGACGAACACGCCTGATTCCGAAAGCACTTTCTATTACAACCTCCGTTTCTGCATCTGCAGCATCTTTGCGGACAATCAAAAGAGCATGGCCTCTCCAGGTCTCTGTCTCATTTGCTGTATAAGCGTACTGTGTTTTGGGGTTGCCGCTTCCAAATCCCAGGATTTTTCCTCCCTCGATTCCGGCGGTCAGTTTCTGCTCTGCTGCATCATACACGACTCCATTCTTATCTGCGGCGTAGATATCAATATACCGGACCGGATTCTGATCGGCTGAGCCCCAGGGTTCTTCCACATGTATGGATAAATCTATGTCCCGCTGCGCTGTTGCAAGCCGGTATTCTCCGGTCTTTTCTTCATTCGTATATGTCACGGCCAGAAGTTCTCCGGGTTCATAGGTAAGTTCAAACAAGATCCGGTATCCGGCTGCTTCGCCGGATTCTTTTCTGCCCATGGATCTTCCATTTAAGAATAGTTCCACTTCATCCCCCGGCGCATAGATTTCCACAACCACCGGTTTCCCTTCAAATCCCGGATGTGTCCAGGAGGAATAGCTGTCGCTGATGACCCAGGGGGTCTTGATCAGCCTTTCACCGTAATGCTGCGGCGGCTGGACTGTGATATATGGATCGCTTCGAAGTCCGAAAACCACCTCTCTGAAATAAGACGCCGGTCTT
>AUXO017020082.1_pt1 | contig 11775 bp, 13 predicted proteins | sample 768731 | NCBI WGS metagenome assembly AUXO01 (sample SAMN02715735, study PRJNA202380) | gut metagenome | biome: sheep rumen | host: Ovis aries | place: New Zealand: Palmerston North | reverse complement strand
TTTTGAAGTGTTTCAACATTAACAATAGATTTTTCTGATTCTTCAGCAACTTCTATAGTTCCTTGTTTTAACATTTCACTATTTTTCTTTAACATCTCATTTGTTGTATCTGTAACTGCTTTTTGAACTCCTAATGCACTCTTTGCATTTGCTAATCCTAAAGCAATAACAATTTGATTTTTCCATAATGGAATTGTGTTTATAAGTGAGCTTTGGATTTTCTCTACTAATTCACTATCATTGTTTTGAATTAATCTAATTTGTGGTGCCATTTGTAATGATATAATTCTTGTTGTTTTTAAATCATATAGTTTTTTCTCAAATCTATTGATTGCATTAACCATATCATTTACTTTTTGAACATCTTGTTGTTCGCCAGATTCTTCAGCTGCTTTTTGAAGTGCTGGAAGAACTTCATTTCTTAATTCATCTAGTTTTTTCTCACCAGCAATGATATATAGTGATAATTCTTTGAAATACTCTAAATTTTTCTCATACATAGTATCAAATATTGTAATATCTTTTAACATCTTGATTTTTTGTGTTTCAAGTTGTTTTTCAATCTTATCAACATTTGTCTCAACTTTGCTATATTTAGCAATTAATTTATCTATTTGTTTCTTAGCATTGAAGAATAATCCTTGAATTCCTTTTGGTGAAAGACTTGCTGGAACATCAGTATTAAAATCTTTAACATTAGCAACTAAGTCTGCTAATAAATCTCCAACTTCACCGGTATTTTTTGTTTTTACAGTATCTAGAACACTATCTGAGAATGATGATATTTTTGTTTGTGCTCCAGAACCATATTGTAATACTTGTGCTGAATCAGTAACATCAACTTTTTTTACGAATTCATCAATAGCTTTCTTTTCTTCTTCTGAAAGCAATTCATAATTTAAAGATTTCTCAACTTTCTCCTCTGTTACTTCTGTAGTAGATAATAATTCTTGTTCTATTTTCTCTGAATCTACTTTCTTTTCAATTTTTAACTCTCCTAAAGCTTCACTCATTTTTTTATTCCTCCCATTACTTTTTATCTATCAATAGTTTCTTTAGTTTCTATATTATATTCTTCGATTCTATAAATATTTATGTAGTCTTGAATTTGAAGAAGTTTGTTTCTTACTTCAATAAATTCATCAAATAAACCTTGTAAATCATTTTCTAAGTCATCTTGTGTAAAGAAATATTCATCATCGCCTACTTCAAAAAATATAGCAATTGAACTTATTCCATTTGAATCATAAGCTTTTTGTACTAGTTTAATTGTATGTGTTGGTATTGTAGTTTTATTGTCTTCTACAACTTCACTAGAAAATAATCCTTCTTTTTTGAACTCTAGCAATGTGAAATTTTCCATATCAATAATAACTCTTTTTTTCATACTATTACTCTCCTAAATATTCTATTAATCTATTATACATAGACATCTTTAATGATGTTACTGTACTTGTAATATTTTGAGGTATTCCAGGTATTCCTACACTAGATACATCATAGTTACCTGCTGCAACACCGGTTCTAAATCCATAGCTATCCCAAGCTATTTGTTGAATTTCTTTATCGTTAAATGCTTCATAGTACTTGTTTCCTGCTTCATCAAATGATGCTATACAGTGTGAATTCCATATTGTTGGCTTTGGATATAAAACTCTTATATGATCTTTTACTTGAGCGTATCCATCAGGATTCTTGATAGCGAATTCAACCATACTCTTTTCGTAATCAACTATCATTGGTTTTGCACCCATGCCTAATTTCAAATATGAATCGAATAAATCAGCTGGTGTATTATTCATATATCCTGATTTCTCATAAAATTCTTTAAGTTTTGGAAGATTTTCTTCCATCTTTTCTTCAGTTACGAATCCATCGCACATAATTGATAAAAGTAATCCATAGTATGTAGCACCTGGTGATGATGTAACTGGATCTGTAGAAGAAATATTGATTGGAGCATATATATCTAATCCGATATCTGTCCATTTTTTTCCTTCCAAAATGTATTGTAGAAGTTTATTCATATCAGTAATATAATATGTTCCATCTTCTAATGTTACTATATTTTCTTGAATTAATGCATCTACAACAGCATCCCAACTGTATATTACGATAGGAGTATTAAGAATTAATCCTCCTTCTTGTACGTTATATCTATCCGCTTCGCCTTTTGTCTTATCTGGTGCTAATCTATAATAGTCATAGAATCTTTGATCTGAACAAAACATTAAATCATATTTTGAACCATCTTCTCTAACTAGTGGATTTACTATAAGTTTTCCATTACTCCAACTATCATAAATTACGTTTAATCCATAACGTTTTTGCATTATTGAAATTACTCTTTTATCTCCAATGAATCCTTCTTTACCTCCACCGGTTGCAACAGTAACTTTAGTAAGTCCTTCAAGTTCTGCTTCATCCGTAATTACAAGGTTCCCAATATCATTTTCTGGTTCTCCCTCACCATTAAACATTGGAACAACGTATTTAACTCCAATTATAATTGCTATAAGAACAACAAAGATAATTATACCAACAATTTTCTTGTTCAATTTCTTTTCCTCCTTATTTTAAATCGAAATCACTCTTATGAGTGTTACTATCTGATTTAAGCATAGACTCAAATACTTTCATTTCAGCATCTGTATCCATTATATCTGCTTGATATAGATTAGAAAGTTGTGTTTTAAATGATTCATTAATCTTTTCAATCATATTTTGTGTATCTTGCATGAATTTCTTTGATTCAGAACTATCTAATCTTTGATTTTCTATATCATCATATTTCTTTAGTATCTTTACTGTTACAGGTAAATAATAATCAAAGAAACTTCTAGCTTTATCTAATTTGTCTGGATGTTTTTCAATTGTATCTATTATTTTTGCAATAGTTTCATTTATCTCTCTAACATTTGAAACTAACTTTGGATCTTCAAGCTTTGATATTACTTTTCCTATCTCCATATTATTGTCTTTAGCTTCTTTAAGAGTTTCATATAAACTTCTTTTTCTTTGACTTGCAACTTGCTCTATTCCAGACTTGCTTGGACTAAAAAGCAAATTTCCAGCGCCAAAAGCAGCGACTCCTATTCCAAGTGATGGAAGTAGAGCCATATTTAAGCCTATGAAAGGTACTGCAAAAAATATCCCTCCAAGTGCTGCTGATACTATTGGACCATAATCGTGTTTTTTCTTTCCCATTAATTATATCCTCTTACTTCTTTAAATGCTTTTAGTAAATCTGTTCTACCATCAAATACTTTACCATTTGTTAGTATAGCAATATCGTCCAATTGATCTTTCTTTGCGTTTCCAAATAAAATTGAATAAATTGGAATTGTGCTATTATTATTTTTATAATACTTTTCTAAATCTTCATATTTTCCGACATTAGAACGTCCATCTGTCATTAATACTATTGAAGTATTATAAGCGTTTGTGTCTACATTTTCCAACTCTTTTAGTGCATTAATTGATGTGTCATATATATTTGTAGATCCATTTGGACTCTTTGCTTTTATTTTGCTTAGTAGTTCAGCTGTGTCTGCACCATTCTCACTTCTCCAAGGTTCATTTGGATATGTGCTAAATGAAATAACAGTAATTCTATCATTAGCAGTAAATTGTAATAAGTCTCTTGATGCTTTTGTCTCATCTAATATGTAATCCATTGCATCTATTAATTGATTATATCCATCACCTTTCATACTTCCAGAGTAATCTAGGCAAAATACTATATTAGTTGGTTTTCTAAACTCTGATTGATACATTGCTAACGCTTTTTGAATAATTGTCTTATTTGGGAATTTAATTGGTACTATATATTTTGTAGTATCAATTCCCCAATCAGGGTTAAATACAGTTTTATCAACATTTTCATTGATTCCACCGAACCATGTTCTTCTTCCATGAGCTGCAAGTTCTTTCTGTCCTTCGTTACTTAAAATGTATGTTTGTAACTTCTCAAACATAGCTTGCTTTGCCTCATTTTTATTATCTATATATGCGAGTGGTGAATCAGAAACGGATACTCCATCTGTTGGATACAAAGCATAAAGTGGTTCCTCACCATTTGCAACTAATTTTTTATTCATGTTAATAATAGATGATTCATAAGTTACAACTGCTTCATAATCACCATTAATAAACATTTCTTCTAGGAATTCTTCGCTTCCAGAAGATCTCTCCATACCAGTAAATAAAGATTTTAATCCATCTTTTACTTCTTGTCTTTCTAAGTCTTGTTCTTTTAGAACTTCTGGATTTCCAGCAATGTATGATAGTAATCCTAGATATGCTGTTGCACCAGTATTTGTTTGAGTAGGATTAGACATACTAAACTTTAAAGAACCATTTTGAATTGCATCAACAATATCTTTTGTTGAAATTTCTCTACCTATAAAGCCTAGTTCTTTAGCTTTTGATTCCTTTACAGCAAAAATTACTGGATTAATGCTAGTTGATTCTGAATTAGTAACCTTAATTGAACTATCTAACATGTATATCCAAATAGCGTTAGAAGTCCAAACAGCATCATATTTTTCGCCTTGATTTAATTTTTCCATAATCTCAAGGGTTCCAGCATAATCAACGCTAATGCTTAAGTCATTATCCTTTGCAAACTGATCTATAACAGGTCCTAAATCTTCATTTTCTTGACTTGCTATAATTCTAAGTGCATCATCTTTAACTATAATATCATTATAAACATTTTTAATATCACCGCTACCATATTTATCTACCATATCACCTAAAGCTGCTGCAATCATGATGATAATAGCTATAATTATTACTAAAGAAGCAGTGCTTTGTTTTTGTTTTTTATTTGCCAATTTACAGTCTCCCCTTATCATATTAATACCTTTATTTTATTTTATTTTTCGATATTTGTAAATAGAATATAATCCAATAATTATTACTTTTTTGTATCACTTTTTCGCTTATTTTTTTTATTTAAAAAAACACCTTGAAATCTAAAAATTTATATGTTATTATTATATTTGTCAGTTTACATAGGGGTATAGTGTTAATGGTAGCACATCGGTCTCCAAAACCGCTTGTGTGGGTTCGAATCCTACTACCCCTGCCATAAAAAAATGTCCTTAGCTTTGCTAAGGACATTTTTGTTATTTATCTACTTAAATTAATGAATATGTACATGTCTTTTTTCATTAACCTATTTAATTACTATGTATCTTTCTTATATAAGTGAAGATAGTACTCAAAGCTATTTTTGTCTACTCTATCAAAATAGCAATTTGGGTGATTTACATCTTCATAAAAAGTCGCACATAAAAAGTTTTTCGTGGCATATGATCTATCCAAAACCATAGCATTTACCTCTCTTAAATTTTCTGGAAAAGCATCAAATACTTCCTTAGTAATCTCATAAAATTTATAGAAATATGGAGTATTTGGAATCCAAATAGATTCAATTTCTTTATATCTTACAGCATAAATATTTTCGCCAAACATTCCAACTGCAAAATACTCCTCTTCTTTTACGACTTTAAAATCCTCATATGTATAACGCATAAATTATCTCCTAATTAAATCCTATCGTTCTAATTCCATAATATCAAATATCTAGATACAAGGCAATAATATTTATTACTTGCCATTTCTTCACCAAGCTTAAATGCTTTTTCTATTTCTTTTTATTTTTATAATTTATATTTTCTTTCCAACAACAGTATAAATGAATTTAGTAAGTTTTTCAAATTTTATAACTTGGAATCCATTTCTTTCCATATCTCTTACAGTCTTTTCCATATATGAGATATTACAATCGCCTGTATTACTAAAATGTCTATATATGAAACTATCTACTTTAACTCCTAGCATTTTAAATGGACCGCAGCCAGTATCGGATAATATATACAAGCCTCCAGGTTTTAATACTCTTTTTGCCTCTTGCATTGGTTTATCTGTTTCTGGATAGTGGTGGAAGCTTTGTGAGCATGTTACTATATCAAATGAATCATTCTCAAATGGAAGATTATCTGATCTTCCTTCTACAAATTTTGCATTTTTTATATTTTTACTTTCTGCCTGTTTTATCATCTCAGGTGATAAATCTAGTCCAATAAATTCCGCATCACGTTCTTTTGATAGCATATCTATAAGATATCCTGTACCTGATCCTATATCTAATAATTTACTATAACTTTTATCGCTTAAATATTTTCTTATATTCTCACAGCTAATCTTTCCATATTTAGAATATAGAATTGTATTAGTCTCATCATACACTGGTGCTTGTTTATCAAACCACTTTTTTGATAACTCAATAAAATCCTTTGCCATTTTTAATCCCTCTTTACTAATATTTTTTTTTAACCTAGAGCAACATCTAAAATCATCATTATTACAAATCCTATTGCAACTCCTATTGTACCAATATTAGAATGATCACCACTTTGTGATTCTGGTATTAATTCTTCTACTACAACATATATCATTGCTCCTGCAGCAAATGATAAAAAGTATGGAAGAATTGGTACTACAAGATTTGTTAGCATGATTGTTAATATTGCTCCAATTGGCTCTACTATTCCAGATAAAGTACCATAAAAGAATGCTTTTGGCTTAGACATTCCTTCACTTTTAAGTGGCATTGATATAATTGCTCCTTCTGGAAAGTTTTGTATTGCAATACCTATCGCAAGTGCCATAGCTCCTGCTATTGTAATTCCTGTATTACTTGCTAAGGCTCCTGCAAATACAACTCCGTACTGCCATTCCTTCTGGAATATTGTGAAGTGTTACTGCCAATACCATCATTGTTGTTTTTTGGATTTTACTTTTTAATCCCTCTGGTTTATCTGTATGCAAATGCAAGTGTGGAATAATACTATCTAATACTAGCAAGAATGCAATTCCAAGCAAAAATCCTACTGTAGCAGGGACCCATTCTATTATGTTTTGTTCTTTTGCCATATCAAGTGATGGTATAAGTAATGACCAGACAGATGCTGCAATCATTACACCAGAAGCAAATCCTAGCAATACTTTCTCTATCCTTGCATTAATTTTATTCTTCATCAAAAATACCATTCCAGAACCTAACATAGTTCCAATAAAAGGTATTGCTAACCCCCAAAATATTTCCATATTATTCGTTTCCTTTCAAACTAGATACCATATCTATATTTCTTATTTTCTTGGCTAAAATTTGATTTACAACGTAAACAACAACATATGTGCCTATGCTTGATACTAAAAATGTTGTAAATTTAATTTTAGCTTCAAAATCGTAGCTATCTCCAATAGCGTTCTTAAATATATAATCCGTCATAAAATGTCCCATTGGTAGTGCTACAATAATTGCTATTATTCCTAACCATAGATTTTGTTTTATAAAAATATTTTTTATCTGGTTATATTTATATCCTAAAACTTTTAAAGTTGCAAATTGATATTCTTTTTCTGAAAAAGATAATATTCCTAAGTTATAAATAATAACGACTGCTAAAACTACAGAAACACCAATAAGTAAAAAGATTAGTGAATACATCATTCCAAGCATATTGTTCATACCATCTTCTAAAGCTCTTTTGGTTTGAATTGTATTTACTCCTGGAATCTCTTTTATACTGCTTAAATCACAATTTGTATAAATACTATCTGCTTCATACTCTTCATTTAATGTGTCATAATATGCTTTTGTACAATTTAATTGTTGTGCTTGAGGATCTCTATTTAGTCCAACAATCTCTGACGTATACCAGTCATCAGAACCTATTACATGCCATCTAATTGAATCACCTATTTTTAGCTTATATATAGATGCCATCTTTTCAGTAACATATACGCCATCATCCTTCATAGTAAATGGTTTTCTATAATGATCTGTTACTTGTAATAACCCATCTGAATCATTAACTGTTAGTGCTTTTATAATATAATTATCATTATTTTCAAATTCTATTCCTACAGTTTGAGATGATGAAGATCCATACTTACTTACAATATCTTCATACTCTTTATCAGTGTAATCTGTTGATAGTGATAATTTATAATCAAAATTACAAATAGTATCAAATTCCCAGCTAACATATGATTTCATTGAGTCTAACATACCAAATGCTGTTACTATTAACATTGTGCATCCGGCAATACCTACAATAGCCATTAAAGATCTACCTTTTGAACGTCCAATGTCTCTCAAGTTCCATTTGGTAGATATTGAAAGGTTATTAAGGATTTTCATTGTGGTAAAACTATTTTCTTTTACTTTTACTTTAGGTCTTTCAACTCTTAATGCTGTAGCTGCAGGTTCCATTAATATTTTTCTACATGATAAGTATGTTGCAAAAGTAATAACAAAGACTATTGCAAGTGAAACTTCATAAACAATTGGAAGTGTAACAATATCATAATATGGTATTTCATAATAAGACATTTCTGTTTTTAGGAAGAAATTGCCTATTATTAAATTTCCAAGTATTATACCTAGAATACATGCAAGTATTGATATAAAAAGTCCATAATTAACATACATTCTTGTAATTTTTCCTCTTTTTACACCTAATGCTTTTAATGTTCCTATCTGTGTTCTTTCTTTTTTTACAAATCTAGACATTGTTGTAACTACAGAAAGTATTGCGATAAATACAAAAAGTCCAGAAAATACTCCTGAATATGTTTCTCCTTCTTCGGCTTCTCTTTCATATCCATCATATGAAAAGTCATCTTCTCTTAATGTTGCTGTCATAACATCATCAACATTGTTCTTTATATCATCTCTTGTTTTTTCTACGTTTGATGGATCTACTACATCAACAATAGCATATGGAAATAGATAATTTTCATCTAAGTCAAAATCTTTATCTAATGCTTTTAGAAATTCTTCTTTATGCTCAGTATAATTATCTACAAGCTCTAATGCTCTTGGAAGATTCATCGTACTTGTTGCATCAAACATATTTACTAATGTATCAGGTATAATGTTATAATCTGTTATTCCATATTTATCAAATAATTTTTTGATGTCTTTTAAATCGGTTATTCCATCTTGAAATTCTTCTGACTCAATTATTTTGTCATATAAGTATTCTCTTGGAAATTCATTTATAGATAGATATCCAAATCCATAATCCATATGTGATGGAAAAATTGAAGAGTCATCTTTTATGAAATATACATGATCCGGAACTTCAACTAATCCTTTAACTACTTCTTTAAAATTATGTCCCTCTAGTGAAAGATCTAATTCATCTCCAACTTTGATTCCAATATTATTTGCTAAGTAATAATCAATCCAAATACCTTTTTCTCCCGGGGTATATTCTTCTCCTTCTAGAAGATACATGTGATTTATATTATTTGTTTCTATAAAATTACATTCGACAATTAGGTCATTTATTGGCTTATTATTAGAATCTTTATAATTATCACCATTTAAAACATTGGCTTTGATTGGTATATATCTTTCAACATCTTTTACATTATCAATTTTTCTTATTTTTTCTACTATTTCATCTGTAAAGTTTTCAGATGTAAGCCAAATATCTTGAAGATTTTGGTTTTCGTAATATACTTTGGCACTTGCTCTCATTCCATCCATATAGGCATGAATTCCTGCAAATGCAAATATTGCTAAAAATACCATAAGAAAAATTGTTATAAATTGAGTTTTATTTTTCCATAAATCTCTTAATATTTTCTTGTTTAACATTACCATTTAACCTCCTCTATCTTTTTAGGATGTTCATTTTTGATAATGTTATCTATTTTTCCATTCTTTACATGGACAACTGTATCTGCAATATCAGCAATTAAACTATTATGAGTAACTATAATAACCGTATTTGCTCCATCATTTCTCTCACATTGTGCTTTTAAAAGTTTTAGGACTTCAACACCAGTCTTACTATCCAAAGCCCCTGTTGGTTCGTCACATAAAAGAAGTTTTGGATTTTTTGCAACTGCTCTTGCTATACTTACTCTTTGTTGTTCACCACCAGATAACTGATTTGGAAATTTTTTTGAATGTTCTAATAATCCTACTCCCTTTAATGCTTCATCTGTGTCTATAGGATTTTTTACAATATCTTTTACTAAGTCAACATTTTCCTTAACAGTTAAGCTTGGCAAAATGTTATAAAACTGGAATATAAATCCAACATTTTCAGCTCTATAATCTGATAACTTATTTTCGTTGTAATTTGATATGTTTTCTCCATCGATAATTACATTTCCTTTAGTTGGTGTATCCATTCCTCCAATCAAATTTAGTAATGTTGATTTTCCTGCTCCGGAAGGACCCAGAATAACAATCATTTCTCCTTTATTTAAACTTAAATCAATGCTATCTAAAGCCTTAAATTCAGTATCACCTATTTTATACACTTTACTAACATTTTTTAATTCTACTATTTTATCCATTTATTCTCCCTCTAAATAATATATTCGCTTCAATTATATATTTGGAGAAAAATAAAAGTCAACAAAAACTGAAATATTTTTCACTTTTTATTGACTACTTTTTATACTTATTATTATATTCATTTATACTTTTCAACTATTCTAACTCAAAAATAAAACCATGTATGATACTTTAAATGTATCTTACATGGTTTTCTCAAGCATTATTTTAATTTTAATCCATCTTTAAAAGCATTTCCTACTCTATCGGTTACTTTATAATAACCATGAGTATATGGATCAAATGAAATAGCTTCTACTTTTGATATATCAACATTATCTCCATTTAAAACTTCTTCATCAGCTGAAGTATTAACAACTTTTCCAACAATTCCCCAATTGCTTTCATCATCTAATAATTCACATTCCATACAAATTGGGAATTCATTTATTATTGGTGCGTCTACATTTTCACTCTTTGTGCAGGTTAAACCACTTCTTTCGAATTTATCAGGTGTATCATTACCTGACGCAATTCCTAAATAATCTGCTGCAATAACATTTTTTGCATTTGCAATTGATACTGTAAATGCTCTTCTTTTTCTAATATTTTTTACTGTTTTATGACTTTCAGTAAGGTTTAAAACGACTCTATCTCTTTCAAACATTGTTCCCCAAGCTGCATTCATTACATCAACTGTTCCATCATCATTATATGTTGCTATCATAAGTACTGGCATTGGGAAGATAGCTTCTGTAGTTTTTATATTTTTCTTCATTTTTATTCCTCCTTTTTTAATTTTTGATATATTTATTATCTTTTTCATTATTATCTTCTAATACATATCTTTCTACTTTCATATGTAAATCGTATTTATTTCTTAATTCCATTATCTTATTCATTGTATTAGATTCATGATGCTCATCTAATGCTTCTTGATTCTCCCATGAATCAATTAATAGTACAGTTTCTTCATCATCAATTGGTGTGAAATATTCATATCTTAAATTTCCTTTTTTACTTCTTATTTCACTAACTATTCCTGATTGGGTCATCTCTTTTGCAAACTCTTTTGCACTTCCGTTTGTGCCAGTGTAGTATATATTAATTGTAAATGCCACTATAATCCTCCTTTTATTTTCTATTAATTCGCCATAAAACTAAACTTATAATAAATGATATAAGTAATATCATTGGAGCTACAATTATTGCAGTCCATACGCCATTTTGAACAAACCAATACCAGTCATATTTAGGAGAAACCATACCATTTTCCATATGAACTATAATATTTCCCAAATAATATAATTCATATAGAAATGTTGGAACTATTCCATAAAATGAATCCTTAAAGTGTAACTTTTCTGTTTTCTCAAAAAAAGCAAAGTTAATCATACTTA
>AUXO010431425.1_pt1 | contig 11776 bp, 13 predicted proteins | sample 768731 | NCBI WGS metagenome assembly AUXO01 (sample SAMN02715735, study PRJNA202380) | gut metagenome | biome: sheep rumen | host: Ovis aries | place: New Zealand: Palmerston North | reverse complement strand
CATCCTGGGAGGCTTGCGGTTCCTATATTTCTTTGACAGCCAAAAACAAATCAAACTTGAATTGGATGACAGCCAATCCAGGAGAAATTGCTTTCACTGATGGTTTATTCTGGCTTTATACCTATGAAAGAAGCTGGCAGATATTGGATATCATCGAACCAATTGAGAATGTCAGTAAACACGCTTTCAAGCAGAATGGAAAAGTTTATCGACTGCGTGAAGCGAGAAACGGCGGAATGCTGGAATGGTTTGAACCGAGGTCATAATGACAACACTCTTTGATGTGACACTGGATTTAGCCCGACATATTCGTGGCGTAAAACGCCACAAAGTATCTGCCATAAACAACAATGGGCATACGCTGAGTTCACCCACGATGGAAAACCTGACAGGAGAATATGTCAAAGGTACATTGTGGGTAATGAAAGGCGAATGTGCCGGAAAATTTGCTGTAATCAGCCGAGCTAAAAATCAATCAGTGACCATTGAAGATTCAGATATTTATGTCGGCGTGGGTGATATCGTAATGATATGCCCATGGATCGACTTCACGTTATCAGACCTGATTGATGCTGTCAACAGCGTGCTCTATCATTATCCTATCCTTGCAATGGATGATAGTCTCAGATGGGACAGCGACCAGCAAGCATACGAAATTCCAGAAGGAGTTTCCGATATTCGGCGAGTTCAGGTAGAAAACTCCGAAGATAACGGGACATACGTCATTTCTCATTGCTGGCTGGAAGATAAAGATGGCTACCTCCGTTTCCACACCTCTCAAAGCAAATACAAAGATGGCGGGATTATGCAGATTTATTACCGGAAAATGCACGGTGATGTCTATGAAGCAGAAGATGAAATTCATCCGATGGTTGATTTAGTCTATCTCCGAAACCTTGCCATGCTCTACTTATGGAGAAACGTCATTATTCATCAGCACAAAGACAACCCTATCTCTGCCGATATGTTCAACGAAGCAAAGATGTATGAAGCAGAGCACACGAAATTCAATTTACCAGAGCGGAACATCATGATCCGTGACTTATATGTGAGGTAATATGAGCCGGGTGAACATCAATTACAACGAAAAACAAGCGGTAAGCGAAATTTTTAAACTTACGAATGTTGTAACAGATGAAAGCATTGCCTTAATTCCCTGTGATTCAGCCGGTAATTTCACAATTTCCGGTGTCTCCCGTGCTCCTATTCAGAAGAACGCAATCCAGACCACAAGCCAAGGCGGTGAGTGGTCTGATCTCGAATATCCTTTCATGGCAATCCAACAAGAAGATTGGACTGGCGGCAGAGCAAATTATCGCTTTTCCGGTGATACCTCCAGATTCTTTGATTCAAAACGAGCACAAACAGCTTTCAATGAGTGCATCTTCAATGCACCTCTTGATTATTACTCCACCGGATTCAAAAAAGCATATACCAACCACCCTGATTCTATTCAATTTATTAGACTGCGTGGCGATACACAGCATATTATTCAAAAAATCAGTGTAACTGATTTTGCTTGTGGAAATGTTTATATTCATCTCCGCAGACGTGGTACTCCCCGAAACGGATTAACGGTCAGGTTACTGAATAATATGTCTTCCCACCCTGTTGTTTATGCGTCTCACACATATACGACAGAAGAAGTGACAGATATTACAACAGAATTTTATAAATTTAGTTTTCCTGAAATTAATTTCAGCGGAGATATTTACCTGGAAGTCTTCACAAAAGATACTGATGAGCAGAACTATTGGGAAGTCGGCTGTGCAAATCATAACGATATGGAAACCTATAAAAGCCCGTCCGGGTCTGGATGGGAAATCTTCAAAATGGATCTGATTTATCGTCTCGATACAGCTCAGAAAGATATTCGTACACGATTTTTCACATACAATCAATTGCTTTTCATGGTAAAGCAAGACCCTCAAAATAATCCCTCTCTTTGGTTGAATGGCGATATTGGGAAAGCCACATCCGCAAAAGGAACAACAATTACAGACGTAAAAAAGAATTGGGAAATCGATTGCTGGGAAAATGCAAAAATTGGTCTGATTTACAGAAATGGAGCTGAAGGACATATTTCAGTTTGGCGCACTATTACTGAAAACACTGCCAACACTATTACAGTAGATGAGCCATGGGATATTAGACCTGATGCAAATACAATCTATATTATTTGTGACACTCCACTATGGCATGAAATTTCCGATCATGGTCTGACAGCATATATTACAGACGTACATGTGATTCGTGACGTGGTTTACTTTGCACAAGGCGATTATGTGAATATACGCAAAATGCGATACAACCGCAGCACAGGAGAATTTGAATGGCTCGAACTTCCTGACACATACGCAACATATCTTTATTCAGTGCGGGACAAAGCGGGACTTATGCTTTGGCGTGGAAGAAATGATGATGATATGCACGAACGTTCTGTTGAACGGTCTGATTTACTTGACTGGGAAACGCCTGACGAAAAAGATGAAGAAGAAGAATCCGAAGATTCAGATGAGGAAGAAACTGAAGATGAACCAAAAATCCGCACTGACAAATTAATCATATCAAAACTTGAGAAATATGATGAAACTGAAAAAACAACAGACCCAAACAGTAGTCCAAATGGTAATAACCCTTATTTTGATTCAGAAACAGGAGAATTAATTGTTCCGGGTACAACTCCTCCAGAAGGAACCACCGAAGAAACTTCAGAAGAAGAAGTCGGAACTGATAAACCCGCTCTGACAGAAGTCTATGATAATGAAATCCCTGATTACGATAAAAAGAGATACAAAATCGTATTAGAAAAATTTGAAAGCAAATCTTTGAGTGGGAAAGCTATTTTCCAGCTGCAAGAATCCAACGATAATGAGACGTGGTTTAATGTTTCTTCCATTACTATTGATTCTGCCGGAACATGGTACATGACAGCACACTGTAAATATAGGTACAGAAGATTCAAAATCACTCTGACTGGCACAGAAGCGAAACTATCAGGTATAAAAATTTACACGACCCAACTGCCTGATTTTACAGACAAACAGATATTACTGGATAATTACGGAAAAATAACAAAACTCTTTGAGTATGGTGCAGAATCCGTAAAAAGCCTCTGGGTATTCCAGGAAGGTATGGTTTCGTCTGTAAACAAAACAGATGACAACTATACCTTGGATAGATTCAATCTGGATGAAATGAGAACAACTGCTGACGAATGGAACGGTTCAGCAACAAGCTCTAATCATGTTTATCTCCTCTGGTCTTGGCTAAACGGTTTGCAAAGACATTATGGTACTGAGCTTGAAGGAAAAGGCCCAGACCATGACGAAGGTATGCCGGATGACATGAAAGGTCGTGTTACACAAATTCTGGCTTATCCGGGCTCATTCTTTATCAGTATTGATGCTGGCAAGGATGGATATTCGTCTATCATGATGTTCAATGGGAGTGGGTGGCATAACCTTTATAAAGCACCGAACAAAGGTGAAAGGATATTTGACATTGAATATCAGCCAATTTACGGAGACCGTCCTGACCGTCTCTGGGCGCAAGTAGGCGACAATATCATCTGGCTTGCAATGCCATCCAAAATCCTGTACGCTCTGCACGATAAACACGCAGAATATACCCATGAATCAGTCGTAGTATCATCATGGATTACTGGTGGCATGGCTGAGGTGGAAAAACTTTGGCAATCTTTATCCATTATGGCTGACAACCTTGATGGGAAAAATTGCTGGATCGAAGCTGATTATCAACTCGATGACGAAAAAACATGGCACCCTATTCCAACTAACCCATACAAAATATCACCGCAACAGGAAGAAAATTTTGGCGGTGAGAATGAATCTATAAATAGCAAAAAGATTCGGTATCGTCTCAGGCTGCAGACTACTGACAAGATGAAATCTCCGAAAGTAAATGTCATACTGATTAAAGCAGTAGGAAGAATTGATATTAAGTACTCATACGGTTTTCATTTTCGGAATATCAAGTATAAGGAAAATCTTTCCAGCGATTATCAGGAAATTGAGCCTTACGTGCTGCAAGCGATCCTTGATGATTGGGCAAATCGGCTGTGCACACTCCGGATGAATAGCGCATATCGCATATATGATGACAAAAAGGTTTTCGTAGATGCGACTACGACATCTATTCTCACTGAAAAAAGAGAAGGCTATCTTAGCCAGATAACACTGACGGAGATATAATGCCTAAGAAAATGCCATTCCACATCAAATCCAGAAGCGGTCTTGGGTTGAAACTAACGCCAAGAACAGCTCCCCTGCGAAGAATACCAAAGACAGAACCTTTTCCTGAAATAAAACCAATTCAAGGAATGATGCCGGATTCCAAAGAGGAATATTGGGTGGCATTGGCTTTATATCGGCTTCATTTGGATTTTGAATATCAATATCAATTATTTGGTGGAAGAAAATATAAAGGCGGTCAGGTAATAGACTTCTGGGTATTTACAGTTCCGCTGCCGACACCGATATTCGTACAAGGTTGGTATTTTCATTATGCAACCGCTCAAAAGACAGCACAAACCAAATTGAATCTGATGTATCTGAAATCTCGGCTGATGGGTAAAGCTAAAGAACCTGTAGAAATATTAGATATCGAGATACCGACACCTGAAGAAGCTTATCGTATAACGAAACGAAAATTAAAAATATAGTGAGGTCTTTATGGCTGATTCAAAAAAATTAAATATTCAAATTGATGCCGGATGTGATTTCTCTATGTCATTTGTGATAACTGACAACAATGACAATATAGTAGACCTCACTGGAGCTTTGATAGAAGCTCGGCTCAGACAATTTGAAGAATCAAATGATTATTTTCCTTTCACGATAACTCATAGCGGAAGTACCGGCAGAGTGAAAATCAGTATGCCGCATGAGATGACATCTGAAATTCCTTACACCAACGGCGTTTACGATGTAAAGATAACATTTGAAAATGGAATTAAAAAGAAACCTTTTTATGGCGAAGCCATCATAAGTGAGGAAGTAACCCGTCCATACGATGGAACGATATTAAATATCCTTGCGATGCAAAGCATTGCAAACTTACCATCGATTGGTCAAATAAATCGACTCTATTATATTTATGATGAAGATGCTTTCTATCGATGGAATGGAACGAATTACGTTACCGCAGCAGACCCGAACAGTATTATTGCGGTAACAAAAATAAGTTCATCTGGATTAATTGACAAGTACAGGATCCATTTCTCAAACGGAAATTACAGCGAATTTCAGGTAAAAAACGGTAGTGATGGCAGCAGTATTGCTCACATCGAAAAAACCTCAACTGACGGAATAGTTGACACTTACACAATAACTCTGACAAATGGCCAGGAATATTCTTTTCAGGTAACAAATGGTATTGTTGGTGTTGGAATATCCTCAATCGAAAAAACCGGAACATCCGGAAATATTGATACTTATACTATCACGCTCACGAATAATAACACCTATCAGTTTCAGGTAACGAATGGCGTAGATGCCAGCAGTATTGCTTCAATCGAAAAAACCGGCACCGAAGGACGTGTTGATACTTACACCATAACGCTGACGAATGGGAAAACGGAAACCTTCACTGTGACAAACGGTGAAAAAGGAGACCCTGGATTAAATGGAAGTGGAACATTCTTCTATGACGAAGAAACTGAACTCATAAATATGTTTGGTGAAATTCCTTACTCAGAAGTCAGTAATGAAAGCGGTGGTTATACCGCTATTATAGGCATATAGGAGAGAAAAAAATGTCTGAAAATATTAGAAATAAAGTAGTATTCAATGGGGAAACCCTGATCGATTTGACTATCGATACTATCGAGCAGTCAGATATTTTAGCGGGGAAGTTTGCTCATCTGCCCTCAGGTGAACGAGTAGAAGGTACATGCCCCTTCGATGCCGACACCAGTGATGCTACAGCGAAAGCTGCAGAAATGCTTTCTGGAAAAACCGCTTATGTAAACGGGAATAAGATTACCGGTTCCATGCCAAATGTCGGTGCTCAGAATCCTACCATCGCAGATAAAGATGATGAGATTACAATCTCAAAAGGTTTTCACGATGGTTCCGGTAAAGCGAAACTGGATGCAACTGAAAAAGCGAAACTCATTCCTGGCAACATCAAGACTGGTGTAGAAATCCTCGGTGTAGAAGGTACTTATACCGGTTCCGAACTCATCAAAGCAACTACCGGCAGTGCTACTCCGGCAGCAACAGCACAGACCATCCTTCCGTCTGGATCAGGTGACTTCGATTTCTTCACGCAGTTTACCGTGGCTGCAATCCCTTATGTAGAAACGCAGAATGCAGCTGGCGGTTATACAGTAACGATTGGATAGAAATTATGGCACGGAACAAAGTCGTTTTTGGTAACACAACGCTTATCGATTTGACAAGCGACACAGTTACTCCTGAAAAATTATTCAGTGGAACGACTGCACATGGTGCCGATGGCTCTATAGTCACCGGCACCGCTGCCATATCATATGACGAAGCCACTGAAATAATTACTCTGCCTTCAGGTTTAATAGAATTGGTATTAGAGGATTAAAGGTGTAGAATATGCCAAACGCATTAGGATTTAATATAAACGATAAAATCATTACCCTAAAAGATACCATTGCCAGAAAGATGGGATTACCTTCTGGCGGTTCAGCCGGGCAAATTTTGAAAAAGAACAGTGCCACAGATTATGACGCTTTTTGGACTGATGAAAGCGGTCTCATTACTGTCATGAATCCGATTACAAGCATTTCAGATGACACTGTAACGAAATGGGTAGAAATCGGCAATGGATTATCCTACTTCAATCAAGCGACATACCCATTGCACAATCAGCCTGCAAGATATGGTTTTGTATTGACCATTGTTAGTAATAATACTAATTGTTTCCAATTCTGGTTTCCAATTGATGAAACACAAAAAATTAAATATCGAATGGGAAATGTGTCTCGTGATTGGTTCATGGCATTCAAAGAAATAGACCCTGAGTTAGATTTTGAAGATATAACAGGACTTTCATTTGATGGCAACACAGTCAACAAAGCACTAAGTCAAAAAGGCACATGGGAATTATTCGGTAAAGTCTTTTACGGCACATGTTCCACCTCCGCCTCTACAGCTGCAAAAACCGTATCAATAACAGGATTTACCAGCTCTGATCTTGTTGCTGGTACGATAGTCATTATCAAATTCACCTATACGAACACAAATTCAGCACCGACTTTAAACGTGTCATCAACAGGTGCAAAAAACATAAAACAATATGGCTCAACAGCAATTGGCAGCAATCAGGATATAAATGGTTGGTATGCCGGAGCAGTAGTGCCATTTGTCTATGATGGCACATACTGGGTTCGGTTATTTGTTCCTGTTATCGGTGGGATTCAAGTTCGTCCTGATTACACCTATTCCACCACAGACCTTACCGATGGCTCATCTTCTTTAGCTACTGGGAAACTATACTTCTACTACGAATAAGGAGAAATATTATGGGAAAAACTTATGTCGGTGTTGGAAGTAAAGCTCAAGAAGTAAAAAAGATATATGTCGGAGTTAATGGCATTGCGAGACAAGTCAAACGAGCTTATGTCGGCGTAAATGGAGTGGCAAGGCTAATTTATGAATTTAACACAATGCCAAATCCTCTTTATCTAATACAAAACGGAATTTCAATAAACGAGGAATATTCTGGTGGCTGGCAAGGAAGAGCACAAAAATTAATTAACACAAGTGGCAGTGCGACAACTCCTTCCATGGGCCAAATTAATGATTATATGTATTCCGGTATAAGTATCGGGGCTGGAAACTTAATGGAAGGAATTGTAGAGATAAAACATGATATTGATATGAATTCCTTCAATAAAATAATAATAGAAAAACAATCTGGATATAATAAAAATAATTCAATAGGGGAATACTTAGCAGTTATTAATCGTGCTAATAATTCTTTGATAAATTATATTGATATAAGAGATACTACTAAAGATCATAAGAAAACTTTTGAATTAGATATAAGTTCAATAGATGGAAAGAAAGACATATGTATCATATTAGCATCAAATCCAAATCAAAGTAAATATGTTAATATAAGAATATATAATCTTTGGCTCGAATAAGGAGAAGGTATGGTAAATGTTTATCCTGAAGTATATAAAGTCAATATTGATTCGGATAACCCTGAATCAAACATACCTTCATCTCTTGGATTAACAAAAGGTGACCTGATAGTATTCGCCGGAGAAAATGCACCAGTGAGATTTCCATCAGGAAATACACCTGATAAAATAATGCTGACCGATCCGACCTCACCAACAGGATGGAGATTGGGAGATATTGCAGATGGTGGCGGTGGCGGTGGCGGAGCACAGACCGTAACACTAATCAATAATTCCGGCTCTACGATATTAGCTGGCACCGTTGTTATTATTGATAAAAGTGCCGGTGAAAGAGAAATACGAAAAGCAAAAAAGACTGATTCCGGCACATTATTTATTACTGCTACTGAAAGTCAAACCGGAAATACAGTTGAGTGCTACTGTATTCCAAACACAATTTGTTCTGTAATATGCACAAGTGCAGCAGTAGCGGTAGGAGATTATTTAGCGTTAAGCTCAATAGATGGTCTTGCGGCTAAATCAATAACAAGCATTTCCATTGGAATTGCCCTAACATCAAAACCATCTGGCTCCGTTGGATATGTGAAAGTTCTTCTTAACTGCTTTTTCGATTTTACGAAATATCGCACAAGTGATTTTACTGTAAGCACATCCGACTTGGAAGATGGCGTATCTGCATTGACAACAGACCACTTCTGGTATTACTATGAAAGCAATAATGAAGGAGATAATTCAAGCGGGCCATCATTTCCTCCGCACATCAATGATGGTAGTGGTAATTCTTGGTTAGATTAGGGGCTTATTCAGCCCCTATATATCCTTATTCCCGTCTGTCCAGATTTTCTATCCATAGGGCTAACTTTTGCCATTGCAGCAGCATCCTCAATATCTGTAATAGCAAGGTATCGTTTTGTCACCTCAACATCCTTATGATCAAGCATACGAGAAACAAAATAAATGTCTCTGGTTGCTCTATACAATTCCAGCCCATAGAACCGCCTGAAATCGTGGCATTGATATGATGGAATATCGGCATACTTACATTGTCTTTTCAACATAAGCCTCAACGAGTTTTCATTGAAAGCAGCAGATTCCTGGCTGACAATAAAAGGATCATCAGGAGTTACATCTTGCAAACAGGCAAGATATTTTGTTATAGCTTTAGCCGTTGTCTGCCCAAAAGATTTTGTATGAAAATTTTGATCCTTCTCAAAGACAAAGACAGTATTTTTTCTCAGGTCAACATCTTTCATTTTTAAACTGAGGATTGATTTTTTACGTAATCCAGTATCAGCCAGCAACATAATAATCATGGTGTCTCTTTCGGGAAAATAAGAATGCGTCTTCACTGACTTCAGGAGTTTGTCAATTTCCTCCCTGGTGATACCATGCTTCGGAATAACGGCTGGCTTTTTACAGGTTACCTTATCGATTGGACAGCGTTCCAAATCATTGTTATTCCAATACCATTTCACAAAGGTACGGATAACAGTAAAAAGTTTCCATGCACCATTTTGACTATGAGAATTTTTATAATCGGTGATAATCTGATCTATAACCAGAGGTTGAATATCTTCCATATATTCAACGCCGTATTTATGAAATCCATCTTCAATATGTTTTCGTTTCTCTGTATAGATTCTAATCGTTGCGTCTGAACATCTTGACTTTCTGCTTGTCAAAAAATTTTCATAAGCATCATTTATTGAAAGTCTTTTTTTTACAACTGTAACCCGGCGGTCACTTCTTCTGAATATAGCCATGTCTCCTCCTATTTTTATAGAAGGAGACAGTCATTTTACTCGGTAGCTTAAAGAAAAAGTAGCGGGGATTGGATTCGAACCAATGACCTCCGGGTTATGAGCTGAACCGGGAAAAACTATCTTCTTCTATATTAAAAAATAAACAAATTTCTCGTAAAAAACATCTAATTGTAACATTAGATGATGTGTAAAAAAACCTACAAAAAGCGTACACTCATTTCTTTAAGGAAATGTATCCCTGTTTTTAAAAAATTCAATAACTAATATAACGAATGCAATAATAGCTGCAATTATTATAGTTCGTGGATGTGAAATCATTCCTTCTGATATTGCCATAACAAATGCCATTAATAATGATAATGCTACAGCACAAATAGCACATCCTATAACATATCCTATTGTTTTCAATATTTTCATCTCACCCTCACAATAAATCAGGGCCAATGACCTTTGCTACTCTTCCGAGGATGTGAACCTGGTACATTTCCAATTCTTCAGGAGTTAAATGCATTGGTTCATATTCTTCGTTATCAGGAATTAAGTCTATACTGCCATCATTATTCTTACGGATTCTCTTTACTGTATCACTGTCATTAATATCTACAACAACGATATTGTTGTTCTCAAACCACTCTCCGGGGATGACGATCAGTAAATCTTTCGGTTTGATTGTCGGCAGCATAGAATTACCGGCTGCTTCAATACCGACAATATTCTTTCCCCATTTAGCAATATAAGACTTCGGGACGGGTACTCTTCTCAGTACGGTATAAGGCTCACCAATGTAATTGAATCCACAGCGAAGCGTTGCTATAACTGGAATAAGAACTTCATCCTCAGCAACTATCTCCGGCTTGACCTCGATAGGTCTGGCTGGTGAATCAATATCATTATTACCCAACAAATCATCTACAGAAACTTTATATAAATTAGCTAATTTCGATAACATTGCAATATCGGGACGATTACGACCGCTTTCCCATGCAGAAATAGCACCTTGCGTAATGTTTAATGCTACGGCAACTTCTTTCTGAGATAAACCTGATCTATTCCTGTACATCTTGAATGAATTATTTTCCATAGCAAACCCCTTTTTATTTATTATACATAAACATAAAAATAATACCAATAGTAATAATACTAACAATTAAATTAATACTTAAAATCCCTTGACAGAATACTATAAGTAATATATAATACTTATTGAAATTACGGAGCGTAATAATGAATATAGAAAAATTACGTAAAACCAAAGGTATAAGTCAAATTCAATTAGCTCAACAAACAGGAATTACACAAGGAGCAATCAGTCAATTTGAACTAAATATCCGTATGCCATCTATACAAACGGCACAAGCCCTGGCGAAAGCACTGGGCTGCACAATTGATGAACTTTTGGCAGAAAGCGAGGTGAAAGAAACAGAAGAATCAGTTCAGGAGCAAACGAGATAAAGGAGACAGTCATGAACGGTAGCAAAGAAAATGAATATCTTCAACAAATAATTGCTCTTGAAGCGAGAATAGAAAATCTTGAACGGCGTAATCGGATGCTCAGCATCGAACTTGATTGTAACAAAGTGACAAAAAACTTTACACCAGATGAAGTCGCGGACATACTCCGCTGCTCCACCGGGACAATCAGGAATGAAATCAAACGTGGCAATCTGCACACATATCAAATCGGAGACAGATACCTTATCAGTCCAAAGCACTTGCAGGAATATCTGATCTCGATAGAAAGATAAAAAATGATAGACCTGTCATACAAACCAAAGAAGAAAAAAGAAGAACCGGAACATATAGGATTCAAAGAAATCCTGATACTCGCTCCCTTTGCATTTCTGCTCTGGGCAGTATTGACAGCCAG
>AUXO017187000.1_pt1 | contig 11777 bp, 23 predicted proteins | sample 768731 | NCBI WGS metagenome assembly AUXO01 (sample SAMN02715735, study PRJNA202380) | gut metagenome | biome: sheep rumen | host: Ovis aries | place: New Zealand: Palmerston North | reverse complement strand
TGGTTCTTGTCTTAATGACTTAAGTTTTGGAAGAAGTTTCTTCAATTCAATTGACTCCCAATCGGTCTTTTCATAATGACCGTCCTCAATAAAATGAATCATTGCATTTACAAATCTTTTCAATCCTTGATTATAATAAATATCATATAATTGGTCAACTACTTCAGATTTATAGTCGGAATAGTCTTTACCTGCTTCATTCAATATAACATCTTTTATGTTTTTCATTATACTAATGCAGTATCTATTTGTTTACGTAAATCTTTATAAGAAGATTTTGGAGTTTCTCCAAGAGCTTTAACAATAAACCAACTAATTATTTCTGCTAATTCATTCTTTTCTCTATTAAGAGAATCTAAATGATGGATTAAATTTTCAGACCAATATTCATCTTTCCAATGTGGAAACTGTATTTCGTTTTCATTAATAAATCTGTTTATATCTTTCATATCATTCAAATCTTATAATTTTATAGGCTTTATTTTTTTCCATAATATCTCTATTTACGCATTCATGGGTCTTTGTATCATACATAGCATAATGTTCACCACCTTGTATGTATCTAGTATCTTCTTTCCTTTAATAAACATTTTATCTGAAATTCATCAACTTTTTCGTTTCCTGGTTTGTATAATGAGGTGGGAAACAAATAAAGTGTGTGCAACCTTGTTTCTTAAGATCTTTCCACATATTATCAGTAAACTCTTTTACACGAGTTGCTTGATATATGTCATTATGTACATTAGCTTTAATAATGTGATTTAATTGTAATTTCTGACCTTGAAACTCGATTTCACTACCAGCTGCTTCTATTATATATTATTTGATGTCTTTCATATTTTAAAATTTAATTGGATTATTTAATTTAAATTGTTCTAAATCTTCTTGAGCTTGATAAAATGCACTATGACTCATTGATGATGGAGAAACATTATTTACTTTTAATTCAACATCACGAAGAGATCCACGAGGTACACCATCTGTCCACCCACAATCCCAATCAAATTTTAAACTACCACCTAATTCACTTGGTAATTTAATTGAAATTTTATCTGGAAAATCTTTATTTTCTTTAATTACTATTTGAACTATCTTTTTAATATTCTTATCAAGCCATTGATTAAGCCATCCAAAATAATCAGTTAAAAAATCTTCACGATAATATTTTGTTTGAACTGGTTTAATATATTTTTTTGGAACTTTTAATTCATAACCTGGAAATTGAATTACATCTTCCCAATAATTAAATTTAACAGCTTCTGTTATATATTCTTTAATGTCTTTCATAAATTATTTACTATATTTTTTTACAGCATTCAGGACAATATTTAGGTCTACATATTCCACCTTTATGTCCAGTACTTATTAATAAGTGATATTTGGCATACGTATCACCGTAATCATTATATATTAATACTAAAATCGTCATCACCACTACAATTAAGCAGCAATTTACCATTAATTGAATTAATCTCTTTATCTTTTATGCCACAATAAGGACTAAATTTTGATTCTGTTATAGTTCTAATTAAGTCTTTTATTATATTATCATTTATTTTGATTTAAAGCCTTTTGGTTCTTGCCTTAATGACTTAAGTTTTGGAAGAAGTTTTTTCAATTCATCAGATTCCCATCCAGTCTTTGTATAATGACCATCTTCAATAAAATGAATCATTGCATTTACAAACCTTTTTAATCCTTGATTGTAATAAATATCATATAATTGGTCAGCTACTTCCTCTTTATAATCTGAGTAGTCTTTGCCAGCTTCATTCAATATAACATCTTTTATATTTTTCATTTTAGTCTTTTCTTATTATTTTTTTCCAAGGCCAATTACGAGGACCTTTGTCATTTCTCTCATCATAATAACAAGCATCTATTTGATACCATTCATCATCAGTGTTACGAGTATCTCTTATGCAAAGACCTTTGTCTTCATTACCTTTAACAAATTCTAAAACCTTTTGAAGTTCTTCTGGTGAAAGTACAACAAGTTCTACTTCATCAGCAGATTCTTTTATCAAATATTCATTTATACCTTTCATTATTGTAAAAATACATTATAATTTTTAAGTGTTATATAATCACCATTCTCCTTATCAATATAAAGATTTACTTCATATTTATCATTCATATAATCTCCGGTGAATGACAATCCTGATACGGTTGAGTTTTCTTCATCATAGTCAAATCCAAGCTTGTACATTGCATCTATAATGTCTTGTTTTTTAGCAGCTTTGAATCCATGTTTTACATTACCAAATTTCTTAAGAGCTAATCCAACTTCTTCTTGGAGATCTTCATCTTGGGTTGATTCTAAAATATAATTTTTTATGTCTTTCATAATTGTAAAAATACATTATATTTTTTAAATATTATATAATCACTATTCTCTGTATCAATATAAAGATTTACTTTATATTTGCCATCTATATAGTCTTCAGCAAAAGATAATCCAGAAGCTATTGAATTTTCTTCATTATAATCAAATCCAATAATATACATTGTATCTAGTGTTGATTCTAAAATATAATTTATGTCTTCCATTTAATCTAATTGCATATTTATAAATCAATCACCCCAATAATTTGTATTCTTATAAAAGTTTTCTATTGACTTATTTAATGTTTCTTCATCACGCCTTTGTTCAGCTCTATCAGATTCATTAAGTAAAATATCTACATAAGGTCTAAAAGAGTAATATAAATTATCTTTTGAACTTGCATCATACTTAAATGCCCAACCAGTGCCCTTCTTAAAATATTTTGATTCCATTAATATATCATATGCACGATCTAATTGTTTTTCATTTGTGTTTTTATCAAATATACAATTTTGATCAATACCCATATTTCCTTTATCTGGTTGGCAGTCAAAAAATATTCTATCTGCCTTATCCATATACCATTCTTTAGCTTCAGCATTCTTTCGAATGTTTTCAACATATTCAGCACGTTTCTTTTCAGTCTTCCATTTCTTTTCCGCAAACTTAATTGCAATGTTAACATCTTGTTCAATTAATCGCTTGCGTCTTTTATCATTTAATGGCTTAATAATATTATCGTATTCTTTTACTGCTTTATTATAATCCTCTAAAATAAACTTAATAAAGTCTTCTTTAGAAATTGAAGACAAATCTAAATTTTCACGACGAACTAATGTAACAGTAACATAATCACTGTTTTCACCAAACTTATTAGACTTTTCAATCTCTACAGATTCTCTGATATAAGATATTATATCTTTCATATTACTAATCTAATTCCATATTTATCATATAAATAGTTTGTGCAATTACTTCAATCATAGATTGTTTTCCTGTTGTTGCAAGACTATATTCATGAATAACATCACGTTGTGTTATGCCATTCTCTTTTGTAAGAATATTGTCAACAATATAATTGTTCATTTTATCCCATTGATCTTTCAAATCTCCTTTCCACATACGTTGCTCTAATTCCTCCATAGTGTAGATTCGATTGTGCTTTTCATCAATTGCATATTTCTTAATCCATTCTATTTCTTCATTTGAAAGTTTCTTAATAAGTTTCTTCCATTGAGAATGAATACTTTTTGCTTCTAAAATGTAGTTCTTTATGTCTTTCATTTTTTAAGCTCTTTAATTTTTTTCTTAAGCCTCTTTATATAATCATCATGAAATCTTCCATCAGCAATATGAAATCCCCAAGAATTTCCTCCTCTATCTAATAATTCCTTAAGATCTTCACTGATTCTTATGATAGGCTTAGCTCCCCATCCGCTTGTACCAAATTCAAAATATACATAAAGTATACTTGATTTACCTTCATTTATAATTTCACTTAATGATTTCATTATTGATCTATAATTTTATTTAATGCTTTTGATATTGTAGATACTCCTTTATTTTCATTTTTATTTAATTGATCACCAAAATCTTCCCAAAGTTCATCAAATTTATATCGTTCAACATTTAATGCTTTACAAAATTCATCCTCTTTAACTAATTTAGCAATAATTTCTAAAGCACCAAATATAATTTTTTCATCCTCTTTATCTAGTGCCCATGTATTACTTGATTCACTAATAAATTTTTGTAATTCTTTCATAAATTATTTCAATAAATTTTTGATTTTATCAGATGGATTGATTGTTCTACCAAGTTTTTGTACTTCTTTCTTTGGGAGTAATACATATTTAGATTCATCTCCAAACTTACTATCATATTCCTTATATTTACTTGCTAATTCTTTAACATCCTTATCAGCAGCTAAATAAATAGTTTTGTCAACATAGTTAATGAATGCAATAAAGTGATTATCAGAATATGGATATTCTTTTCCTGATGCACTCTTACATGTAAATAAGAAACTTTTTGATTGCTTGTTTTTTGATGAACTTCCCTTTACATCAATATTAAACTTACCACCATATTGGTCATCAGTTTCTTGTTTTTCAACCTTTAAATCAATTCCTTGAAAATCTTCATTTTGTGAGCCAGGTGTTACTTTCCATCCTTCTTCTTCTAAAGCAGCTTTAACAAAAGGCTCTTCATTATTCTTTGCATTAGATAGCCAATCACTGTTATGTAATGATTCATTAATAAAATTTTTAATGTCTTTCATAAACAATAAATGTTTTATTAAAAATAAATTTATTTAATTATATATAATATAGAAAAAGAGATTTGATCAATTAAATCTCTTTAGTTAAATTTATATAATATTTGAATTTTATTTTTTAACCATTCTATTTCCAGAAATTTTCATTTCATTTCCAGGAACAAATTCAACATTAACCAAATTTAATTTTGGACCAGATGATTCAATTTCATATTCACATAATACAAAAATTAATTCATCTTTATGTTCAACTTGTGCTTTAGTTAATTTTGTATTTGAATATTTCTTACCTTTTTGAAATGATTTTATTTCAAATTTATCTCCACGAATTGAAAAATCATACCATGTATCACCATTCTCATAAATTTTTGGTGGTTCATAGTTTTCATTATCGTCATCATCATTATATGTGCGTTCTCCTGGTCTCCACGCATGCATTTGAATAACGAATTTAATCCACGCTTCAATAATATATCCTGCGCATTTTGCTAATACTTTAGAATCTAAAGGATTAATTTTTGAAGCTTTCGCTGATCTTAATAATCCTTGTGCCATTCTATCAAAATCTTCTTCAGTATTATTAAATGATTCAATAATATTATTACTTAATATATCTTTAAGATTTTTCATATATAATATTTAAATTTTTTTATTTTCTATATTCTAATGAATCTTCATCAAACATTATTTCAATTGGATATTCATTTTCTTTTGAAGATTCAGCTGCTTTAAACACATCAATAAGTTTTTGTTTAACAGTATCATCAGTCACATCAACCATATCAAATCTATCAAAAGATATAATATATTTAAGATTTTTAATCTTGAAGTATTCTAATGTTATATCATCATTAGTTTTCTTAACATCATATTTTGAATCCCATTCTATATATTCTTTTGGTTCAATATCAATATGTTCAAATGTATCATATTCAAAATGAGCATCAGATATACTGTCATTATTTTTTCCAAAAAATTTATCTGAGTAATCTTGTGATGAAGGCAATTTGTTAAGCCACATATCATCCATATATTGCTGAATATCAGATTCTTGAAATGTTTCTGGAGCTTGTAATACTAATTCTTCTGGCTGAACGATATATGTTGCTTCTACATCATTTAAACGATAGCCTTCTACTGATTCTTTAATATATTGTGTAAATGATTTCATTTATATAAATACATTATTTTTATAATTCAATAAGGTCATCTAGTAAATCCCAAGCATGAATCCAAACACGATCACAAATGTCTCCTTCTTTTCCACTATATTTTGTATCATTACTTAATAAATTAGAAAGTTCATCTTCAAACTTACAATATTTTAATTCGTTGTTTTCCCATGCATTATCTAATTCATCTATATCTTCATATTGTGAAAGCTCATCTTGCAAATCTGATGCATAAAGTTTAGTATTTTTTAAAGCTTTATTAGCAAACTGAAGTAATGTTTTTTCATCAATTAATTGAGCATCTTTTCCACTCCACCAATCTTGCTGTTCATTTATAAAATTAACTATAGATTTCATTTTTAATTTTCAAATAATTTTATATCATCTGTCATTAATATCTAATTCTTGATATCATATGAAGTAATATGTTGTATTTGTTTTCGTGAGTGATTTATCAAATATATAAGTACAAATTTAGTATCTTTGCCATAAGGACTTGAATCATGACTTCTTTAGGAAGTTTATCATATCTCCAAAGTTCTACCAATTTGTCAAAGTCTTTCTTAGAATATTGTATCTTTTCTTTGAATGAATTGTCTTTATGTTCACCAGTGTATTTTCAGTAATTATTTGTATAAACGTTTCATTATATATCTTTAAAATATTTTTTAAAGTCTTTTGCTGGAACACCAAATTGTTCAATAAGCCACCAATTATTATTTATTTTTGAAGCTGTATAATGTTCACCTTTTTTAAAGGTAATTCTGCATTCTTTGCGTTCAATTTTATATTCTGAAGTACATTTAACATCATGAATTTCAGAATAATTAGTTTTCTTTATAGATTCAATAATATCTTGCATTTATAATATATTTACCATCCACACTTATCTGAATTATTATAATCCCATTCAATCATATAATCCTCTTCTTCTTTTGTTAATTCTTCACCTTCATTACTTATTGTTTTAAGAAGATTACCAACAATAAACTTATAAAGACGTTTTCTATCTTCAGAAGATAATGTTCCTGCTTTTGCAGCTTTCAATGTTGCAGATGCTAATTTTGATACTAACGCTGATTTTTCAAGTGTTTCAATATTAAAATCACCAGACTTATGTATCTTAATAAGATTCTGTGCTAATGGCCAATATATAGTTTTATATATATTCTCATTATTATCTAATTCCATACAAGCATTGAATATTGTATGATTTATATTAGATTCATTAATATATGTTGTAATATTTTTCATATTTTACTAAATTTATTTTATTCTTAAATATATATTGCCTTCATCATTATAAGAATCACCAATTTTTAATTTACGTAATTCCTCTTCAAGATAATTATCTTCTAAATCTTTAGTTGCTTGTTTAACATCATTTTCAGTATAAGGTGTAATCATTTGGTTATTTATATCAATATATAACCATTTTGCATCTTTATTTTCAAGACCAGATAATTTAATACTGGAATTACTTGAATTACTAACGCTTGAAAAATATTTCCAAGCATTAGAACTTTCATTTATAAATTCTTTAATATCTTTCATTATTCTTCATTATATATATTTTCAGTACTTGTCACCATTCTACCCATTGATGAAGATTCACGATCCTTGTCGTTAATAGACTCTTTAAGTAATTCATATAATTCTACAAACATATCATGAATCTTTTTATTTTTCTTAATAAATTGATTGACCTTCTGACAATAATATGTTACATTTGAATTTGCAACATTATATTTCTTTGCAATTTCTTTATTTTGAAGTTTCTTATGATCATATGCACCCCAATAACTACACCAAATATCTAATGTCTTTTCGTCAAATTCTTTTGAAAGAATTTTCCATACATCACCCCAAAGTTTCTTACGATCTTCGGCGTTTACTCCATCTTCTACGTCAGTTGATGAACCCATGAAATCAAACATTGTCTTACTTCCCTCATCATCACTATGTCCTACTGACTTGTCACCAGATATTGACAAGTTACGAGTATTATGTCCCTTTTCTTCACGTTCTTTCTTTTGCTGTGAATTAGGAATATGCACTAGATGTGAGTCAGCAACACCCCAGCCAGTTATATGATTACGAATACAATAAGCAGCATATTGACCAAATGTATATCCTTTTACTGCTTCATCAGTAGCTTTTGATTTCTTATTTTTCTTTCCATAAGTATTCATTGCATATGCAAGTCCTTCGTAACAAACACTAAGAAGATCATTATATGAAAGATTAAGTTTACCATTCCATTGTCTTGCCATCATATGAACAAGAGCTTCGTATTTCTTAGCAGTAGCATTACGACCTGCTTCAGTAGACAAATCAAGTATTACTTCATCAGGTGCAATTTTCTTATTAATTATTCCTTCAAAATCACTTTTTGTTTGAAACACTGGAATTTCCATTGTTTTTCCGGCTTTAATAATTGTGCCTAGTAATTTATAAAGTTCCTTAAGATTATCCTTTTCAGGTACACCAGCTTTATAGAAACCAGCTAATGCATTTTCATCTTCATCATTAGAAAGATCTGAAATATATGAATCATTATTAACAATAAGCCAATTAATAAGTTCTTTTGTTTCTGCAGATATGAATCTATCTGTAACTTCAAGATATTTCTTCAATTCAGCTGCACTAATATAATTTACTGAATTTTCAGGAATTTGAAATTTTACTTTTGCTTTTGCTTCAGTTATCTTTTTCATTTTAATATATTATTTAACTTTATTTACTATAAATATTATAAAATACTTGTTAAATTCTCATAATATTCCTAAATTAGATATTTACTATTAAAAATAATTTTTATAAAGATAATCTGGAATAATTTATATATTTAAATTTATTCATAATAGCTGTTTGTTTGATTTTAACTTATAATAATATATAGAATATTTTATAAAAAATTCAATTTTTATTTAATTAATTATTTTATATTTACTATTTTTTAATAAAATTAACAATATCATTTAATGAAATTTTTTAAAAATTTGTTTTATAAAACTTTAATAGGAAGAATATATAAGACAATCAAATCTATATATGACTATATAAAAGATTATGAATACATATCAGATACATTATATAGTGATGCATTTAAAATTGTATTGAAAGAATATTTAAATGTAGATATTAAAAAAGATTGGATAGGACGTCTATATGGTGTGATTAATCCAAATATTAATGAAGAAGGAAGATTTGATATTACAAAAACAATAATTGAGTTTGATGATGAAAATACAAACAATAATGAATATATTAAACATTGGACTTATAAGCAACTTAATATAATTGGACAAGTATTTTCAATTGAAAATCTTTATCATTTTATTAATTTAGAATTTAAGCACGTTGGACCAAAGAATGCAGATAATTATTTATTGATTTTCGATATTGTTTCAAGAAAAGAATTTGCTAAAAACTTAAAAGCAACATTATTACATGCATTTATATATATAGTAATTGCAATAATATTAATATTATTTTTATAACATAGCTTTATAAATAAGCATATGAAAAATTATAAATATATCTTATAAGATTAAATGAATTTAGAAGAAAAGCAGAAAATGCTTAAAGATTATGAAAATTCTTTAAACAGTAAAACTTTTGAAGAACTTGAAAAAATTGAATCACAATTAATTGCAGAGGCTGATGAAAATGATCAAAAAGTATCAAAAACTGAATTTGATTTGCCTAAAGAAAACTATAAAGAAGTTGCAATGTCAATTCGTAAGCTTTTGAATAAGCAGACAGTTCAATGGCAATATACATTAGGTTTAGTTGGTCTTTATGATTTTTGGAATCCTGAAAAGAAATCAAAGAAAATACCTTATGCACAACTTGATGCTATACTTCGTACATTAGGAGGCATGCAATTTACTGGTTACGAAGAATGGGCAGCAGTGGTTGCAATTAATAAATATTTTGAACCTTTGCATAATGCATATGTTGATGCTACTGAGAAAACATATGATATTGCATCTAAACATCAAGCAGTAATGCAAAAGATGGAAGATATTAAGAAAGCTGCCGCTGAAGCAGATGAAAATCCAAAATCAGAATAAATATATGCGGTACACATGTACCGCATTTTTTAATTAATGGCTAGAAAAAAAATTCAAAGAGAGCCAAAATCTAAATTAGGATTAAACGATAAATTACATATATGTTATAATTGTATGTTTTATGGACCTACTGGTTGGTGTCCTTGGGAAAATAAGTTTATGAATTATAATGATAAATGCACAATACAATTAAGACATTGGCCACATACGTTATTTAGGTATAGATTAGATCTACCATATAAATTAATAGATCCAACAAAGAAATGAATAGAGAGATGATATAATAAAATAATAAATTAACAATAATTTAAATTATTTTTGTATAAAAACATTATTTATAAATAAACTTAATATATTATTTCTATATAAATATATACATTATATTAGAATCTAAACGTAAAAAGTTTAAACTATTAGAAGAAATTTTAGAAGCATAACAACAATGAAAATGCAATTAACACAACAAATTATTATAAATAATAAGCATAGATGGTATTCTATGCTTGATGAGTTGTGTTTTAAATCTAAGAATTTGTATAACTATGCTTTATATCAAATAAGACAATATTATAAAAATACAAATAAATATCTGTCTTATTATGAACTTAATACATTATTATCTAAAGAGAATCAAATTGATTATAGATCTTTACCTTATGCTCAATGTAGCCAGCAAGTATTAAGACAAATAGATAAACAATATGTTTCTTTTTATAATGTATTGAAATCGCCAAAAATGAAAGGTAAGAAAATTAGATTACCTAAATATAAAGATAAAGAAAATGGAAGAAATATAGTTACATATACAAATCAATGTTTTAAATTAAAAAACAATGTATTGTCATTAAAGATAAATAATAACAATAAAATTGACATTGAGACTAATCTAAATGTGCAAATAGTTAGAATTATACATAAAGGAAATCATATAGTAATTGAATTGATATATAATAAAGAATATAAGTTAAAATGTGATAATAAACAATATGCAGCTTTAGATTTAGGATTGAATAATTTAGTAACATTAACTTCAAACGTATGTCAATCTGTTATATATGATGGTAAAAAATTAAAAAATATAAATCATTTTTACAATAAAAGAAAAGCATTATTACAATCTAAGCTAAATAAAAATAGGAAAACAAGCAATAGAATAAAAAGAATAAATTATAGACGAAATAATAAGATAAAAGATTATATGCATAAAGTTAGTCATCTTATTGTTATATACATGGAAACAAACAATCTTAATACATTATTTGTAGGTAAGAATTTTGGTTGGAAAGAAGGTATTAACATAGGAAAAACTAATAATCAAAATTTTGTTGCTATACCATATAATTTACTTATAAGTATGTTAGACTATAAATGTAAATTAGCAGGTATTAAAATGATTTTACTAAATGAAGCATATACATCTAAATGTAGTTTTATTGATAACGAAAAAATATGTCAGCATAAAACTTATTTTGGAAAACGAATCAAACGTGGATTATTTAAATCAAAATATGGACATAAGATAAATGCTGATGTAAACGGATCATTCAATATAATGAGATTAGGTATACAAAAATGTAACTGTGATGTGCTAAATATAGTACCAGCAGATAAGAGGTATGTGTATAACCCAGTTAGAATAAAAATTAATTCAATTTCATTTCGCTAATAGAATGAAGTTATAATAATTTAATTATTCTTACAAAATTAAACTGTATTTAATTGTAAATAAATAAAAATAATTAAAATAGTTTTTTATACATTAAATAATTGTTAAAATTAATCTAAATTAATATTTATATTTACATAAATTTATAATGATACATTTTATATTCACTGAAAAAGATACACGATATTTATTTCTTAAATATGATTCTGAATATGATGAAATAAACTTAAAGAAACTTAAAGAACATTTGAATTTA
>AUXO016037559.1_pt1 | contig 11777 bp, 12 predicted proteins | sample 768731 | NCBI WGS metagenome assembly AUXO01 (sample SAMN02715735, study PRJNA202380) | gut metagenome | biome: sheep rumen | host: Ovis aries | place: New Zealand: Palmerston North | reverse complement strand
ACTTATTGCGCGAAAAATGGTATTATAGATTTCGTAAAGAAAAATGTACAAAAGCCATTACAAAAAAGTATTATTACTGGTTCAGCAACTGACGGAACAGATAGTTTGGAAATTGCTTTTCAATGGGGCACCAAGCACGAAACTGCATATGTATTTGTAAATGGCCTCAGATGTCCAGAGGGCGGTAGCCCAATTACTGGTGCAAGAAGTGCAATAACTAAGACATTTAATACACTTGCGAATGCTTCCTTTGATGGCGAATATATTCGCAAGAACCTATTCTACGTAATTAATTGTAAGGTAGAAAACCCTTCTTTTGCAAATCAAACCAAATCTAAAATCAATAATGCTTCATTACGAACTTTAGCTTCAACCGCATTCTCCAATGCGCTTAAAGATATGGCGGCTCGGCACTCCAATGAATTTAGCGCAATTGTAGAAATGCTTACTAAGATTGAGAAGGCCGAAATTGCTGCGACTCGTGCACGAGAAGCAATCCTTAATGCAGAAAAGAAAGAAACTGAACAGCGCAAGCGCAAGGTTACTTCTTCTGATAAATTTAAAGATTGTGAAAAGCATGGGCAAGATTCAATGCTTATTATTTGCGAAGGCAATTCTGCATTGGGCGGCCTAATGCCCGCGCGCGATGTAAAAACAGAAGCACTGTATGCAGTGCGTGGTAAAGTTAAAAACTTAATGAAACATCCACTTGATGAGTGCCTTGAAAATCAGGAAGTATCTGATATTATAATGGCACTTGGATGCGGTATCCAAGATCGTTATAACAGTAAGAAACTTAATTATGGAAAAGTCGCAATTGCGGTTGATGCTGACGTTGATGGCTACAACATCATGTGTCTTATCACCACACTCTTCTATGTTCTAATGCCTAAGTTTATTGAAGAAGGACGGCTTGGCTGGCTCCGTGCGCCATTATATCGTCTAAGCAAAGGAAATCAACATGTTTATGCTTATGATGAAGATGAGCTTGTTGAGTTGAGAAAGACTCGATCTGGATGGGAACAATCACGCTACAAAGGGTTGGGTGAGATGGTGGCAGATGATGTAGAAGAATCTATGCTACACCAAACAAATCGGCGTTTGGATATTCTTACTATAAATGATGCCGAGGCCGCGGCCGAGTCATTACAAATGCTAATGGGTACGGAAGTTGAGGGACGCCGTGACTTTTTGTTTGAGAATGTTGATTTTAATATTTTGAATAATTAAAAGTAATAATTGACAATCTTTAAAATTTATGCTATAATAAATAAAAAGAAAGGAGTGAGAGGATGATCAAAAACGTAGACTTTCAACGCACCATTGAGGATGCATTTCTAAAGTATGGAGCTTCTATAGCTCAAGAGCGGTCACTGCCAGATGTTAGGGATATGCTTAAAATTGGTCTGCGGCAGGGTCTATATGCACAGTTCACTAATAAGCTCACTCATAAAGATAAGTTCCAAAAAGCCCAGAAGAGCGTTGCCGCCGCGATGTCTCAATCATATGTACATGGCGATGTGGCAATGTATGATACTCTTATCCGAGTAGCTAGACCTTGGTCTGCAAGATACCCTCTTGAAGATGTTCAGGGAAGCTATGGGAACCCTTCATCTCCTGATAGCCATGCGGCCGCTCGTTATGTTGAGATGAGGGCGGGCGAAGTCGCAGATTTTATGTTTGATGGCCTGAAAAAGAATGCGGTTACAGAATGGTATGATAATTATGACAGCACTGAACAAATTCCATCTGTTTTCCCTTCAATTGGGTATTGGAATATTGTAAATGGATGCCAAGGTATCGCAGTTGCAATGGCTACCTCCGTGCCTCAGTTTAATCTTCGGGAAGTTAATAATGCGCTTATTAAAATTATTCAGAATCCTTCTGTAACATATGATGAAATATATTGTGCTCCGGATTTTGCTACGGGTAGCACTATTACTAATGCCTCAGAAGTTAAAGAAAGCCTGAGAGTAGGAAAAGGTAAATCCATTCGTTTGCGCGCGAATATTAAGTTTGTTCCTAAAGAGAATATGCTTCAAGCCACCGAACTTCCTTATGGTGTATTTACAAATACGGTAATAGATCAGCTTGCTGCTTTAGTAAATGATAATCCAGAATATGGAATAGATAAAGTTATCGACCATACAAAGAAAGAAGCAGATATTCGTATCTATCTTTCTAAAGGGCAGAATCCCGATAAAATGATCGCTAAACTTTATCATGACACTTCGCTTGAGAATCATTATTCAATCAATATGATTCTTCTTGATAAAGGACGTTTTCCAAAAGTATTTGGATGGCGCGAAGCTTGTGATGCCTATATTGAGCATATTCGCCAGTGTAAGCGCAATATGATTCAATTTGACTTAGACAAGGCTTGCGCTAGAAAAAATGTTGTTGATGGCTTAATTAAAGCTTATTCTATTATAGACGAAATTGTTGCTCTTATTAGGAGTTCTAATAGCCCATCAGAAGCACAAGAAAAATTAATTTCTATCTATGATTTTAATGAAGAACAAGCTAAAGCTATTCTTGCAATGAAGTTATCAAGTTTAACAAAACTTGATATTGTAAAATTAGAAGAAGAGGCGGCGGAACTTAGTAGAAAAATCGAGTGGCTTCGCTACTTATTAAATACCCCAACTGCATTGGATGAGGAATTAATTAAAGTATTAAAAGAAGTATCCGAGAAATTTGGTGACGCTCGGAGAACCAAAGTTGAGAATATTCTTGGAGACGAAGAAGAGCCAGAAGAAATAAAGGAAGAAGATGTAATTGTCCTTCAAAATGGAAGTTCTATTAAAGTTGTGAAGAAAGATGTAAATCGAGGTAAGCGAGGAAAAGCGCAAACTGAAATTTTTACAGTAAATCTTGATTCTTTACTTTTATTTACTTCCAGCGGGAAAATGTATACTGAAATGCTTAATAAAATTAAGTATGATAAAGATATTAAATTAACAGATATTTTCCCCATCGGTTCAGAGAAGCCGCTCTTACTAATTGATAGTCGTACATTTAATGCTTTCCAGACAGTTACATGCGTAACCAAGAATGGCTACATTAAAAGGAGTGAAATCTCTGAATTTGCAGTCCGCGCGCGAAAAGGTACTCCAATAATTAAGTTAGATAAAGATGACGAATTAATTATGGTTCTGCCTAGTAGTGATGAGGATGATAAAGTTTTCATTCTTAGTAATAATAACTATTATAATTGCTATCCAATTTCAACAATTGGATGTACTGGCCGAGTAACGAAGGGCGTAAAAGCAATTAAATTAGCGGCGGATGAATATGTACAAGAAGCCCGTTGGATTGGCGATGATAAATATCAAATTACCGGTAGAGCGGTAAGAGGAGTAAAATATGAATAATTAGTATATTTCTTTATTTAAAGAAATTTGTAATATGACATCTATTCTTGCCGAGCAGGTAATGGATGTTGATAAGAAAAATAACGATGAACATGGCTATGAAACTGCATAGACAATGCGGGATGATTATAATTCATTGACAGACCGCCTTGCAGATGAAAATTTTAACATTGACTCTTTAAAGAAGGAAGATTATTTAAAGATTCTTGCGGGAGCAATGATTGTTTCTTCAAATATGCAAGACCGTATTAATATTCAGCAAAAGGTAGTTGACAGTTATAAAATGATGCTGATTCCTAAATTAGATAGAGTTATTAATGAAGGAGCCGATGAGACTTCTCTAAAGAACGTCGTGAAGGAGTGCTTTTTAGATGAGTAAATATCCTGTTATAACTCTTTGCGGGAGCACGCGATTTAAAGATGAATTTTTACGGTAGCAATCCCGCTTGACTCTAGAAGGGAATATTGTAATTAGTGTTGGTGTATTTGGACATAGTGATAAAGAACCAACACAAGAACAGAAAATAATGTTAGATGAAATTCATAAAGCAAAAATTGACATGAGTGATGAAATTTTTGTGATTAATGTGAACGGATATATTGGCGAAAGCACTCGCTCAGAAATTAACTATGCGCGAGAACATAATAAAAAAGTTAGATATTTGGAAGAACCAAATAATTGACTTTCAACAAAAAAAGTTGTATAATATATCTGTAAGAAAGAGAGAAAAAGAAATCTTACAAAGAAGTATATAAAGTGAGAAGGATATTCCTTACCGCTTTAATATAAATAATAAAATTTTTTAAAACAAAAGGAGATTGATTATTATGACACAGAATTCTATGCTAGTACTAAACTTTCTAAAGAACAACTATGGTAAGGATTATTCCAAGTAGGAGCTTGCTGAGGAGCTAGGCATTTCTCTAGCTTCTGTAGTAGGTAGCATGAATGCTCTAGTAAAGAAGGGATACGCTGTTACCACTCGTACCGAGGTTGTAGAAGATTCTCCCGCAACTGAGACTCGTAAGGCCCGCACTCATAACGTACTATATCATACTCTAACTGAGGCTGGTCTAACTTATGACCCCGTTGCTGAGGAAGCCGCAAAGCAGGCTGCTAAGGAAGAGGAAAAGGCTCGTAGAGCTGCCGAGCGCGCTGCTGCTAAGACCGCGAAGGAAGCCGAGTAATTATCTGACCCACCAGTGTGGGAACAGTTTCTATATACGTGCAAGCGTATATTGGGGCAGTTCCAAAATGGAACTGCCCATTTTATAAATTGACTTTTAATAAAAAATAAGATATAATAAATAAAGAAAGATAAAAAAGGAGAAAAGATAAATATGAGCAAAGATATTATGATGCAAGCAATGAATAAGATTAATATTGTTGGAAAGCTTCTAGACGTAACCTTCCGTAGCGGTACATTGAATGATGGACGTATTTATGAGAGTGCCAATCTTACAGTGCGAGTAACCCAGACTTATGGTGGACGCGAGGAAACCAGTGAGATTCCTGTTAGCATGTTTGCCGCGAAGTATACGCTGGCGAATAAGTTGAATCCTGGTTACGATCAGATTCAGGCTCTAAAGGAAATGAAGTCTGCGCAAGTAGTTGGTATTGATGAGGCGGACACTGTGCGTATTAATGGCGCTTCGATTCGTGAAAATAATTTCCTTTCCAGAACTACTGGACAGATTATTAATAGTTGGCAGATTAACACATCTTTTATTAACAAGGGCGGCACCAATGATGTTGCAACATTTGTGATTGACCTATATATTATGGATATGCATCCTGAAGAGGATCGTGATGGTGATCCAACCGGTCGTCTTGTAATTAAGGGTGGTATTGTGCAATATGGTGGCAATCTAGATGTTCTTGAGTTTATCGTTGAAGACCCGGATAATGTAGAATATATTGAGAAGAATTGGGAAGTAAATGATACTATCACTGTTAAGGGTAGAGTAAGGGTAACTGCGTCCGAAGTAAAGGAATCTGGTAAGCAGAGTTCTTGGGGTGAGGATATTCCTGAGGTTACTACTCGGACAGTGCGTGAGCTAATTATCACTAAGGGCGACGATTTCGGCAAGGAAGAAGAGTTTGCCTATGATTCTATGGATATTAAGAAGGCTTTTAATGTAAGAAAGGCAAAGATTGAACAACTGAGGGTTGATGCTTCTCATAAGGCTTCTCCGGCAGAGAAGCCTGCTGCCAATAAGTACAACTGGGAGTAATCCCAGTTGCACTTTATCGGAGGTGAGATGAATGGCTGATATAGATATATTTACATTAGAGCCTAGCAAAATTTCAAAAGATTTGAAGGGAAAATTTTTGCTGATTTATGGTTAGCCAAAAACCGGGAAGTCAACTTTCGGTAGTTAGCTTCCTCGTTCACTATTTTTGAACTTTGAGCAAGGTACAAATGCTTTGGCAGGCATTCGTTCTGTTCCCATTCTACGTTGGACAGATGCGAAGAAAGTTTTAACCCAGTTAAGAAAACCTCAAGCAAAAGAAATGTATGATAGCATTGTTGTTGATACAGCGTCAATTGCTTGGCAACTCTGCGAAAAATACATATGCCAGAGAGAAAGCGTAGATACAATAAGAGATGTAGCTTGGGGACAGGGTTGGAATATGCTAAAGACTGAATTTTCTGAATTTTGGCGTGAAATAACCTTGTTAGGTTTTGGTATTCTATTTATAGCTCACAGTAAAGAGAAGCCAACTGAAATGAAAGATGAACAGGGTGATACAATTACCGCAGTATGCCCTGATTTACCTTCTAACGCATACACAATTATAAATTCAATTGTAGATATTATTGGATACTTGCAAGTGCAAGTAAATCCTGATGGTACATCTGAACGATATTTATATACTCGTTCTACCCCAACTATTTTTGCTGGTTCTCGTTATCAATATTTAGCTCCTAAGATTAAATTTGGTTATTAGGAGTTAGTCGATGCAATAGGTGATGCTATTGACATGGCCGTTAAAAAGGACGGTGCAGAGGTTACAGAGCATACTGTATTCGCTCAGGTAAAAGCTCGCCCATTTAGCGAAGTTATGGAAGAAGCAAAGAATATTTGGGTGGGGTATCTTAATGGTGCGACTACAGACGAAGAGAAAGATCAGCGATTGAATATAATGCGTGATATAGTTAAGAGAGTTTTTGGCACAGAAGATTTTAAGTTAAGTACAGCTGTTCCATCGCAAGTCGATTTGATTGAATTGTTTATTGATGAAATGAAGAACATTTAAAAAATAGGCACCGTAATGGTGCCTATTTTATTTGACTTTTTTAATACTTTATGCTATAATAAATAATAGGAGGGTGATTAGATGAGAATAACAAGAAAATGTTTTGGTTGCAAACAAGATTTTAGAAAAAATGAATTAGTGGAGCATAGCAGCCCATCTGGGAAAACTACTAATTGGTATTGCCCAAAATGTTTACAGGAAAAACTTGATCGTGAAAAATTCTCTGATACTGTTTGCAGTATTTTTGGTATCAAGAATCCTGGCCCGATTATTTGGACGCAAAGGAAAAGACTCCAAGAGAAATATGGATATACTGATGATGTCATTATCACTTGTTTAGAGTATATTTATAAAGTTGAACATAAGAAGATATTATCAGAAAGTTTAGTATTAGTAACTCCTCTTACTGTAGAAAAAGCATTGAAGTATAAAAAGCAACAAGAATATAATGAAAATAAACTTGTAACGGCTGTTACAGGTACACAATATGTAGAACGTTATGTAAAAATTAAAGAAAATATAGATGAAGAAAAAACTGAATTAAATCCAGATGATTTTTTGGATGATGATTAAAGAAGGGGATTAAAATGGTTTTATCTGATGTTGTCTCTTATCGCCAGATAATAGGTAGTTTAATGTTAAATCCGCTTCTTTTTTTAGAATATCCAGATATTAACTCTACAGATTTTGAATTAAAAGTTGCTCGCATTTGTTTTATAATTATTAAAAAATTATGGGAAGCAGGCGCACAAAAATTAACCCCTATTGAGGTAGATCAAGAGGTAGAAAAGTATACAAATAGCGCTATTATTTATCAGCAAAATAATGGATTAGAATTTTTAAAAGAAGCATATGAATATGCTGAAGTTAATAATTTTAAATTATACTATAACAGATTAAAAAAGTATGCTTTACTGCGGCGATTAAAGAAAGAGAAATATGATATTAGTGATTATTATCTAGAAGATGATGATCCAGCAAAAGAAACTCAAGCACAATTAAATTTTGATTCGGCGTCATTAGAGGACATTCTAAATAATGTTGAGACTAAGTACAATGTTATCAGAAATGATTTTTTAAATCATGGGCGCGCGCAAGGTGATCCCGCGCAAGGAGTATTTGAACTAATTGAAGAATTACAAACAACTCCAAATATCGGGCCAACTCTAGAAGGAAAAATTTTTAGTACGGCTTGCAGGGGCGCTAGATCAGGATGCTTTTATTTAAAAAGTGCTAGTACGGCCGCAGGAAAAACCAGAACTTCAGTTTTTGATGCTTGTAGATTGGCTTATCCTGAAAGATGGTCATTTGAAAAAAATTGTTTTTGTGAAATTGTTGATAAAGAAACAGGCGAGATAGCGCAGCCAAGAAAAGTTTTATTTATCGTTACAGAGATGGATAAAGAAGAATTACAAACAATAATGCTTGCATATCTATCAGGAGTTGATGAGAGTCATATTTTAACAGGTAAATATGATCTTGGAGAACTAAGTAGAGTAAAATATGCAGCTACAATTATGAATAAATATAGCGGGTATTTTTTTATAGAAGAAATTAGTGAGCCCAACTTAGTTAATGTAGAGGCCGCAATTAAAAAATATGCAACATTATATAAAGTAAAGTATGTAATCTTTGACTATATACATTCAACAGCTAGCTTAATTAATGAATTTGCGAAAAATAGTTTGGGTGAGCACACAATTCTTATGATGTTTGCAAATCAATTAAAACAGCTCGCAAAAGATTTTAATCTTTTTATTTTTTCTGCAACACAAGTAAACGCAACAGCAATGGGTGATGATGGGGAATTTAAAAATGAAATGAGCATAAGGGGTTCAAAAGCCGTGAGTGATAAGTGCGATGTTGGTTATGTAATGACAAAAGTGAATGAAAAAATGTGGAATTCGGTCGTGCCAAAGCTAAGGGCTGCCGCGAGAGCAGGAACTGTGCCATCACAAATTTTAGAGTATCCTCCAACTCATGTTATTGATATTTATAAAATGAGACGCGGGCAATTTAAAAACGTTAGAATTTGGATTTATCTTCATTTAGGTACTGGTGAGCGCAGAGACTTATTTATTACAAATGCGGATAATCAACCATTAGATTATCCGATAGATTTGTTTTCAAGCGAAATAGAATGGCCAATTCAAAATTGGATGAAAGATGTGAGTAATAAATGATTGAAACTTTAAGATACCAAGACCCGGAATTAGATTATATAGGTTTAACAGCAAAAGATATAATTGATTCATTAACTCTAGAAGATGTTGTTAATTTTTTAAAAACTCTTGGAGTTAATCGAATAGAGATTAATACAGAGCGTGGCTATATTATCTGCCCCACCATTTGTCATAATTTATTGACTGATGAAGCAAGTATGAAATTGTATTGGTATCAAAATTATAAATTATTTCATTGCTATACTGAATGTAATGAAAATATGTCAATTTTTCAATTATATCAAAAAGTAATGGCATTGAATTACGCGCCAGTAACCTATGAAGAAGCACTAATCTATATCAGGCGTTGTTTAACGCATGATATTGTTAATTATACTTCCTTAAAAAAACAAAATAGCATTAACTATGATAAATACATATTTGATGCAAATATCCCCAAACTTCCTGAGTATGATCAAAATATCTTATCTTATTTCACTCATTATTATCATCCATTATGGTTGAAAGACGGCATAAACGAATCTACAATGGACAAGTTTAAAATTTGCTTTAGTATAAGTCAAAATAAAATTGTTATTCCCCATTTTGACATTGATAATAGATTAATTGGTATTCGCGCAAGAACTATTGATCCGCAAGAAATTGAAGCTACTAAAATGAAGTATGGCCCAATTAAAATTGCAGATACTTTATATTCACATGCGGTGCATTTTAATTTATATGGAATTAATTGGCATAAAGATGGTATTAAGAGACGTCGAACTGCATTAATTGTAGAAGCAGAAAAATCAGTAATGTTAGATGATATTTATGAAAGTGAAAATAGCATTGCTGTTGCCTGCTGTGGTCTTTCTTTTAATAAATATTAGATTAATTTATTAACTAATATTTTAGGAGTAAATGAAATTATTATTGGTTTTGATAAAGAGTATGAAAATTGGAATAGCAAAGAAGCCCGTCATTTTAAACAAATCATTTTAAAACAATGCGATAAATATAAAAGCCAGGCTTCTTTTTCATATATTTGGGATTATGACAATGTTTTAAAAGAAAAAGATTCCCCTTTGGACAGGGGAAAAGAAAATTTTTATCATTTATACAAAACAAGAGTAAAGGTTGTGTGATATATGAAATATAAATTAAGAAATACATATTCTCAAGATCCCTCAGAAGCGCTACGAGATATTTTATGGAGTAGAGGCGTCGAAGATGTAGAAGATTTTTACTATCCTTCACTCGACTAGGAGTTAGATCCACATCTACTAAATAATATCGAATTAGCTGCGAATAAATTACTTGAACACTTAAATAAAAATAGTCATATATTGTTTATTGTCGATGCAGATTGCGATGGCTTTACTTCAAGCGCTATTTTATGGTTATACATTAAAAGGCATTTCCCGTCTGCTAATTTAGATTTCACAGTTCATGAGCATAAGCAGCATGGCATGGATGATAAAATTGATTGGATCCTAACATAGACTTATCATCTAGTTCTCGCGCCTGATTCAAGTAGTTATGATGTAGAAGAGCATAAACGCCTTGCGGATGCAGGTATTGATTGTATTTGTTTAGACCACCATGAGCAAGAGTATGATGAAGAACGGCAACCAGTTATTTCTCACAATGCCATTGTCGTTAATAATCAATTGTCTCCATAGTATCAAAATAAAAGTTTATGTGGCGCCGGTGTCGTATATAAGTTTTGTGAAATTTTAGACGAATTATTAGAAAGTAATTATGCTCAAGATTATTTAGATCTAGTTGCATTAGGAGAAATTGCTGATGTTATGGACAGACGCACTTCTGAAACGAATAGCTTAATTATGTTAGGACTAAAAAATATTAAAAATCAAGGTTTTAAGACATTAATTGAATCCCAAAGTTTTTCATTAAAAGAAAAAGCATCTCCTCCATATGAAGGCTTAACTCCTATTGATATAGCTTTTTATATTGCTCCTCTAATTAATTCAATTACAAGGGTAGGCACAATTGAAGAAAAAGAAACAATGTTTTATTGCTTTATTGAGCCAGAGCGAATTGTCCAAAGCACTAAACGCGGCGCGCGCGATGGAGATACCGAAAGAGCTGATGAGCAGACTGCACGTATTGGTAAAAATGCAAAAGCCAGGCAAGATAAACTAAAAGAGCGAGCGGTCGAAATTATGGATTTTAAAATTCAAAAGGAAGGCTTGCAAAACAATAATATTATTATTGCAGAAATTGAGCCAGAAGATAAAATTCCATCAGAATTGGGCGGCTTGGTTGCTATGGCCATTGTAAATAAATATAATCGGCCCTGCTTAATGGTAAGAGATAATGGCGATGGATTACTACAAGGTTCTGCACGAAGCAATAATAATTTTTCTGCGTTACCGAATTTAAAAGCATATGAAGAAGCTAGTGGTTTCTTTTCTTATGTTGCCGGGCACGATGGAGCGCACGGTGTTGGTATTGAAAGAAAGAACCTTGAAAAATTTATTGATTATGTCAATAAAGACTTGCCAGCGGATGCATTTGAAAATTGTTACAATGTAGATTATGTATTGGATGCAAGAAATAGTATTCAGTTATTAATTGCTACTCTTGGCGGGCATCCGGAATTTTTTGGGAACGGGGTAGATGAGATTCGATTAATTATTAAGAATATTTCAATTAAAAATTATATGTTGATGGGCGCCAATAAGGATAGTATAAAAATTTCTTTTAATGGAATAGACTATGTTCATTTTAAGGATGCTGATTTTATTCAAGAAATTATCAATAATCAAAATAAAACGTTGACAATCTATACGCGGCCTAATCTAAATACATGGGGCGGCCGCACGACCATTCAATGCTTTATTGATGATTATTGCTTTGAAAATAATGATAGCAAATATGATTTTTGACAAATATTGAATTTTATGATATAATAGATATAGATAAAGGAAGTGAGTAAATGTCAAAGTATCCAGG
>AUXO018628026.1_pt1 | contig 11779 bp, 10 predicted proteins | sample 768731 | NCBI WGS metagenome assembly AUXO01 (sample SAMN02715735, study PRJNA202380) | gut metagenome | biome: sheep rumen | host: Ovis aries | place: New Zealand: Palmerston North | reverse complement strand
TCCTGCTGATATGTCTGCAAAGAGAATTCCTGCCTTGCCTTTGCGCGGGACAGGATTCGTCCTGCACCATGCGGTGCTGATTCGTTCCATTCCGGGTTTCCCTTTCCTGTGCAGATCAGGGATCCATCCTTCATGTTGATGGGGATGATCAACCGTTCTCCCTTTTGGGCGGATACGGATCCCTTGCGAAGAACCATGTGTTCCAAGTCAATGTAGTTATGAATGGTAGTAAAGGAATCCTTCACCGTCCAGTTCATCTTTTCAACAATGATGGAAGACATGGTCTTGCGGTTGTACATGGCATATTCCTGCATGATTCCCATATCGTGCAGATACATGTCCATCAGATTGCCGGAAACATAAGCAAACTTCTTGTCCTCATTGTTCTTTAAATCCTTCTTCAGGGTTTCAAGCATTGACTGGATTTCTGTTTCGCGTCCTGTTTCCTTGTATTCACGAATCTTTTCCTTTACATCTTCCTTTGTGGCATGATGCTGGGAAAGAAAAGCTTCATTCTGGTAGTAATCAGCAACCTGGCATCCGGCATGCCTTGATCCGGAATGGATGACAAGATAGTAATTGTCATCTTCATCACGGTCAAGTTCAATGAAATGGTTTCCTCCTCCAAGAGTTCCCAGAGAAAGACGTGCCCGGTTCATGTCAACTGCTTCCTTGCAGTAAAGTTGATCAAGATGGGTATGTTCAATGTTTGGATGAGGGGTGTTACGGATATTGAATCCTGCAGGAATGAACTGATGAATGACTTCATCCAGCTTCTGCATGTCAATTTCCTTTTCCTCAATCTGGACCACTTCCATGCCACATCCGATGTCCACGCCGACAAAGTTTGGGACGATTGCATTCTGAATGGTCATGGTTGTTCCGATGGTGCATCCGGCACCTGCATGAACATCCGGCATGATGCGGATCTTGGCATCCTTTAAAAAAGGAAGATCGCACATATGCTGAATCTGTTGAAGAGCAGTTTCTTCAATGTTGTCGGTATATATAACTGCATCTGTATAGATGCCCTTTAAATGAATCATAAGTCCTCCTTATGCATCCATGAAATAGTTCTCGTCCAGAAGGCTGATTTCTTTGTCATTTTCTGCTTTGTCAAGGCGGATGATATAATCAGCATCTTCTTTGGTTGTGACAATGGATGCTTTCTGTGCTTCGATAAGAGTATGAATGTATGTATGTAACGTAAATAACGGAATTGTTTTCTGTAAAGTGTCTGCAGCAGGTTTTCCGATAAAGACAAGGATTCTCTGATCGATGTCGATGTAACCATATGCCATTCTGTTTGTGTTGTCTTTCAGTTCATGATGGTAGAAGCAGTTGGCAGGCGTATACAGCTTGACATCTGTTTTTGTGCCGGCTTTGCTGACAGCCATCATGCCCGTGAGTACGGTTTCAATCTTGTTGAAAGGAACACCGGTATAGGAATGGATCTGCAAATTGATATATTTGACTTTTCCTGTTGCTTTGTTCAGGTTGATGTCAATGAATTCAGCGGCATTGGAATGGGTGATGTCACCGGACATGGCGATACCCTTGTCCGCATCCTTGTAATCGGTATTCCATCCGATATGGATCGGTTTTCCGTCCGTGTCTTCACCAAAAGCGTGCAGGTCAATATCGATTCTGCTTTCATCATTCCAGTATGTGAAGAAACGAACAGTGTGCACTTCCTCAGGTATACGGTAAGCTAAACCGGAACGGACATATCCGCCTTCCTGTGATTTGTCATTTGTTTCAATGACAGAATGGGAGAAATCGAAATTGCCTTCTTCAATAAATACTTTTTTTCCTTTCAGGACGGTATCTTTTGATGCAAGGTTCTTTCCGAGTACATGCATGAAAACATCAAACATGGCGACTTTTTCTTTGACGGAAACAGTCTCATCAAAAGAGGCATAGTCAGAAAATTTTCTGCATACGGAAACAAGTGTCTGTGTGCTGAGCTTGTCGGCATGCTCTTCAAGCGGTTTCTGGATATCGGTTTTGGAAACGCCGTTGCGGAACATCCAAGCTGCTTTTCTCAGCATTTCACCCGGCCTTTGGGAAGCAATCGTTACGGCTTCCTGTGGGGATTTTAGAAGTGCTTGTTGGAAATGTGCCTGCCAGGAGCGCAATGATCCTTCACGCAGCTGTCTGACCAGTTCCTTGTGAGGAATGGATTTTGCGTACATATTGTAGTCGGTATACTGCAATACCAGAAGAATCTCTTCTCTTTTTTCACGGGAAGGGATCAGGTTATTTTCAAAATCGGAAACCGGGTAAGATTCCAAAATTTTGACAATCGCTCTTTTCTGGGAAGTTTTTAAATGCCATTTGTTTTTGTTGAGGTATGCTTTTGCACATTTAAATACATCGCCTGTATGCTGGCATAAAGCATGAATGGCATCGATGCGGGCATCGGCGTGCAATGTGTCCATGCATGTTGAAAAGACAGGAATCAGGTTTTCCTTGAAACGAATGTTTACGGAAGTCATTTCTTCCGGTGTTAAATGCAGAAGGCATTCTTTGACAATTTCATTTTCCGGAATTGTCATTCTTTCTCTCTTGGAGAGAATGCGTTTGTACGCAAAAGAATATACTTCCTTTTCATTTACTGCTTCAAGAACAGTATTGTCCAGAAGATGCTTATCTTCTTTTGTCTTTTCGGTTTCCTCCATCTGCGGCAGCCATCCTTTGGAAACAGTAACTCCATAAATGTCCTCCAGGCCATAAGTAGAGAAATAGTGCATCAGTTGATGCATGCGGTACTGTGCCTCCTCCATGGCCATTACCTGGCTTGGAAAATCCGGGTACATCGGTTTTGCCTTGATTTCGGGAATCATATCTGAAATGGAGGAAAAGACTTCTTCACTTGCATCTGCTGCGGCAATACGAAAAAGATCTGCCGGCTTGAAAGTAAAGCCATACATCTGTTTCAGGTTTTCGTTCATTGTCATGGCCTTGACAATCTGTTCATCTGTGCAGACTGCTTCCGGCTTGTCTTGAAATGTGACAATGTGCATTTCATCTAAAAGATTTTTTCTGAACTGGAATGTCATGTTGTTTTCCTCCTTGTCTATAAAAGAAATGTACAGCTATCTATGATCGTTTTAACATTTCCGCCCCTTGAGATTAAAAGTCCTTTGTAAAAGTATGATCATCGATGCGGAATGCACCGCTGTACATTGCCGAACTATCTGAAAGCGATAGTACAATAAAGACGTTTTTCCTTGGTTGCTGCTATAAAAGTATGCTTTCGTCGTATTCTTCGCATTGAATACTTTTGTCTTTACCGTATCCGTTCGGCACTTATACTATAGCATTTACCGTATTCCATAAAAATACGCAAAATATAAAAATAATTTGCCCCCTTTAAATAATTGAAAAAACATATAAATATATTATAATTTATTTTAAATAAAGGAATAATACTGACCCCTTTTTATGGGAGGACATATGGAAGAAAAGATAAAAATATACATTTCAAAAAGAACCAAAGATATCTTATGGAAAGATATGGAACTGTTTGAGTTCTTCAAAAGAAACGGAAAACTGAATCAGAACGATTTCCTGAACGAGCTGATCATGAATTATTATGAAAAATACCAGAATGATCAGAAGAATTATCGGGAGGGCATCCTGCGGGTTTTTGCATCTTCTGACATAAATGATGCGGAAACACTTACCGATCAAGTGATGGCGGTCTTTCATGGAGGGGCGGAAACATCCCGCCAGAAAAAGGAAGTGACGATTTCTCTGAAACCGACAAAGAAATCCTCTTCCATTATTTCGTATATTCAGAATGAGCTGACGAAAAATATCTCATTATCCGGGTATTTCAGAAATCTGCTTGACTCTTATGTCTCCATGCCACAGGACGAAAGAGAAAAAATCATCTTCAGAGAGACATATGATATCATCCGCAAAGCGATACTTGAAAAGAAAAAAATATCAGTTGCGACATATCGAAAGCCGACATATTTCCATCGTATTTCACCGTATGCGCTCAGTTCGTCCAAGGAAGAGTTGTTTAATTACCTGCTTGGGGCAAAGGAAAACCGAATCTGTTCCTTTCGGGTATCACGCATCAGGACAATTGTCATTGAAGAGGAAAAATCCTTTTTCACCAAAGAGCAGCTTGTGCTATTGAAAAAGATGGAACAGTACGGACCGCAATTCATGATTTCAAGGGAACAGGAGATTATTGTCAGGCTCGGACAAAGAGGAAAGGAATTATACCAGGCACTGTATCTTCATCGTCCGGCCGTCGATCACATGGAAGGGGATTTGTATTATTTCTATTGTTCAGAAGAACAGATCCGCCAGTACTTCTCCCGCTTTGGAAAATATGCGGAAATCGTACAACCGGAATACTTGCGGGAGGAAATGAAACAATTCTATAAGGAAGCATATGAGATGTACAAAGGAGGAGGCAATGAAAGGGTTCGATAAAGATTTTCTGTGGGGCGGTGTAACTGCTACCAAACAGTATGAAGATACGGTTTAGTCTATGTGGATATGGAACCGACAAAAGAAAATGCAGATATGACGCTGCTTTCTATGAAATTTGATGTATGCTTAGATAGAAAAATGGTATGATAATTGTGCAAACCACCTCATTGCTTGCATTCAAAACATGAGGTGATAAAATAGATACAGGTAAAAAGTATGGAAGATCAGGAATTAAGAAAATTAAAAAGAGTTGAATTGCTTGAAATCATGGTGGAGCAGGGAAAGGCCGTAGGCGAACTGCGTCAGCAGATGGAAGAGCAGGAGAAACATATTCAGGAAATGGAAGCGGAACTTCAGGAAAAAGCCGAAACGATTGAAAGACTTAAGGATAAGCTGAACAAGAAAGATGAAGAAATGCAGAAACAGGTTCAGCAGATTTCCATCGTCTATAAGCGTTTGAGGAACCGCCTGAACGAAAAGGATGACAGCATCCGCAAACTGCAGGATGCGCTGGATTCGGAAAGAGCTCATCCAATCGTCTTTGAGAAGACAGATTCCCTGGATGATGCTGCAGATGAATTAAACCGCATATTCCAGGATGCGCAGAAAGCAGCAACACAATACCTGGAAATGATCAAAAAGCAGTAAGAGACGCCGTCAATTTGACAGCGTTTTTTTATATGAAATTGTGATTTGGCCATAATGGGTGTACAATGTTTCCTGCTTCAAGGAGGTATTCAAAATGGGAGACAGATTTGATGGTAAATATTTAAAGAATATCGATTCAATGCATTTTATCATGCCGTTTATGTATCCGAACCGTTGTGATAATGAGGCGTTTTTCAGCTTTAAGATTGATCTGACGGCAGTCAACGAATATGTAAACAGAAAAAATGCGGAGAATCCGGAATATAGATACAATCTTTTTCAATGTATTATCGCTGCTGCATTAAAAACAATTACCTTGCGTTCGAAATTATCCATTTTCATTCATAACCGCAAGATGTATAAGCGAAATGAAATCAGTGCAGCTTTTACGGTCAAACAGGAATTCTCGGATGAAGGAGGAGAAGTTCTGGCATTTATCCACAGCAAGCCAAACTGGACAATTGAAGATCTGCATAATGAAATTCATCGCCAGCTTCTGAAACTGAAGAACAAGAGTTATGTTGATGAATCAACAGGCATTATGGATCAATTTAACAAGCTTCCGAAGTTTATCTCAAGACCTATTGTCGGCGCAATCTGCCATCTGGAGAAAAAGGGGATGATCTTACCGGCACTGGTTGAAACCGATCCATATCATTCAACAGTTAATTTTGCCAATCTGGGATCCATCGGATTACCAAGCGGCTATCATCATCTGACAAACTGGGGCACCACATCCATGTTTATTGTCATCGGAAAAGCGGACAGAATGCCTTTCTATGAAAATGATCAGGTCGTGTTTAAAGATGCGGTGGAATTGAATATCACAATGGATGAGCGTATTGCAGACGGCTTCTATTTTTCCAAGTCCATGAAGATGATGCAGTATTTCCTTCAGCATCCTGAACTTTTGGAACATCCGTTTAATGAAAAGATGGATGATGAAGTGTTTAAATCCCTGTAAAACCGGCTGATTCGTATTGCATACGATAATAAAAAGCATTGCAAGTTTTGCAATGCTTTTTTTTGGATTGTTATTTGACTTATTCAACAACTGTCAGAGCTTCACGAGCTACGTCATAGTCGGAATCTTTTGCTTTTGCATATCCTGTATGAGAGTAGATAGCGAAGATTTCCTTACCTTTTTCTGTCTCGGAGATCTCAATCAGAGAATCCTGAAGAGCTGTCTTGAATTCATCGTTGTAGATGTCAGGGTTAGCCTTTGTAACTGCAACTGTGTCGTTGTAGATAGCGTCTGTAACGCCGATAACATTGAGTTCATCCCAGATGGAACCGCCGTCTACACGGCCAAGACCCTGATGGTTTGTTTCATCAACCTGATCGGAAGGAAGATTCCAGGAACCTTCATAGTCGTTTCTTCCGTCAGCGTAGCAAACGATAATGTCAACCTGCTCAGCAGCAGCCTGCTGGAAAGCAGCCATATAACCATCTAATGTTGTGACATGAGAGAGATCTGTGATCTTCTTGCCGTCATAGTGGTTCATGAGCCAGAGTGTAGGATAGATATAACCTGCAGAGCTGGAAACGTTCATGACTGCCCAGTTAGCAGCATCGAGGTCTTCCCATGTGAGTTCTTCGCCGTTGTTCACTTTAGCAGCGAGCTCTTTTCCGTAAGCGGATGGTGTAGCGTAGATCAGCGCACGGTAGAATGTAACCTGTGGGCCGTTCTTTTCTGTCTTGTTAGCTTCGCCATTCCAGTCAGCCGGATTTTCGGAGTCGTTGGACAAACCGTTACGTGTAGCTGTCAGAATAACTTCGGAGTTGTCGGAATACAGAGCGTATGTTCCGCCCGGCAGCCATGCAACATCAACTGCACCTGCTGTCAGAGCTTCACCTGCTGCTTCGTAGGAATCACTTACTGTGATATCAACGTTTCCAATTGTGTAGCCTTTTTCAGCCATTGCATCGATAACGAGCTGTTTGAGATCTTCTGTGCCGGCAATGATTTCACCCGGGTCTCTGGATGGTACAAACTGGAATCTTAATGTTTCGATTTCTTTGTTTGCTGTTTCCTCTGCAGCACCAGCTGCAGATGTGCTGCTGGAACCACAACCTGCCAATAAAGCAATTGCGAGTGCAGAAGCACCGATTTTTTTCATGTTCATTTCTTTCCTCCCTTTGAACATGCAATATTATAGACGAAATAACATCCTAAATAAAAGGAAAAATCTTCGTTTTCTGCTCTTTTTCGTCGAAATGCAGAGGATAATAAAGAAAAGTTTCCAAAACGGGAGATTCTTTTTCAGAAAAGTACCGCAAAATTGTGTGATTTGCAAAGAAAAGGGAATAAGAATACAATTGTTGCAGTCAAAGGAGAATTGTATTATGCCATGTACAACTTTATTAGTCGGTAAAAAAGCAAGCAATGACGGTTCTACCATCATTGCCAGAACAGATGACGGGTTTTTCGATGAGAAAAAACTGATTGTCGTAGATGCAAAGAAACAGCCAAAGAAATATAAGAGTGTCATCAGCCATCTGGAAATCGATTTGCCTGATCACCCTATGCGCTATACCGCCAGTCCGAGCATTGATAAAAAGAACGGTATCTGGGCAGCCTGCGGAATCAATGAGGCCAATGTCGGCATGACCGCAACGGAGACCATTACCTCCAATCCAAGAGTCATGGGTGCCGATCCATATGTCGTATATCAGAAGGCAAAAACAAGGAAAGAAAAAGATATCATCGGAGGCTTGGGAGAAGAGGATTATGTTGTTCTCGTTCTGCCATATATCCACAGTGCAAGAGAGGGCGTGTTGCGTCTGGCATCATTGCTGGAACAGTATGGTACATATGAGCCAAACGGAATTGCCTTTAATGATACGGATGAAGTCTGGTGGATGGAGACAATCGGCGGACATCATTGGATTGCAAAGAAAGTAAAAGATGACTCCTATGTCGTCATGCCAAACCAGTTTGGATTGGACAATTTTGATCTCGATGATGCGTTTGGTGAGCAGAGAGAAAACATGTGCTCGAAAGATCTGAGGGAATTTATTGAAAAGAATCATCTGGATCTGAACCAGGACGGTGTCTTCAATCCGAGATATGTCTTTGGCTCCAGAAGCGATGCAGATCATGTTTACAATACACCGAGAGCATGGTACATGGGCAGATATTTCAATCCAAACACATACAAATGGGATGGGGAAAATGCCGACTTTACACCGGAAAGTGACAATATCCCTTGGTCTTTTGTCCCGGAAAAGAAAATCACGGTTGAAGATGTAAAATACATTCTTTCTTCCTATTATCAGGGAACGCCGTATAACCCTTATGCCAAAGCGGATAATCCTTTAAAGGGAATTTATCGTCCGATCGGTATCAGCCGTACAGGTGTAACAGGCATTTTACAGATTCGCGGCTATATGCCGAAAGAAATTCAGGGAATCGAGTGGATCTGCTTCGGCTCAAATGCATTCAATGCAGCTCTTCCGGTGTATGCCAATACAAATAAGATGCCAAAGTATCTGAGCGATGTGACCATGGATGTTTCCACCGAGAATTTCTACTGGAGCAGCCGTCTGATTGAAGCACTTGCAGATGCAAATTACGGATCTTGTATTCAGCTGATTGAAAGATACCAAAGTACAATCGGTAATAAAGGTCATCAGTTGTTGAATGAGTATGATCAGAAAATGATGGATCAGAATGATTATTCACTCATTGCAGAGGCAAATGAAAAACTAAGTGAAATGGCAAAAAAAGAGACAACAGATACTTTAAATAAAGTATTAAAAGAAGCAAGCAAGAATATGAAGAACGGTTATTCGAGAGCGGATAACTGAAACAGGCAGGGCAATTTGCCCGCCTGTTTTTTGTTGAATTTGAACTTGTTTGTTTAATCTGGACAAACAAGTTTCAATAATAACTTTTTTCACAGATGATATTTTTCAATCTGTAATTATTATCAAATATATTTTTGTCCAGATGATTGATTTCCAGCAGATTTTGAATGCACCATTCCGGATCCTGTGTATGAAAAGAATAATATACATCATTCATTTGTCTGTAACTAAAGAATTGCATGAGCAATCTTGTGGAACATCTTCTTGTATACGAAATATATCTGTACATATATCCTATCCAGAAGAGTGAACTTTGAGAGAATTTTATTTTCCCGTAATTTGATGCACCAAACTGCGTTAATATACTGTTCATTCCCTCATTGACATCAAGAGACAACAGTGCCGGATCATTTTTGTCCAGTATCACTAATAAATCAGAATGCAAAAATCTTCTGATGAAAATACTTGTTGAACATTGTAATTCTCCTGATTTTTCAAAAAGCTTTCCTTGATATTCAGCCAGTAATAGGCCATTATGATCGAATTTTCTCATTTTAGCAATTCCTCAATGTATAACCCGTTTTTGAATTCTCTTTTTGCCAGTTTCAACTTTGTGTTTATTTCAAAGCTTCTTTCATTTAAGCGCTGCCTGCAGTCTTCCCGTTCCGGATTACATACATAATATCTTTCAATCGGAATCAGATGATTCAGCGCTGTTTCAGTTTTGAATATATATTGGTTACCCAACTTAGAGGCTGATAAAGAATGGAGAGCAACGTCTGCATTTATTTCACCCTCTGTAAATTGAGACATGATGTAAAACATCTTATTATCGGCAATAGGAGCAATAATCACGTCTGCTTTTTCCGCTTCTGAAACAATTGAATTGATCTTGGTGTTTTGTGAATAATGTTCCAATGACCCACGGTAATAACATATCGCCAACATCCATTCCAGTGAACACTCAAATTTCTTTATTTTCAGATTATTCAGAGAATATCTGAATGAATATACAGATGATTTAGCATTGCTGTAAACAAAGGATAAAGCCTGGTTGTATGTTTCACCAAGATAAAATCCTTTGCCGAAATCGCAATTATCTCTGGAACCATTAGCGGTAATTAACGATAAGCCGTTTTTAGAACCATGGAACAAAACGTTTTGATACTTTTCCTTGATTAACTCTTCTTTAACTGAATTGATTCTGTAATGATTATCATATATAAAAGAGTAGAATTTTTCACAAACTGTATATGTTGATTTTCCGTTTGATTTGATTTCATTCAGTGTTGTCCTTGATATTCCGGTGTTATTTGACAGTTCTAAGTCATTCATTTTTTCAGATTCAAGTATGAAACCGATATCTTCCTTTAATTTGTATTCGCATTCCATTTTGACCATATGTATTTTCTCCAAGTATAATTATAGCATTATAACTTGTTTGTTCAATCTGGACAAACAAGTTTTATGATTCAAAACCGATTGTCAATGAAAATCACCCTTTGCAGGGTGATCGAATTATTTGTTGAGATTGTCTATAAATAGCGAAGGTTTCTGACAGGTTGTATTGACATCGATGAAGCGTTGTTCTTCACTGCTTTTTTCAATCGCTTCAATGACATCCAACACATGAACCGCCATTTCCTTGTTGGCCCTGTTGATTCTGTTATTTGTGATCGCATCAGCCATTTCGCTTGGACCGATGCCTCTGGAATTATCGCTGTAGAATCCTACCGGGTCCAATGCGACAGGTTCCGGTTTGGTAAATCCCTGGGGCTGTAAAAGATATACAGGATCACCAAACTGGTTTGGATTGCCCAGAAGCAGAACACCTTTTGTGCCGCATATCGCAAAGTCAGCTCTGTCAAAGATGATGGATTCATTGTCTTCGTGAATGGTTCCGATGATGCCGTTTTCCATTTCCAATACAGCTGTAACAATTGCTTCATTCGGGGTATTGATCATTTCGCCATAACCCTTTGTATCCGGGAAATTGTTCATACGTTCTTTGTATGGTGTTTTTAATATTGCAGATACTCTTTTTACAGGTCCGAGTGTTGCAACAAGGGCTGTCAGATAATAGACCATATAGTCTCTTAATGCTCCTGCTCCCGGTGTTCTTAAAAACGGGAACATCGCAGTCAGGATATTATTATCTCTGGTGATGGAGATGCTGAAGGAATTGACTTCACCGATCAATTGATCATCCAGAGCTTTGATGGCAGTCTGGAAACCGGTTCCCAGGAATGTATCCGGAGCAGAACCAAGATACAATTCTTTTTCATCTGCCAGTGCACATAATTCTTTTGCCTGTTCAACAGTAGCTGCAATCGTTTTTTCGGTATAGACATGCTTGCCTGCATTTAAGGCCTGTTTGATTAAATCATAATGGGTTTCCACCGGTGTCAGTATGACAACAATGTCAATACTCTCATCCTTCAGCATGTCATCATTCGTTAAGGCAGTAATGCCGAATTCTTTGGCTTTTGTTTCTGCATGGGAAAGATTTCTTGCCGAAATTGCCTTGACTTCGAGGTTGGCAAATCTTTCTGTCATGTTCTTTAAATAGATCCCGCTGATCGCACCGGATCCGATAATTCCAACATTATACTTTTTCATCGTACTGTCCTTTCTGTTGCTTCTGGACATATTGTAACACGAAATGATATGAGTTTATCCGGAAGCTGTTTCTTACCGGCAAGAGAATATAGTATAATTTCATAAAGGAAATTTGATAGATATTATAAATAGGAGCAGGTATGAAACTGAGCATTCAATCATTAAACTCTCATCAATGGGAAGAGGCGGGCATTGCTCTTCCTGGCTACGACATCAGTGCAATATACAAACAAACAATTGAAACACC
>AUXO015759857.1_pt1 | contig 11779 bp, 16 predicted proteins | sample 768731 | NCBI WGS metagenome assembly AUXO01 (sample SAMN02715735, study PRJNA202380) | gut metagenome | biome: sheep rumen | host: Ovis aries | place: New Zealand: Palmerston North | reverse complement strand
GATCAAGCTCTAAGAAAGTTCAAACAAAAAGTAGCAAGAGACGGTGTCCCTTCTGAATGGAAAAAAAGAGAAGCTTACGATAAGCCAGGAGTTAGAAGAAGAGCAGCAAAGAAAGAAGGAATTAAAAATTCCAGAAAAAGAGATCGTGCAAATCGTAGCAAAGATTATTAAAAGTTCAAATAGTATCCAATTGGGTACTATTTTTTCATTGAATAATAAACAAAAAAAATATATAATAGTAGCAGGAGATGAGAATATGATTGAAAAATTAGATAAAGATATGATAGAAGCCATGAAAAATAAAGAAAAAGATCGATTAACTGTTATCCGTATGGTAAAAGCTTCTTTAAAACAAGAACAAATCGATCATAAAAAAGAAATCAATGATGAATTATTAATAGATGTTGTAAATAAACAAATCAAAATGAGAAAAGATTCTATAGCAGAATTTGAAAAAGGAAATCGACAAGATTTAATCGATAAAACACAAGAAGAAATCAAGGTACTTTTAGCTTACTTGCCAGAACAATTATCCCAAGAAGAAGTGGAAAAAATCATTGATGAAATTTTTGCAGAAGTAAAACCAGAAGGACCAAAAGATATGGGAAAAGTAATGGGACTTGCTCAAGCAAAATTAAAAGGAAAAGCAGACATGAAAGAAGTATCCACAATCATTCGTGGAAAACTACAATAAAGAGAAGCATTAATCATAAGATTAATGTTTTTTTTATGGAAAAAAAACATATAGTTAAATAGGTGAGTATATGTTAGACAGAATGAATCATTATATTAATGATTTAGAATTTCGCTTTACCATTTTTGAAAATAAAATACATATTATGAATTTTACTAGAATTATTTCTTTAGAAGAAAATAGGATAACCTTCCAAACCAAAAATCAAAAATACACGATAAAAGGTTCTCTCTTTGTCCTAAAAAAAATATTAGAAAAAGAACTATTAATAGAAGGTATAATATCTACGATTGAGGTTCAAAATGAAAAGTCTAATTGACGTAGAAATAAAGGGACATAATCCTAAATACTTCTTAAAAAAAATACTCTATCATAATATTAATATATATTTCTTGGATTTAAAAAAACATTCCATGGTGATTCGCATATCCAAAAAAGACTGGAAAAAATTACAATCCATTCCTACCATTTACAAAATGCATATTATTCATCACTATGGTTGGGAAAAATGGAAACAACTAGGTTGGAATTATCGAATTTGGGTAGGACTATTCTTACTAGGAATCGGAATAAATATAGGACTATCACAATTCATTTGGGGCATAGAAATTCATCACCCAAAAGAATCAATGAAGAAAATCATTCAGAAAGACTTAGCGGAGCTGGGAATAAAAAAATATAATTGGAAGCCATCCAAAGAAAAAGAAAACGCCATAAAAAAGACCATATTGGAAAAAGAAAAAAACATAGTAGAATGGATAGAAATAGAAAGAGTTGGCTGTAAATACATGATTCAGATAGAAGAAAAGAAAAAAGAAATACCAAAGGAAGAATGTATAGGTCGAAATGTGGTGGCCAAGAAAAAAGCCAATATACTAGAAATTCATGCATCAAGTGGAGAAGTAATGAAAAAAAAGGGAGACTATGTAGAAAAAGGGGAAATACTAATCAGTGGCTGGATTCACAACAAAGAAGAAATAGTAGCAAGTCAATGTGCTACTGGACAGATTTATGGAGAAACATGGTATCTTGTAAAAGTATTAATTCCCAATACCATAACAAAAGAAAAATTAGATTCTAAAACATCCTATGGAATCAATCTTCAGTTAGGAACGAAAGAGTTTGATTGGAATAGTCGATGGTCGACCTATAAAAAAGATGTGTATAATATATTAGATAGTTCTATTCTGCCGTTTAGAATAGCTATAGGAAAATATCAAAAAACAAGCACAATTGAAAAAAACTATTCTACAAAAAACGTCGATTCCATAGCATGTAAAATAGCAGCGGATGAAATGCGACAAAATCTATCAAAAGAAGACCAGATCCTAGAGAAAAAAGTTTTGAAAAAACAACAAAAAAATAGTAAAATAGAAGTAGAAGTTTTTTTGCGTGTGAAGGAAGATATAACAGACTATAGTGACCTTCCAGAAAAAACAGAATGAGAAAGGGGATGAAGAGATGCAAAACCCAATTTCTAGCACCATCCAAGGAGTTATTCATTTTACTTGGCCAATGATAGTTATTTCAATGGTTATTATGATATCTTTCCGAATTTGTTATTTAATAAAAAACAAAGAAAGAATTGTAATTTACAAAGAATTATCGATGTTAATATTTGGTGTTTATATTCTATGTTTATTCCAAGTGGTAACCTTTCAAGATGATACAGCTTGGGCCAGTAATAATTTTATCCCATTTCGTGAAATATTAAGATATCATATTACCAGTCGTTTATTTATAAAAAATGTTTTAGGAAATATGATTATGTTTCTACCATTTGGATTTTTTACAAGTTATTATTTAAAAGTGGAAAAAATATATTTGCCACTTTTATTAACCGTAATTGCTTCCATATCTATTGAAGTAGTTCAAATGCTGATAGGAAGAGTATTTGACGTAGATGATTTAATATTAAATATTGTTGGAAGCATTTTAGGATTTGGAATCTATAATCTATTACGAATTATTAGTCAAAAACTACCAGCCTTTTGCCATAAAGAATGGTTTTTGGATGTTTTATCCATCTTAGTATTGATAGCATTAATCATGATTGTTTTAATATAGGAGAAGTTATGAGTAAAATAGAAGTATTTGTACAAGTAGAAGAAGAAATAAAAGAATTAGAAACCGTAGAAAAAGTACTTTATAGTGCCATTGAAAAAGAAAATCTAGAAAACGTTTCCTTTAATCTAATCATTGTGGATAATTCTTATATTCATGAATTAAATAGAATGTACCGTAAGATAGATCGGGAAACAGATGTTATAACATTTGCTTTAGAAGATGAAGATACCCTTGTTTTACCTTCCGAAGAGCGAATATTAGGAGATATTTATATTTCCATTGACAAAGCCAAACAACAAGCAGAAGAATATGGACATTCCTTATTAAGAGAATTATCATTCCTAGCAGTACATGGCTTTTATCATTTATTAGGATACGATCATGCAACTCCAGAAGAAGAAAAAGTGATGTTTGGAAAACAAGAGGAGGTGCTTGAAGCTTATGGAATTAGAAGAGAAAGTTAGAAATAAAGTAAAGAAAAAAATAGGGATTGATGAAAAACGATTAGTGAACAGTTTTAAATATGCTTTTCAAGGAATTGTTCAGTCTTATAAAGGAGAACAAAACTTAAAGATTCATACTGTAATGGCGGTTTTAGTAGTGATATTTGGTTTTTTACTAAATATAAATTACGTAGAATGGCTCGTTTGTTTAGTACTAATCGGTTTAGTGTTAATGGCTGAATTTTTTAATACCGCAATCGAATATGTCGTGGATTTAGCAAGTCCTAAGATTCATCCATTAGCCAAAGCAGCGAAAGATACCGCTAGTGCAGGAGTGTTAATGATGGCCATTATTTCCGCTATTATTGGTCTCATTATCTTTATTCCAAAAATAGTAGAATGGATAGGAGAAATCATATGATAGAAAAATTAAGAGAATTACAAAACAATAGTTATAGTCCTTATTCCCATTATAAAGTAAGTGCCATTGCCGTTATGAAAGATGGAAGAGAATTCGTAGGAGTCAATGTAGAAAATGCTTCCTATGGAGCAACCATTTGTGCCGAAAGAAGTGCCATTCTTTCCGCTATTAGTAATGGATATCACAAAGGAGATTTTAAAGAATTATACGTCATGGTTTCTTCCGAAAAAGTAGGAATGCCATGCTTTCTATGCAGACAAGTAATTTCAGAATTATTTGATAAAGATTGCATGATTCATTGTGTAACAATAGATGGCAAAATAGAAGATTACACGGTATCTCAAATATGCCCTTATCCATTTGGAGAGGAAGATTTAAAATGAAATGTGGATTTGTTAGTTTAGTAGGAAGACCCAATGTTGGAAAAAGTACCTTGTTAAATAGTATTCTAGGAATGAAACTAGCCATTACATCGAATGTCAGTGGAACTACTAGAAATGTGATTCAAGGGATTTATAATGACGAAGATTCTCAAATAGTATTTGTCGATACACCAGGAATTCATAAACCTAGTAATAAACTAGGAAGTTTGATGAATAAAAAAGCCTATAATAACACCGAAGGAGTAGATGTAATTTTATTCCTAATCGATATTTCAAAAGGATTTGGTAGAGGAGATCAATTTATCTTAGATCGTCTAAAAGAAAAAGATATACCAGTTTTCCTATTATTAAATAAAATTGATCTTGTTAAAAATAAAGAAAAATTACTGAAAGATATTGATGAAATAAAAAATCTATATGATTTTGCAGAAATTATTCCAATCTCTGCAGAAAAAAAAGATAATATAGATTTATTACTACAATGTATCAAAAAACAACTACCAGAAAGCGAACAAATCTTTTCGGAAGAAGAATTAACCAATGTTTCAACTCGCTTCATAATGGCCGAATTTGTCCGTGAAAAAATACTAGAATTAACCCATGATGAAATACCTCATACCGTAACTTGTTATGTGGAAAATTATGAAGAAAAGAAAAATGTAGTTCATATTCAAGTACTAATTGTAGTAGACCGAGATAATTTAAAAAAGATTATTATTGGAAAACAAGGATCTTTGTTGAAAGAAATTGGTATGAGAGCTAGAAAAGATATGGAAGATTTTCTAGGGAAAAAAGTATTCTTAGAAACCTATGTAAAAACTCTAAAAAACTGGAGAGATGAAGAAAAATATTTCTTGGAATTAGGTTTAAAAGAAGAAGATGAATAAAAAAAAGAAAAAATCACCACTATAAAAGTAGAGGTGATTTTATGAATTTAAAACTATTATGGTATTTATTTCAAAAAACAGGAGATATTCGATATTATAATTTATTAATGCAAATAAAAAAGAAGTGATAGGATGAAAATTGAAAGCGTAGAAGGAATTGTTCTAAGTGAGACCAATTATAGTGAATCGAGTAAAATATTAAATGTTTTAACTCAAGAACACGGACTCATAGGAGTTATGTCAAAAGGATGTCGTAATCTAAAAAGCAAATTAAGAGGAGTAAGCAGAAAACTCGTATATGGAACATTTCATATTTACTATAAAGAAAATGGTTTATCCACTTTAATTGGAGTGGATGTAAAAAACTCTTTTTCCAAAACCATGATGGATTTGGAAAAAATATCCTATTCTTCCTTTCTCTTAGATTTGGTTCTTCAAGTGGTAAGACAAACCGAAGAAGAAGGAATATTTGAATTGCTAAAAGATACCCTTTTAAAAATAGAAGAAGGACTGGACCCTATCGTTTTAACGAATATTTTAGAACTAAAACTATTAGATTATTTAGGAGTCTCTCCAAGTATCGATTGTTGTGCTCATTGTGGCAGTAATAAACAAATTGTAACCTTATCGAGTGATGCTGGTGGATATGTTTGTAAAGACTGCTATAACAATGAACCTTTGGTATCCGATAAAACCATTAAGATGATTCGCATGTATTATTATGTAGATATCAAAAATATAACAAAACTAGAAGTAAAAAAAGAAATAACCGATGAGATAAATGAATTCTTAGATGATTATTATGAAAGATTTACCGGATTATATATTAAAAGTAAAGATTTTTTGAAGAAGATTAACCAATTGAATCAAAAATAAAAACTTTTCTTTTTAAGAAAAGTAATATATAATGGTATTGGTGATGATATGGATTATTTAGAGTATGGAATTATTGCCTTAGTTTTATTAGTAATTTTACTAGCTATCTTAAAAGCAACGAAAAAAGATGCTGGTCTAGATTTCAATAAACTAGTAGAATTATTAGGAGGAAAAGATAATATCATAAATACAGAGACAAATATGTCTCGTTTCAAAGTAACGTTAAAAGATGTTTCTCTAGCAAATAAAGAAGGCATTCAAAAATTAGGAGCCAAAGGAATAGTAGAAATTGATAATCAATTGAAAATTATTTTAGGATCCGATTCCAAGCAATTAAAAAAATATATTGATGAAATTAAATGACATTTATGTCATTTTTTTCTTTTTTCGACAATTTTTTCAGAATCCATTTTATATACTAAAAAAGGTGAAAAAAATGGAACATACAATAAATGACTTATTACATGAAATAAAGAATTCTTTAGCAATTTGTAAAGGCTATATCGAAATGGATTTGCCGAATCATTATCAAATCCTAGAAGAAGAAATCAATCGTAGTTTGTCATTGATACAAACTTGGAACTCCGCTCAAATGAAAAAAGAAGAATTGGATTTAAACTTACTAATTGAAGACAGTACAGAAGTATTAGAAGACTTATTTCAAAAAAACAATAGTGAAATCATAATGTTGAATGAAGGAGAATACTATATTCAAGGAGATTATGAAAAACTAAAACAAGCATTATTAAATATCTTAAAAAATGCCTTTGAAGCAAAAAATAATCAAAAACTAATTGTGGTGATTAAGACTATTTCTAAAAAAGATTCCTATGAGATTTCCATAGTGGATAATGGCTGTGGAATGTCAGAAGAAGTCATGAGTAAAGTTCAAAAAGGGCACTATACCACCAAAAAACATGGAACAGGCTTAGGAATCCCTTTCATTCGAAAAGTCATTGAATCTCATGGTGGGAAAATGATATTAGAGTCCAAAATAAATTTAGGAACGAAAGTATTAATTTGTTTGCCAAAAGAAAAAGTCTAAAAAGACTTTTTAATAGTAGTAATTATTATTACTAGAATAAGTTGGATAAATTGGATAAGGTGAATAAACTGGATACATAGGGATTGGATAATAACCAGGACTATTATATTGATTATTCGCTAATCCATATCCCAAGGCCGTTCCAGCTAAACCTCCAACCAAAAATGGTGCCAAAAAGAACCGATCTTCTTCTGGATAATAAGAAGTGGTAGTAGTGGAATTGCTCCTCATAGGAGAATAATTGGAATACATAAAAACCTCCTTTACTATAATGTATGAAAAAAGAAAAAAATCGTTATTCCCTAGTCAAGAGAAAAAAAATATGTTATAATGAGCATCAGTTGAAAACTTGTATAAAAAGAGGGATGAATATGGAACGATTACAAAAAGTAATAGCTGCATCGGGAATTACTTCTAGAAGAAAAGCAGAAGAAATGATTTTAGCCGGAAAAGTGAAAGTAAATGGCATAGTAATAAAAGAATTAGGAACAAAAGTAACCGGAAAAGAAGAAATTGAAGTAGATGGAAATCTATTAGCCAAAGAAGAAAAAGAATATTACTTACTAAATAAACCAAGAGGAGTAGTCACAACAACCAAAGATGAAAAAGGACGAAAAACAGTGGTTGATTTCATCGATACAAACGCAAGAATATATCCGGTCGGAAGACTAGACTATGACACAACAGGAGTTTTACTACTAACAAACGATGGAGATTTTGCAAATCTGTTGATGCATCCGGGAAATGAAATTGATAAAGTATATCTTGCCAAACTAAAAGGTATTATTAAAGTAGAACAAATTGAAGCATTAAAAGAAGGAATTCTATTAGATGATACTATGGTGAAAGCTTCTCGTGTAAAACTAAAAAAAGTAAACAAAGAGAATAATACCTGTATGGTAGAAATAACCATTCATGAAGGAAAGAATCATCAAGTAAAGAGAATGTTTGAAAAAGTTGGTTTCCTAGTAGATAAATTAACAAGAGAAAGAGTAGGAATCTTCACCGTAGATCACTTAGCTTCTGGAGAATATCGAAAATTAACTCCAAAAGAAGTAGCAACCATCTATAACTTGAAAAAGACACAAAAAAAAGAACTATCAAAGTAGTTCTTTTTTTATTCAGCTTCTTGGATAGCTCCTGTTGGGCAACTTTCAATAGCTTCTTTTGCTTTATCTTTTTTATCTTCTGGAACAACATCTACTTTAGTTTGAGATACTCCATCTTCATTAATTTCGAATAGTTCTTCTGCAATAGCAAGGCAAGCTCCACATCCAATACATGCTTCTTGATTTACTTTAACTTTCATGTACATCTTTCCTTTCATAAACTATTATACCGGAAAAAAAATAGAAGGTAAAGAGATAGAGAACAGAAAAGTAGGGTTTCCAAATTCTCTTTGACGTAAAGGCCCCGATAATCTCTTTTGTTTTTATAGTTAGTGTGCTAAAATGATAATAGAAGGTGAGTAGTATGAAGAGAATGGATCGCTATAGTGAAACGACCAATCGTCTTAGTAGAGTAGAAAAAAATCAAAACTTATATCAAGACGTATCAAATAACGCTATTTATACCAATATTACGGATGTAACAAACGCCAATGCTTTTGAAATTGGCAAAGAAACCTCTTCTGCTCATCAATCACGAGAGTCTTATCAACAAATGCAAAAGTTTAAAAACTTTGAACCAATTTCACCAGAGAAAAAAGAATTAGAAGATTATAATCACCTATATCAAAAAAGAGAAAATAAAGTATATGATATAAATAGTGTCCTAGAAAATGCTAGAAAAAATCGTTCCGATAAAGATGAATTAGAAGAAAAGAGAAAACTAAAGAACAATGCTTATAATATCTTATCGGGAGTAAACAAAGAAGAACTAGAAAAATATCGAGAAGAAAAAAGAAAAAAAATATTAACTCCCGAAGAAGAAGAAATCCGAGATTTAATTGATACCATTGCTTCTAAGACACTAGCAGGAGAATTAGATAAAGAAACCACAGTGGATCTTTTAAGTGACTTAATGGCAACTAATATGCTAGATAAAGTTGCTCCAACCAAAGAAAATCCTGAAATCAAGGAAGAAGTGGTAGAAAAAACGGAAGAAAAGAAACCACAAGAAGAAATATCAGAAGAAAAAGAACCAACAAAAATCGAAGAAACGAAAGAAAACTCCAAAGTAGAAAAAGATACAGATTTTTATACCAGAAGTATGGATTTATCCGATAAAGACTTCGATATGAGTGATGAATTTAAAGATAAAACACTTCCATTATGGATCAAATTATTGTTGTTTTTCTTAGTGGTTGTCGTGCTTTCATTAGCCGGAATTTATATCTATCAAAGATTTTTTTAAAAGGGAAAAGTTTATGTTCAACTTTCTCTTTTTTTTTGATATGATAGATATGGGTGATGGAAGAATATGAACACAAACTTCATAGTAGATGATTATGTTTTGATCTGGAATTTATTATTTGGAGCTTCCATTTCAGAACCTATATATAAATTAAAACAAAGAATTTGGGATACTTATAAAAATGAATATAATGAAAGTTTCAAAGACAAATCCCAAATAATGAAAGACTATAAAAATTTTATACCAAATGACGATACCGTCTATAACATAGTATTAGATAGTAAAGATTATGAAAAACTAAGAAAACAAGCCGATAAATATCGTATCGAAGTGATGCGAATTTGGGATAAAAATAAAAAAGAAACAGATCATTTATACAAAAATATGATTCGTAAAAAAATACCAGATTATTCTGTTTTTATTGTGAACAAAGAATTAAATATAATTGATCATACGGAAGAACACAATCTAATTGTAGGAAAAGAAATGGACAAAAAAGAACCATTAAAACTATTATTAGAAATGAATATGGTAATTATCAAAAATAATATAAAAAGATACAAAGAAGAATACGAAGATTTTAAAAAAGCAATCTTAGAATTGGCTGTTTTAAATGAATATGCAACGAGAATTAGCGGTAGAAGCTGCTACCAAAGTGGAAGCCCTTCACTATTACCATTAAAAAGATGTATTTATCCATATTGGTTAATGTATTTAGGCGTTCCTAAAGAAGAATTTGAACAATATATGATGCGAGATAAGATCGTATTTGAAGCAAATAAATATGCTTATGAAAAAGAATTAAAGAAAATGGACATAGAAGAGTTTATTGAATTCTGCATTCGTAACAAACGATACATGATTCGAGAAACGAAGGAAGAAAAAAACGTAGCCGTATAACAAGAAGTACAGGGGGAATGAAAATGGACGAGAAAATAAAAGTATTGTTAGACAAAATAAGTATTGATGAGAACTCTTATCAATACTTTTCTGCGGCCAAAATTCCTAAAATTAAAGTAAATTCCAAAGTAGATAGTTGGCAAGTAATGATAGATATAGATAAATTGCCACCAATAGAAGTATTTGAAGAATTACAAGAGAAAAAAATGGCTCTAGATAAAAATGCCAGTAAAATAGAATTTTATTGGAATCCAGAAGAAAAACCATTAGAATTATTTCAATCCTATTATCCATACTTATTAAAACAATTAAAAGAAGATTTAAAGGTATTAGAATTATATGAAGATTCTCTTCAAATAGAAGATGACTTTTTAGTATTATTTGTATCCAATGAATTAGAAAAAGAAAAAATAGAAAAATGTCTAGATAAAATAAATCGTTTTTATAAACAATTAGGATATGCCTTTAATATAGAAGTAAAGATACATCAAGATAAAAATATACTAGAAGAGATTCAGCAAGAATTAAATAATTATGAAATGCCAGTAGTAGAGAAAAAGAAAAAAACTTCCACCGAAGAGGATACAACAGGAGAAAAGAAAAAATATCATCGAGAGGCGAAAGATCCAAACAGTATCATAGGAAGAGGAATTAAAGAAGATCCGATTAAGATAAAGACATTATTAGGAGAAGATAATAATGTCGTAGTAGAAGCCAAAGTATTTGGAGTAGATTACTTTGAATCCAGTAAAACCGATTTTAAAATTATTACCTTAAAAATAACGGATTTTTCAGATAGTATTTATTGCAAAGTTTTTGTAAGAGAAGAAGAGGAATACAAAAGACTATGCAAAGAATTGAAAGAAGGAAATTGGTATAAAATTCGAGGATATACCAAAAATGATACCTTTGCCAAAGAATTAGTATTAAATGCTAGAGATATTATTGCGATTGAAAAAGAAGAAACAACTGTAAAAGATACAGCCGAAGTAAAAAGAGTAGAATTACATTGTCATACCAAAATGAGTCAAATGGACGGAGTGGCCGATGAAACCGATATTGTGAAAACAGCTATGAAGTTTGGTATGAAAGCCGTAGCTATTACCGATCACAATGGAGTACAAGGATTTCCACATGTCTTTAATATGGTAACGAGTAATAATAAAAAATTAGAAGAAGGACAAGAACCATTTAAAGCCATCTATGGAGCAGAATTAACCATGATTGACGATTCGGTTAATATAGTCGTTCGTCCAAACGATGAAATTATGTTAGATCAAACCTATGTGGTTTTTGACTTTGAAACGACTGGTTTTAATGCCGGTGGAGCGGATTCCATCATCGAAATAGGAGCCGTAAAAATTAAAAATGGAGAAATCCTAGAAAGATATGATGAATTAATCAATCCAGGAAGACCATTACCAGAAAAAATAGTAGAATTAACCAATATTACCGATGCTATGTTAGAAGGAAAAGACAACGAAGAAAATGCCGTAAAACGCTTTATCGAATGGTTTGGTGATTGCCCAATGGTGGCTCATAACGCCAAATTTGATACTTCCTTCCTAGAAATGGCTTATAAAAAATATAATTTAGGAACGTTTCAAAATCCTGTAATCGATACCCTAGAATTATCAAGAACATTAGATAATACCTATGCTAGACATTCCTTGTCAGCCTTAGTAAAACGGTATGAAGTACCATGGGA
>AUXO011322428.1_pt1 | contig 11780 bp, 4 predicted proteins | sample 768731 | NCBI WGS metagenome assembly AUXO01 (sample SAMN02715735, study PRJNA202380) | gut metagenome | biome: sheep rumen | host: Ovis aries | place: New Zealand: Palmerston North | reverse complement strand
CCTCAGCTGTAATAAGTCATTACTATCTAAGTAAATAGATAAAAATCTAAAGAACACTCCGGTGGCTGCAGGATATCTGCCCGCCGGAGTGTTTTTTTGTATGTATTAAATGACGATTATATGATATTATAGTATGGATGAAATCATTTTTGCATTTTGAAATGTTTTATGATGGGAAAGCTTTTCCGATATTTGAAAATGTATTTATGAAGGGTAATGTGCCGGAAGTGTATAAGGCTTACATATGTATGTAAAGGGGAGAAGGCTTGTGCTGCCGGAAATTTATGGAGGGTTAAAGGATGAGGCTTAAGGAGCTTTTGGAATATAAGGATATAGTTGTTCAGTGCCACGACAATCCTGATGCGGACGCACTTGCGTCGGGCTATGCAGTCTGGTGGTATCTGAAAAAAAAGGGCCGTGAGGCGAGGTTTATCTACCGCGGCAGGAATATGATCCAGAAGAGCAATCTCATGATAATGGTTGATAAGCTGAAGATACCGGTTGAATATGAGCCGGATCTCGAGATTACTCCTGAGCTTCTTGTGCTGGTCGACTGCCAGTATGGTGAGAGAAATGTTTCCGCCCTTGATGCCGGTACTATAGCTGTGATCGACCATCATATGAAGGGTACTAATACGGTTCCGATGTCTGAGGTCAGAAGCAATGTTGGAAGCTGTGCAACTGTAGTCTGGGACATGCTGAAGCAGGAGGGACTTGATGTAAATGAAGACCGCCTTCTTGCAACGGCTCTTTATTACGGCCTCTTCACGGATACAAATAAATTCGCAGAAATGTCGCACCCTCTGGACCGCGATATGGTCGACAACCTTATCATTTACCGCGGTATCATCACGGAGATGAGTAACTCCAACATTTCCTTAAGAGAGCTGAAGATAACCGGAAGAGCGATACTTGATTATAAATATAATTATGATAACAGATACATGGTCATAGAGGCTGAAAGATGCGATCCGAACATCCTCGGAGTTATAAGCGATTTTGTCATGGAGACCGCGGGCGTAAATGTGTGCCTTGCCTACTATGTTACTTCTTCTGAGGTGAAGTTTTCAGTCAGAAGCTGTATCAAGGAGGTCCACGCGGATGAGCTGGCTGCATTTCTTGCAAATGGGCTTGGCGGTGGCGGAGGACATATGTATAAGGCGGGCGGCATGCTTAGGGCTGAGAACCTGCCTGATGCGGCGAAGACGGCGGGAGTTGATATTAAAGCTGAAAGCAATCTTCCGGCCAGTGATGAGAGAGTGGTACAGAAGCTTGCGCATTACGTATTTGCAGAGAGGCTTAAGGAATACTATGATAAGTATCAGATCATTTATTCTAAGGATACAGTGCTCGATAAGGAAGGCATGGAGCTTTATGAGAAGGTTCCGCAGGAGCTTGGAGCAGTCAAGCTGTCAGAGGTTTATCCGGTAGGTACTCTGGTTGAAATCCGTACTCTTGAGGGCGATATAGAGCTTATGATAGATGATGAGAAATATCTTATGATAGGTATTGAGGGTGAGATATATCCTATTTCAGCTGAGAAGCTTAGAAGGAGCTATAAGATACTCAGTGATACCTACACCAGAAGCTTTGAATATGAGCCGCGTATCAAGAATATATCGTCAAATGAAGTCAAGATGGTCAGAGGCTACTCAAAGACAGTCATCTCGACGGATAAGAGCAGGATATATGCAAAGCCGCTTGATAAGAGCCTTAAGCTCTTTACAGAGTGGGATGAGGAAAGATATTATCTGGGAGAGCCGGGAGACTATATAGCCTGCCGTAAGGATGATGAACATGATATATACATAATCAGAGGAAACCTTTTCCCGAGGTTATATAAAAAGGCTGAGGAGTAAGAGGATTATCCTATTATTGTAGAATTAAAGAAGATGCTTCAGGTTATAAAAACCGACCCCTAAGGTTAGACTCGGAATCTAACGATGGAGGTCGGTTTTTTAATCGTAATAATACTTTTTAGTTATCTGTAATACCGTACATTGACTTGATATCATCACTGAGCGTTGTTCCGTTCAAAATGCCCAGACTCTTTTTGATGAGATCCTCTGTGGTATAGCGCTTAAAGCAGCCAATCGTGAAAAGAGAATCATTGTTATATTCATAGCAGTAGAAGATATCTGCTTCATTTGAATATCCAAGAACATTCTGTATATTAGCTATCTCAATCCAGCCATTCATATCGATTATATCTGTCATATAAGAAAAATGAATATAGAGAAGTGAATCAGTATAATCAAATTCATACGTATGATTGTTGGGAGCATTGGCATATACCGAGATGTCCGTTCTTCCGATAAATTCTCCTGCAAGACTGTATCTGTATAAAGAACCGTCATTATAGGTCACAAGAATTATATCATCTGAAGAGGTGTGACAAAATGACATTCCTACGGGGCTCCTTCCCGGAGTATTTATCGATGCTGTTACTGTACCTGAGCTGTTAAAAACGTGTATAGCCTTGTCATTGAAAGCAGCAAGCTCATCTTCGGTATAGCCTGATACAAAGTTGTAATTAGCGGTCCAGTCATCAGGAAAATCAATGATCACTGGGGCTTTACCTGAATCAGAGAGAAGATAGCTGCCCTTGTCATCACGATACAGTACTGTTTTTGTCAGCGGCTCATACTCAGGAGATGATGAAGGCTTACCTAAATCTTCAGGTATATCAATGGTCCTGGCTGTGTCAGTTGTTACATCATAGATCAAAATATAAGCTTTATCATCCTTCGAGAGACTGTATGAAGTTATAATACTGTCATTCATAGTCGGATAGATGAAGGATTTCAGATCCTTAGCAATTGCTTTATCCTCATATTTTCCGGTCGGGATATTCAGCGTCCGTAAGAAAATGGTATCGTTGTTTACATAATACATATACACCTTATCATAATCCGAAGAGAGGAAACTGATATCGGTATTCTCAGGGAGAGAGAATGATATTGAATACAGAAGGTTATTGCTTCGTATATCTATAACATCCAGCTCAGGAACTTCGATACTTGACTGATATATGAGTAATACATCTCCGGCTACATAGGTGGATGTCGGAAGTGCTTTAAGCGGCTGAATACCGCTGGTTTTATTGAAGCTGTCATCAGTAGTATTAAGATCATACTGAATGACATCCTTACCGTTTTTTCTGAGAACGAATATTCCGCTGCAAACGTCTGCACTGCTGACAGATGAGATAAGATTGTATTTCTGAACAAGTGCATTGTTTGAAGTACTTGTACTTGGGTAAATGATTCCTCCGTTAGAGGTTATATACATCGGAAGTCCGTCATTGTTGTTATCATCCACATGAACTATGGTATCGTTTGTGTTGTGGTCATACAGCATTTTTCCGGTCTTTTCATCAAGCGTGACAGCTCTGTTTCCGCAGTAGAAGAGAATTGAGTTTGATGCTTCCAGATTATAAAACCTGCAGCCCTGGGAAATGTCATTTGTAGAAAAATCATAGCTCCAGAGGGGCTCAAATGTATTGACGTCTAAACAACTGATCTTTATATGATCTGTCTTCAAATAGGTTTCATTCAGAAAACTGTACATCTGATAATCATCCTGATATATAGCTGCAAGCAGGTTTCCGTCAGGTGTCCATCCCAGACAGGCAGATGTTTTTCCTATGTTGTCGGTACGTGTTATGCTGTCTGTCTCAGAGTCATATACCATATAGTATCTGTCCGTGGAATCAAGCGTTGAAGCGTAAAAGGCAATCTTTTTCTTATCCGGTGAAAGCTTTGCCGTGTTTAGATAGCAGCTGTTATTATTATCATCGATAAGCAAATAGGTTTCATTCAGAAAACTGTACATCTGATAATCATCCTGATATATAGCTGCAAGCAGGTTTCCGTCAGGTGTCCATCCCAGACAGGCAGATGTTTTTCCTATGTTGTCGGTACGTGTTATGCTGTCTGTCTCAGAGTCATATACCATATAGTATCTGTCCGTGGAATCAAGCGTTGAAGCGTAAAAGGCAATCTTTTTCTTATCCGGTGAAAGCTTTGCCGTGTTTAGATAGCAGCTGTTATTATTATCATCGATAAGTTTGGTTTTTATCTCTTGTCCGGTTATTTCGTCTAACCATTTGATGATCATATAATTCTTTACGGAAAAAGGATCCGGATCAGATGCCATACCGATAAGGATTATATTTTTATTATCATAGTCATATATCAGATTATGGACAGAGTGATCCAAATGTAATTCATAGCGTAATGAAAAATCGGAGATATCATAGGCAGCGATCGAATCATAACACCAGAGGATGAAGGAATCATTTGTGAATGAATAACCTGTCCAGTACATGGATTCACTTGTAAGTCTCAGTTCTTCATGGTGCTTTTTTGTGTCCCATACAACCAGAGTTCCGTATTCATCAAGCGCAGCCAGATGCTTTCCGTCATAGCTGACCTCAAAGCTCCGAATCGTGTTCGGAAGTGAATAATTCCAGATAGGATTCATATCGAAACCAAATGTTGTCTGATAAGCATAGGTTGCTTCGTTGAGAGCTTTGATCGCTTCAGGTGTTACCACACCGCTTTTTCCTTCTGCCGGCATCGATTCCAGAGCGATAAGAAGAGCGGTAGTTCTCAGATCTTCATCCATAAGACGCTTGGATTCATTTGCAAGATAACGCGACTGATTGCGAAGAGCAGTATTGTAGTTTTCCTTGATCTTTTCACGGCTTTCAAGAAGCTCCTGCTGGCTCTGGAGGAGCTTCTCGTTGCTTTCGACAAGCGCCTTTCTACTCTCTATGATAGTTTTTCTGCTGTAGAACATATATGCACCGAAGCCGATGGCTACGAGCAGCATAGCCGAGAAGATAATTGACAGCTGCCTTATCTTATACTGTCGGCGCCTGTTCATAAGCTCGGCGTAGGAGCAGCCGAGAAGAGAGGATGCAAGACGCGGCAGCTCTTCCTTCTTAGCTTTCTTAGGCGGCATGCGGTAGTCGCAGGAGAGTGGTTCGATAGGAACTTCAATCTCCTGTTCATTTCCGTATAAATCCTTTACCGTCTTTTTCTCGGACAGCAGCACCTCCGGAATAGTATCGGTCGGTTCGCCGTCTACAAGAACGGTAAGTATCTGTTTTCTTGTGTGATTTCTTAGAAAGAATTCAATCTCACGCGGTACCCAGAGGGACTCACGCGTGTTTGTTGAACATATAACTATGAGATAGTCGGAATTTTCCAGCGCATTTGATATCTCAGCAGTAAGGTCGCTTGTAAGAGGAAGCTCGTCCTTATCTCTGAAGATACGGTTGATACGCTTTATACCGGTTTTCTGTCTGATCTTACCAGGCACATGAAACTGCTCGAGACCTTTTTCTATGGCCTCAGCCACCCTGATATCAGCTTCAGCGTGTCTGTATGATATGAAAGCATTATAATGATCTGCCATTTTAACCTCCATTTGTAAATGACGATTATCTGCTGATTCTCTGACCTATCCTCTGACCGTAAAGTACAGGAGTTTCATTGCCGAGTCTTGAAGCTTCGAGGATTCCGTCATCAACCCTAAGCTTTCCTTTCTCTACAAGAACTATGATAGTTGAACCTCCGTAGAGAAATGTTCCCTTCTCCGAACCTCGTCTTACAAAGCATTTGCCGTGAGCATGGTTGTCGATCTTGCCGACAAGCATAGCACCGACCTCCATCTGTGTAAGTATTCCGAAGTTTTTAGTCTTGATGCAGGCGTATTCCCTGCAGTTTTCTGAGAAAACAGGACGATTCATAAGTGCGATCGGACGAACTGTGTGAAGTACTCCCGGTATGAATCTGTTTCTGCTCTTTCTGCCGCTTTCTACATAGCAGTAGCGGTGATAATGATTGACACAGAGTCTGTAAACAAGAGCGTAGCCGTCCTTATATCTGTCTGCAAGCCTTTCGTCGCGGAGAAGACTTTTTACGGTGTACTGGCTCTGCTTAACCGGGAATGCAACTCCGTCCTTTAAAGAAACAACAGTAAGCAGACCGTCGCAAGGTGATATCATGTTTTCTTCTGAGGTATCTATCGTTCTGGCGCTGTCCTTCAGCTTTCTGCTGAAGCAGTCATTGAAGCACCTGAAATCCATTGTATCGAATTCTGAGGTGTTGAGATCGTTCTTAGCTATAAAGTCAGAAATGAGAAAATGTGAGAATCTGCTGTCTAAAAACTTTCCTGCACATTTAGAAACAAATCTGCTGCTGAGAGGCTTAAGTATCATTCTCCCGACAGGTGTTGTGTATAAAAATTCAAGTGTATCCATTTTTATATCTCCTAAGTAAAATAAAACATAAGGCAACAACGATGCGATGCGCACCATTTCTCAAACTAATTCTATGATAAAACCGGGTTTATGTAAAGAACTTAAATTCTTCATTTCTTATGAAGATTTGTTAATAAACATAAGCGAAAAAAGTGTGAAAAATTGACGCTTATAAATGTGTTTTAGTTGCCGAGAGGGGCTGTATGTGATAAAATTAAAGCATCTTTTTATAAGAGTGTTACGTTGATTTTGCAATAGGGGATTTATAATGGCAAAAGGAAAACTAGCGGTGCTTACCGGACAGGCTGATGAGGCCTACCAGAGTGAATTTCTGACCGGATTGGAAAAGCAGGCATTTGAAGAGGGGTATGATGTCTGTGTTTTTTCGATGTATATAAAGTATCAGAATACACTGGAGAGGGAGAAGGGTGATTCTAATATTTTCACCCTGGTTGATTATGCTCTTTTCGATGCGGTCATAGTTATGGCCGATTCGATACAGACTCCGGGACTCTGGAAAAAGATTGAAATTGATATTCATGAGAGATACAGTGGACCGGTTATCATTGTCGATCGTGATTCTAATTATTTCAAGAGCTTTTGGACTGATGGATACAGTCTGATCTATGCGATAATCTCACATCTGATAGAAGTACATAATTATAAGGATATAGCTTTTCTGACAGGTAAAAGCTGGCACAGGCATTCGAAGAGAAGAGTTGAGGCCTATAAGGAGGCTATGAAAGACCACGGACTTCCTGTTTCGGAGGACAGAATCTTTTCGGGAGATTTCTGGTATTCCAGCGGTGAGCTGTGTGCAAGCTCTCTTCTTGAGTCAGGCGAGCCTCTTCCTGAGGCTGTAGCGTGTGCAAATGACTGTATGGCTATCGGTCTTGCCAAGGTACTTACTGAGAACGGCGTGAGGATTCCTGAGGACATTGCTGTCACAGGATATGGTTCCTCTCTGGAAGGACAGACATGTCCGAAGCCGCTTACTTCTTCATTTATTCCTGCGGAATACTATGGAAGGTACTCAGTTCAGTGTGTTATGGCATTGCTTAGGGGCGAGGAACTTCCGGAGAAGAAGCCGGAACCTGAGATGTTCATAGGAGAAAGCTGCGGCTGTGAGGGCTGCAAAAAGGATGAGAAGAATCTGAGACCGACATGGGATACCGAGGACTCTGTTGACGGATTTAATTCTATACATAATTTTCTTCAGGAGGATATCCTGAAGGAGAACTCTACAAGAGGCTATCTGGATGTTGTATATTCATATATCTTCCAGATCAGAGGCGTTAAGAATTTCCGCTTATGTTTCAATGAGGCGGGCATGCAGACGGGCTTTTCGGACCGTATGCTCTCGGCTATAAATTATGATGTCGAAAATGAAGGAAAGAGCAGTATAAGTATCAAGGATTACCATGACAGGAAGTCTCTTTTCCAGAGTATAGTGGATGAATTTGATACTCCAAGGGCATTTTTCTTCACACCGATATATTTTGAAGATGTAACCTACGGATTTGCAATGATAAGCTACGGAACCGAAGCAAGATCCTATGATGAGAATTACAGGGAATGGATAAAGGCGGTTTCCCGCGGCTATGAGATAATTAAAAGAAATGAAGAGCTGGTAAACCTCAGAAGTAAGATCTCGGCAGCGAGAAAGACTGAGAATAAGAAGACCATGGAGGATCTCAACGAGAGTGAGAAGAGGCTGGCCGCCAAGGTTGATAAGCTGCTTAACCAGAATCTTTTCAAATACTTCTTCCAGCCTATAGTAAGCGCAAGAACAGGCGAGATTTATTCCTATGAAGCGCTGATGCGTTCGGAGATGACAGACGTTAATCCGTTCGTTATCCTGAAGTATTCAGAGATGATGGGGCGTCTTGATGATGTCGAGAGAAATACATTTAACAATATTCTTTCGATCATGGAAGAGAATATTGATATCATCAGGAACAAGAAGATATTTATCAATAGTATCCCGAGCGTTATCTTAGAGGAAAATGAGAGAAATGATATCCTGAAACGACTTAACAGATTCCACGATAATGTTGTTGTGGAGATCACAGAGTCTGCCGAAATGGACGAGGGATATTTTGATGAATTTAAGGCAGGTATGAAGAATCATGAGATATTCCTTGCCCTTGACGATTACGGAACGGGCTACTCAAATATCAGTAATCTTCTCAGATACATGCCGAAGTATGTTAAGATAGACAGATCGCTCATCACTGATATCCAGAAGGATCTGAACAAGCAGTATTTTGTTCGAGAGATCATAGATTTCTGTCATGAAAGTGATATCCTTGCTCTGGCAGAGGGTGTTGAAAACTATCTTGAGCTGGAGATGGTCATAAAGCTTGGCGTTGATCTTATTCAGGGCTTTTACACGGCTAAGCCGAGTCCGGAAATCATTGATTCGATAGATCAGATGGTCATTAATGAGATACTTAAGATCAATGCCGATATGGAGATGAGGAAGGGCAACAATACCTATACCTCCGGAAGAGCAAGCTGGCTCAGCCTGAATGCGCTCGGTAAGGAAGGCTATAACAGGATAGTTGCTGTTGACAGTAATGTTACATACAGAGACTTTACACTTGCCGGAACTCCGGGACATCAGGTGGAAATGGTGCTGGAGGTGCATGATGGCTTCTTTGGAAATATCACACTGGAGAATGCTTCAATATTCAGCGCAAAGAATTCACCGTGTATTGTTCTGGGAGAAAATGTTGACCTTACGATAGTGCTTAAGGGCGATAATCTCTTCAAGAACGGAGGAATCCTGGTTCCTGAATCATCCAAGCTTACCATTAAGGGAGACGGTGATCTTCGTATCTATCTGTCGACCGGAAAGTATTTCGGAATAGGCAACCAGGTGGATAAGAAGTGCGGAGAGATGGTATTCCATCAGGACGGCGAGATCGTTATAAATGCAAGCGGCCGTATCGGTGTTGGTATCGGAGCCGGTATGGGCGGAGATATCAGTGTTGAAAGAGGAAAATATAATATCAACCTGGCAGGCGAGAAGGGTGTCGGTATCGGAGCCATCGAAGGTGATGTGAAAATGCATATCGATTCCTGTGATCTTAAGATTGATGTAAATACCCACATGGGAGTCTGCATAGGCTCGATCGAGTCGGATGCTGATCTTTCGTTTAAGTATTCATCAATCATAATGCAGGGAAATGGAGAAAAATTCACCGCATGCGGAACGATTGACGGAAAGACCGGCAAGATACATTTCGCAGACGGATCATTTACAGCTTCACTCAGGTCGCCGCATTCGACGATATTCGGTTCTCTTGTAGGAAATACGGATTTCTTCTTCGAGAGGGGCAAGCTGAGAGCCGACAATTTCGGCGAGAATGCACTGATCTACGGAGGCGCAGATGGAGATGTTCATGTCAGAATGGAGAATTTCGACTGTAAGTCTGTAGTAAGATCAGAGCTTAAGAAAGATACTTTTGCATCTGAGGAGGATTTTATCCTTATAAACGGATCTGCTGAATTTGAAGTAAATGGAGACAAAATAAGCAGACAGCTCAGAGCATTTTAATAAAGTGGAGGAGGATAAAAAATGAATTGCGTTTATTGCGGAAAGCCGCTTTTACCGGGAGAGATGCAGTGCAGAAGCTGCGGAAGGCTCAACGGTGCATATGGAGCGGCTGCAAATGGACAGCAGTATCAACAGGGGGCATATAACGGACAGAATGTAAGACCTCAGCAGGGCATGCAGTATCAGCAGGGTGTACAGCCTAAGCAGGGAGCACAGCCGCAGAGACCGCAGCAGAATGTGCAGCCACAGAGACCACAACAGAGTGCCTATGGTGCACAGGGTGCAGGCGTAAGACCGCAGCAGAATGCATATGGTGCACAGGGCGCAGGCGTAAGACCACAGCAGAGTGTACAGCCGCAGCAGGGAGCGTATGGAGCACAGCCACAGAGACCACAGCAGAATGCGTATGGCGCGCAGCCGCAGAGACCACAGCAGAATGCATACGGAGCGCAGGGAGCAGGCGTAAGACCACAGCAGGGTGTGCAGCCTCAGCAGGGAACACAGCCACAGAGACCACAGCAGAATGCGTATGGTGCACAGGGAACAGGCGTAAGACCACAGCAGAGTGTACAGCCGCAGCAGGGAGCGTATGGAGCACAGCCACAGAGACCGCAGCAGAATGCGTATGGCGCGCAGGGAACAGGCGTAAGACCGCAGCAGAATGCATATCGCAGCCCGAGTGCACAGGGAGCGGGCATAAGACCGCAGCAGAGTGCCGGAGGACCTCCAAGGAGTGGTTCGGTACCTCCGTCAGGTGGTTCAGGAGGCAAAGGAAGTAAAAAGCTTATAATAACTCTGGTTGCTTCATTTCTGATTCTTGCGGGCGTTATCATAGGAATCTTTGTCTTCAAGGGTAAGGATGATGATAATTCGACAAGAAGTACCGGAAGCGGAAAAGTTCAGAATACTACTACAGCTTACTCAACACGTACAACAACAGAGGCTTACACAGAGAAGACAACATCAAAACCTACCGAGGCTACAACTGAGGCTACAACAGAAGCCACTACCCAGACAGTAGAAAATTCTGATGATGTAAAAACTGTAATGGTTTATATGATAGGCTCAGACCTTGAAACACTGAATGGACTTGCAACAAAAGATCTTGAAGAAATGATCGATTCAAATGTCTCTGAGAAGACAAATATCATCATTCAGACCGGAGGAGCCACGAAGTGGCACAACAATATCTGTCAGGACGGAAAGGTTCAGAGATTCAGCATTAAGGGCGGCAAGATCTACGAGCTTGAAAACCTCGGAAAAGTAAGTATGGTCGATGGAAATACTCTTCAGAGCTTTATAGAATTTGCAGCAGCGAATTATCCTTCAAATAAGAATGTACTGGTTTTATGGAACCATGGCGGATCTATCCCTGTTTCCTACGGTAAGGACGAAAACTTCCCGGGCAAGTATATGGATGCCTATGAAATAGGAGAGGCTGTAAAGGGTTCAAAGGTTCATTTTGAAACCATAGCATTTGATGCCTGCAATACCTGTACACTTGAAATGGCTATGGCTTTAAAGGATTACTGTGATTACATGGTAGCAGCAGAAAGCTACGTAAATGGTAACGGATATTATTATACAGAATGGCTGAAGACTCTCGATAAGTCAAAGCCGCATGAGATTGATTATACAGAGCAGATCTGTACTGATTACATGGACAGCATACATCGTGATAATCTGACAGGATCAATCTCGGTTCTTCAGGCGAAGAAGATAGGTGCTATCTATCAGGCTTATGTTGATTATATGAAGGTAGTCAAGGCAAATGTTATAGATGGCGGAGACTATGCAAACTATACACTTGCAAGGTCGAACAGCGATTCATATCCGAATATGGATACGGTCGATGTACTTACTCTTGCATCGCTTTATAAAAATGATTATTCAACCAAGCTTATGAATGCTGTAGTAAACAGCGTAGAGCATACAGACAGCGATTTC
>AUXO013665407.1_pt1 | contig 11782 bp, 23 predicted proteins | sample 768731 | NCBI WGS metagenome assembly AUXO01 (sample SAMN02715735, study PRJNA202380) | gut metagenome | biome: sheep rumen | host: Ovis aries | place: New Zealand: Palmerston North | reverse complement strand
GACAATTAGCAGAACTGCTATGTCAGAAGCCGCACTTATTGGCGCTACAATTGCTAAGGCATGTGGTGGAGATGTTGTTTTGTTCTCATCATCTGCTAAGGAGTTTAAGTATCGTCAATCAGATAATGTATTTGCTATCGCTAAGCAAATTGAGAATGCAGCTATGTGGGGAGGAACATCTATTGGTTCTGCATTTGAAATGATTAGAATGTGGAAGAGAAAATATGATAGAATATTTGTTCTTTCAGATAATGAGTGCAACTCTCGTAGCTACTACTATGGAGATTGGGTAAAAGATGCATATAAGAAATATGTACACGATGTATGTAGTCCTTATGTATACTGTGTAGACCTTGCTTCTTACGGAACTACAATTCTTCCACAAACAGATAAGATTGGTTATTACTTTGGTTATGGCTATTCAATGTTTGATGATGTAGCAAAGTTGGAATTTAATCCACAAGCTCATATTGATAAGGTTAGAAAGATTGTTATCGACCCTAACTATATACCAAAAAATCTTCAAAAAAGCGCATAAATCTTTTTTAAGATTATAAAAAAAAGGAAACTCTTAAGAGTTTCCTTTATTTTATTTCTATTGGTATTATTTTTTCTTCTTGTGTACCAATATTTTTTATTTCTTTTAAATCAAGATTAATATCTTGCCAAAACCAATCAGTAAGTTTATCATAAAATTCTTCAGATATAGCATAAATATAATAAGTTGCACGTGATCCAGAATTAATACAATCAATTTCTAAATGTCCATATTGTAATCGTATTTCATATCCTAAATCTTTTCCTGTCATTATTTTTTTAATTAATGTAGATAATGAGTGATTTAAATCTAAAATATAGTCTTCTTTTGTTAAATCCATAAAAGATTCAAATTTACAAAGTAAAAAATAACTATAGTGTCGATCTATATATGTTAATTCATCTGGATATTCTTCTGAATTTATTTCATCTTCACTATCATATAATAAAAAATTATCTTTTGTAAGATGGTCAACATCAATAAAACCGGTTCTTATTTTAGTATCTTTTTTGATTAATGCTTTATGTATATAATTATTTATTGTTTTCATAAGTATAATTAAATAAATTATAAAAGTCTTTTATATTATTATTTGTATTAATTAATTTATATAGTCTTTTTAAAACTTTAGATAATGTTTTATCCTTATGAATTACAACTATTGATGAATGTTCTTTATTATCATCATAATAACCAATATTCATATAAAATGTATCAAAAGATTGACCTACATATAATATTTTATCTTTAAATTTAAAAGCAATAAGTTTATAAACATATACTTCATAACGATGATTATCTTTAGGCCCTACATAAATTAAATTATCATCTAATTCTTCATACTTAATATCAAAAAAATATCGTTTAAGAATACTTATTAATGAATTAAAGTTTTCTATTTTTTGATTTAATAATGATGAATCATATTTGTGAAATTTTAATATAGTATCTTTTTTAATTAAAGCTTCAGATAAATATTTATTTAAGGTTTGCATGATTAAATACTATAATTTTTTAATTGCATATATACCAAAACCACTATAAAAACATATATATTTTTTATTTAAATATATTGATGTTAGAAAAGACACTTCAATTTCTTTATCTTTTCTTCTTTCTTCAAAATCAAATCCTGTAATATCAGTAACAGTTGCCTCATGATGAAAATCAGATAAATTAATATTATTTCTTCTAGATGGATTATTTTTTATAATATCAAGCCAATATGTTGTTGTCCAATATTCTACTTCATAAACATTATTTTCTATTATCCATTGTTTAATAATTTCTTTACATTTTTTATCATTATCATGATTTGTTATTCTTACTAATAAATGATCACATATATCATCCACTAAATTATCTGTATTTTCATTATTAAAGATTTTAGTATTTTTCTTAATTAAAGCTTCAGTTATATATTGACTTATAGTTTTCATTTATTAAGTAAAATTAAAATATTTTTCTATATCATATCTATTATCTTCTAATAATTTTTCTAAATTCATATTTCTTCTAAATTTTTTATCATAACTACAATCTTTAAGAAAAAAAAGATTATATCCTTTATTAAAAAATTGTATTTCTATTAAAGTATTATCTTCATTTTTCCATACAGTTCTTTTATAAAAATCATTTGCAGTATTAGTTTTAGAAAAATATACTAAAATTGAATCGTGACAAGTTTTTATTACTATATTATCTGCTATTTCTCTATATTTATTAGTAATTAAATATGGAGGATAAGGTAATTTTCTAAAAAATTTTTCAATTATATCTAATTCTCTTTCATTAAATCTCCTAAGTTGAACTGATCTATCTATATCAAAAGATATATTTATTTTCTTTAATGTAGTACTTTTTTTAATTAAAGACTCATTAATTTTTTTCATAATCAAATTATTATTTTAATATATATTTAAAAATAACAAATAATGAATATTCATATTTAAGTTCCTATATTATTTTTACAAATATATATTAGTTAGTTATTAAAAATAAAATTTTATTTTTTAAATGAGTAAACAAGGAATGATTACAACAGAAGGAACTATAGTAGAAGTATTGCCTAGTTCTTTTTTTAATGTTGAATTAGAAAATGGTTTTATAGTCAGATGTACAATATCTGGTAAAATGAGAATGAATAATATTAGACTAATTTTAGGAGATAGTGTTAAACTTGAAATGAGTCCTTATGATTTAAGTAAAGGTAGAATTATTTTTAGAGTAAAATAAATTAATATATTAATATGACAATTATTAAATGCCCAAAATGTGGAAAAGATACACTTATAAATATTGCTAAAGCTTATGATGAAGAAGGAGAAAGCTTTGCATGTGATCATTGTCAATTTATATTTAGGTATGCACCTAAATACTAAAAAAATATAATTAAATGATGAATAATATATTAAATAAATACTATTTTATATTAAATTAATTAATTTATTGTATGAAAGATTTTAAAAATTTAATTGGTGCATCAGAGAAAGATGTAAAGAATATTAGAATTCAAAATTGTGTAAATGCAGTTTCTGATGAAAGCAAAATGGAAGTTATGAACAAGAGAAAGGAATATAGAAATCTTCAATTGAAATTGGAGAATCTTCTTGATCTTGGATCAGATACAACAACAGACTTAGCTACAAATCTTAAGAATATCAATGCAACTAAGTTTACAAAAGATCTTTATGAAATTTGTGAAGAAATGTTAATTATTGCTCGTCAACTTAAAATGCGTATTAAAGTACATAATACATTGTTCCCAGATTCTAAAGAACAAGAACTTGATGAGACAGAACTTGATTTTATTAAAGATCTGATATAGTTTAATAATTACAATGTAGAAATATTTAATTATATAGTTTTTTGTTTTTATTAGTTTAATAATTAAATATTTCGAGGAAGTCAGATAATCCTTAAACTGATAAAGTGGATATAGAAATATGGAAGAAGATGAAGCAACTTGTTCTCATGAACAAGTTGCTTTTTTTATTTTTAATTATATAAGGATAATTCATTATATAGAGGCAAATAATAAAAATATATAATGCTATTGTCTTAAATGATTAATAAAATTATTAGAATATTGACTTTAGGTATGATTAAAGGAAAAGAAAAAGGATTTTTTAAAAAACTTTTAGATAAAAATGATCCAGAAGTTGCAACTAGTAATTTCTTTATTATTTGTGTATTAGGTATTGGATTACTTTTATTAGCAGTACCTATATTTATATTAGTTATTGAAGCTTGGTTCAATCATACAATATCTACAGATTTAAGTGGAATGGCATCATATATTATGGCAGTAGCTGCAATATTTACTTCAGCTGGTATTACTAAAATTGGTGTTCATTATACTGATAATAGATTTATAGATCCATTACCACCATCTAATGAAAATAATGAAAATTATGAGGAAAATTCAAATCAAGTAGCAGAAACATATGGATGTAAACAAAGAAATAATGGAGATTGATTAGTTTATTTTTTATTGTTGATCAATATATATTTCTGTCCAATTATTAGGTATTCCACTATTAGATATTGGTAATGAATTACTATAAGGAATCATTATAATTCCATTAGTATTAACATTACTTACCCAATTTGTTTGAGGTTGTTTTATAAATGTTCTAATAAAAATTAAATTAGTGCAATTTCTAAACATCTCTCTACAATAAGTAGAAGTTGTAGAAGTATTAGAAGTTTCAGCTAATATTGATGGTCCAATTTTTAAAGATTCACAACCTGAAAACATATATTGATAACAATTATAAACTAATTGTTTAGCTGGTAATGTTGGTGCTTTTATTAATTTAGAACAATTCATATACATCATTATATAACATCCAGAAGTTAATTGCATAGGCTTTAATATATTTGGAGCATTTATAAGATTACTACATCCTTCAAACATTCGTTCACAACAATAAATTCCATCTAAAGTATCAAATTCAAGTTTTGGACATGATATTAAATTTAGACAATATGAAAACATACTTCTATAGCAATCATCTTTAAGTATTTTAGCATATAAATTTGGTCCTTTAATAAGTTTAGAGCAACCAGAAAATAAACTATCAAAACAATAAGATGATAAATTTGTTGGCAATACTAAATTTTCTGCATTAATAACATATAGTGATGTTAAGTTTTCATCATAACCATACGGACCAAATAAATAAGAAAACACTTGACCATCATTTAATGTATCTTTATCTTTGAAATCTTCTCCATATAATAATGACATAATATTTCCATAAATATTAAGTGTAGCAGGATTTGCTACACCACTACTATGAAAATATAATCCACATTCATAACTATATGAAGAAGTTGTTGGATCTTTAGAAGTTCTATTTCCTATTCCTCTCCATAACCATTTTTGTCCTTTATAAGCAGCCAATACAAATGAACTAAATGAGCTTCCAGGTTGTTTTCTAGTCCAAGTTTGTCCATTATCTTTTGAATATTCAATATAACTATAATCTGTATTTAATGTTAATTGATTAAATTTAAATCCAAAAGATCCATCTGATAATATTTCAAATGTAAGATATTCTTTTGAATAGTCATGATAATGTATATGATCTTCTTCAATACAGTACTGAATTCCATCATTGTTTTCTGATTGAAGAAGATCATTTTGATTATTATATAAATGAAGATATTTTGATTCTACTTTTATACTCATATAAATTCAAATCTTAAATTTTTCATATTTGTTCCTATGTCAATTGTTTTTCCAGAAATTGTTGTGAATTTAAAAACTAATTCATTGTTTTTTATATAATAATTTGTGGGTTTTCCTTTTATATCAAAATTTGGAAATAACTCGCAATCACTTACAAATCTTATTTTTTTATTCAATATTTTTTTAATTAAATTTTCATAGGAATATTTTTTTACAGAGTTCACTATTAATCTTATTCATAAATTTCATTATTAGATATATAATCTTGAATCAACTGTTCTTTTCCTGTCTTTCTATAATACTCAACTGTACAAGTGTTTGCATGGAAATATCCTAATTTTGTTTCATAATTCCAATCAGCTTTATGAAGATTTTGTATATGTATAACATTTTTATCTGTAGTTTTTCCATTTATTCTATATACTCGTAATAAAGATTTATCTGCAGGATCATAAGCATAATATATTATAAAGGCTCTTCCTAATTCTTCATCATCTTCATAAGGATCATTTTCATCATACTTTTCTAATGGAACATATTGATCAGAATTTTTCCATTCATTATATTCTCTTTGAATTTTATTTAAATTACTTTTAAAATATGGCTTATCAAGTTTTGAATTAAGTATATCCATATTATCTCCTATAAAAGCGCATAATCCTTCAGGAGTATTGAAATGTATTTTCTTTAATAATTCTTTATTTGTTGATTTACCAAGATTATTATAAAAAATATTCCATAAATAACCTCTATGTTGTTTGTTTTTTAATGAATACTCTTTATTTATTTTACTCAAAAATCGATGAATAAAATTATCTGCAAATGTAAATACTTCTCTATTAATAAATCCAAAAAGCTTCTTTATTTCATCTTGAGTAAATAATTTATTACCAGAGTAGTTTTCTAAAATGTATTGATATAAACTTTTCATATTTAATTATTATATATTTAATCTACTATTGTCCAACATTCAAGAAGACATGCAAAATCTTTATATTTAAGAACTGAATATCCATTTTTTCCATATGATTTACCCCAAGAGTTTCTTATTATAAATCCGTCTTTATTATATCCTACAATAGCTATAGCATGTCCTCCATTATTTTCTTTTCCTAGCCAGAATTCAGTTCTATCAAAATCTCTTACATACATTCCTCCAATACATGGTCCATTAAGAAGTAATGCTTGTTTTAATGCAATTTCAGATTTTACCATTGAATATCTTTCTATTTTGACATTTCCATAATCTGATTTCACTCCATGTTTACGAACATAACTTAATGCTTCTTTAAAAGTCATTCCATTATCTCCTGGAAGTTTTCTAACAGCATATATTTCTTGTTTATCTATATTAATTGGTGCAGTATTATTATATGCATTATCAACTGTAAAATTCCAATTAAGATGAGCAGCTAAAGCATAAGTGACACACATATTTGTAGAACCTTGATTTTCTACAGGAGGTAAAAACTCAATATAAGAGTATTCTTGTGGTATATCAAAATTTGGCAAATACTCAAATTGATATTCAGTTCCATCTAATTCTGATGGTGTCCATCCATATCGTATTTCTTGAAATTTCTTTTTTCTTCCCATTAATCATCTTTATGAAATATATTTGTTTCTGTAAAATAATTTACTAATATATTTTGGTATTTTGATTCAAAATTATCTATAAATTCTTGCGCACTTTCTTCTGTATTAAAGCAACACATCATATCATCTACATAATCATAATCAAAATTTTTTATATATCCAATAAAAAATATTTTACCATCTATATTATCTTGTATATTGGTTTTATGTATTTCAACATGACATAATGGATCTCCTTTTTTAGGATCACAATAATGATAATAAAGCTCATATAAATTTTTTCCATACACATCATTTTTATATTCTTTATATCTCATTGGCTCTGGTTTACATATTGTTGGTAGTTCAACAGCAATTTCATCTCCTTCATCATACCACATCCATACACCATAAAATATATCACCATCTTTTAAATTCTTAAGATCTATAAAATCATACTTATTAGTTCTAAGCTTAGTGTCTTTTTTAATAAGAGCTTCATTTATATATTGTAATATTGATTTCATAATTTAATAATCATAATATATTGATCTAGATCTATTAGACTTATCTCTTTTTCTTTCATATAAAAATATATATGCATCATCATTATCATAATTTATTTCTTTAGTTTCTCCTATAGTATATACTATTCCAATAAAATTCCATGCTGCAGTAACATCTACATGTATATAATATTTATCTTTTTTTATTGTACATATTGAAATATCATCTCCTATAGTCCAATCATCATAGAATTTATCATAATAACCACTATAATATTTTAATACATTTTTATATTTTGATTTCCAAGCATATGATGAACCTTTTGGTAAAAATGTTTCAAAATGATATTTTGGACCAACTAATTGAGATATATTATCAATTTCCATTTCTTTTAATTGTTTAATAAGAGCTTCAATAGTTTTCTTTTTATCAGAAGGTTTAGTAATATTATCTTTACCAGTTAAGTTTTGAAATAATAACTCAGCTAATTTTCCTCTATCATTAGTACTAGGTTTTGTTTTTGTATCTTTTTTAATTAAAGATTCATTTATATAATTTATTAGTTGTTTCATATTATTCTCTTATTATTCTTTTTGTAAGTCTATAATTATTATTTGTTATAATAAGACGATATATAGCTTCATTTTTTCCTACTGATTTTATATACATATATTCTTGAAATGTCTCTTTTGTCTCTGCATCTTTTGAAACAAATACATGCCAATCTTTTAATTTATTTGATATTTTCTCAACTCTACATACTGAATCAAATTGAAGCTTTGTAAAATCTTGTTCAAAAGTATTCATCATTGACATTCCCATTACTTGATTAGAATCAGTAACTTCAATTTTAGGATCATCATTTGTACTTAATATTCTTATAATATCATCACAACTAGTTAATGATAAAGTAAAAAATGTAATGAATATTAAAAACAATTTTTTCATAATCTTATAGTATTTCTTTATTTAAAAATAAAATTGAATTTTTAAATCTATTAACTATATTTTATAATGTATATAATTATATATTATGGAAATTAAAAAAGATTTAATAACTCAACAAATATGGTTTGTCGCTGATAAAAATGGAGATATTCTTATGTTTTTAGATGAACCGATTAAAAATCCGACTACAAGAAAATGGGAAGGAAAACAACCTTATGTCAATTCAAAAATATATAATGAAATTTGTATATTAGCTCATCAAGCTCAAATGAATTTTGAGACAAGCCCAGAATGTATAGAAATTCAATTTAAAAGAAAGGTATGAAAGAAGGATTGAAAAAACGAATAATTTTAGGAGATATGCATGGATTGATAGATGTATATCAAAAAATATATAATAAAGAACAACCTGATGATGTAATTTGTCTTGGAGATTATGTTGACTCTTTTGATGTTGATGTTAAATACCAAGAATATAATATGAAATGTTTAGTAGAGATGAAAAATAATCATGATAAAGGAGAATTTATTATTCTTCTTGGAAATCATGATTTTCATTATTTTTATGGATATCCTCAATATGAAAGGTATTCTGGATTTTCATGGACAACATTTCAATGGGCTCATAAATATTTTATTGAATTAATTGATCAAAGAATAATTCAACTTATTTATAAAGATGATGTAAATAAAATATTATATTCTCATGCTGGAATCACTAATACATGGCTTAATGATTGGACTATTCATATAGATGAACTTAATGATATTCTTCAAAGAAATAGATTCAATGAAATTCAAATATTATGTTTTAGTGATGAAAAACCTTATAATTCTTATGGAGATAATATTCATCAATCTTGTATATGGGTTAGAGAGAAATCTTTAATATCAGATATGTATAAAGATAAAGATGGATTTGTTTGGAATCAAATTGTTGGTCATACTCCAGGATATAAAATTAGAACATTTAATGATAAACTTAAAATTTGTGATGCATTAGGAAAAAATACTTCTGAGTATCTTATACAATTATATGATGATGAAACTAAAGAAATAATATATGAATCAATTGAAAATATATAGTTTAATACTTTATAATGAAAATAATTTATGATAGAAATAAAAATACCTGAAGTTATTTATACAGATAATCCTAATGATTGTGGAAAACTAATAACTGATTTAGATAAATTTATAATTGGTTTTAAAGAATTATGTAAAAAAACTAATATGAATGAAGTATCTACATATAAATTTGGAAAAATTACTAATTTACCAGTATCATTAAATTTTAATGATGGTACATATATAGGTATATGGAAACTATTTGATGAAATAGGATTTAAATAAAACTTAAATAATAATATATTATTTAATAAAAATAAATTCTTATTATGAAAGTCATATTCTTAGATATAGATGGAGTATTGAATTCAGAAAATTATATGCATGAATTGATATATAAAAATATTAATGAATATGAAAATGGAATATATCAATTTATAGATGATATATCTATTGATATTATTGTACAATTATGCAAGACATATGATATCAAATTAGTAATAACATCATCATGGAGATATAATACTGTTAAAGATACTATAGAAATGTTTAGTAAACCAGAATATATAAAATTACATCCATTAATTCCTTATATAATTGGTGTTACTCCAAGATTATTTGAATGGTGTGAAGATGGATCTGTTGATTATGAAGATAGAGGATATGAGATTGATTTTTGGATAGAAGAACAAAAAGAGGAAATTGATTATGTAATATTAGATGATGATACTGATATGTTAGAATCTCAACAAGATCATTTTATTCATATTAATAGAAAACATGGATTAAGTGGAAAATATAAATATGTAGTTCAAATAAAAAAAATTTTAAAGATATAAGTTATAAATTGAATTTTTTAAATTTATGTCTATATTTATAATGTAAGATATTTAATTTAAATTCAATTAATTATGAAAAAAAATTTTAATTTGAATCTTATGAGTGGTTCACCAGTTGCAATCAGAGAAACTAATAATGCATTCAATCGATTGATTAAAACTGTTGAGCCATATTTTTATTCTCTTGATAATTATGTTGAAACAGTCTCTTGGTTTATTGAAGATCTTCTTGAGGATATGATGTTTATTGGAAGTAATATCAACTATTCTAAACATAATGCTGAAATGCTGCTTGCTGAAGTTGGTATTCTAGATTTTGATGGAAACTATCAAATTGAAAATACATTTGAGATTCTTAAAAAATCGATGAGTAAGTTTTCTCGAGAAGTTAAAGATATTTTTGCTGCTAAATCTCGAAAACATAAACAGCCTATAGAAGTTACTCAAAAAATTCTTCAAAAATATCATGCTCTCGGCGGGAAGATTTATGAGGTAAGTGAAGAAGAGTTAGATAATTATGAAAATGATTCAGATGAATATCATAAATATGTAGTCAGAACAAAAAATGGAACTTCTGATTACAGATTTTATATTATTGAGCATCCAATAGAGAGTTCAAAAGATAGCAATGCAGTGAAAGCTTGTTATACAATTGATGCTGATGAAGATTATTTTGAGACTCGTCCAATTCTTTACAAAAATTGGTTAAAACTTGATGATTACCATCGATACCAAACTGCATGATTAAAAATTAAATAAATGAAATCAATAATTAATTGGCTTGATTTTAATGATGAAAATCTAAATAATATATTTAAAGATATTGTAAATGAATGTGAAGTAGATCATAAAAAAAATTATAAAGTCAATATTCTTGTTATAGCTAAAGAAAAGAAATCAAAATCAGAAGTTGATAAATTTAAAGGAAAATATAAATTGATGGCTTGTGAGCTTGATTGTAGATGGTCAGATAATTTAAATAGAATTAATGGAGTTCCTAAAGTTAATTTTTGGCCAAAAAATATTTCTGAGCAATCAATTATTAAGTTTATACCAATGAATGATTCACTTCCAAAAAATTTACAAATATAAAAATATTGTTTAAATGCGTCGTATTACATTCAAACTTTAAATTTGAATAGTTATATATCTTTTTGGTTTGAATGCAATACGACGCATTTATAGTATCTTAAAACCAATTTTATTATGAAGTATATTGAAAATAAAAAATTTGAATATAAATTTGTTGTATGTTATAACATCTCAACTAATAAAACTATTGAAAAAAATTTTAATTTTTATGGAGAAGACGGATGGGAATTATCAAATATTATAAGAGATGAAGCCGAAGGTCAATATCTTGTTATATTTAAAAGAGAATATTATGAAAAAGATTAAAACTATTTAATGAATTATAATTTACTTTAAAAAGTTTATTATTAATTTCAAATGTCAAAATAATGACACACAAAAATATATGATAAAGACAATAATGATTGAAAGAAAAAACTTTTTAAGAGGTTTTATTATGACAATCATTAGTTTTGCATTTAGTATAAATTTGTATGCACAAAATGTTGACTATGATTGTTCATATTGGGAACCTGTCTG
>AUXO017340438.1_pt1 | contig 11783 bp, 14 predicted proteins | sample 768731 | NCBI WGS metagenome assembly AUXO01 (sample SAMN02715735, study PRJNA202380) | gut metagenome | biome: sheep rumen | host: Ovis aries | place: New Zealand: Palmerston North | reverse complement strand
TTCTGCAAATTTCTCATCTTTCATTATAAATTCCTCCTATACGCATTATATTATTGCTCATATTCCCACATAATTTTTAAATCTTTTCTATTTAAGCCACTTAACTGAATGATTTTTTCTTCAATTAATATTTTGGCTCTTTGCTGTGCCTGCGATAACAATTCCTCATCATTCATCGCTACCTCTTTCATCTCTTTTTGTGCCTTATCAAATGCAGAAGCACTATCATCTGCCGTAATTGGATTTGAATTTATCCAACTATCTTTTGATTCTATAAAATTATTTGCATCAAAATCATCTTTATTAACATTAGGTTCACCAATTATTTTAGTTTTTGGTATAAATACATTTATACTATTTTTTTTCATTTCAATTTTTACTTTTGAAAGATTAATTCCTAATCTAATTGTTCCTGTATATTCAGCAAATAGTTTTCTTTCTTTTTCTAATAAATGAGTTATACCAGCTCCTACTGGTTTATCATATTCTATAACATTATGATAATAAGCTTGATATGTTACTAAATTACCTGTTAGTTCTAACTTTTTAATATTTTCTGTTGTTAATTCATTTTTACTATTTTCACATCCAGATATAAATAAGATTGTCATTACTAATAATCCACAAATAAAACTTTTTTTCATTATAATACCTCCCTATTTAACCACTACAGTATAAGAAGAATCATAAACTTTTATCCATTGACCATAGAATTCTTCTAACACAACTCTAGCTTGTTCTTTTGCAGCAGGTATTAATTTATTATCCTTTTCACTTTTTTCTTTAGCAGTTTCTTGACAAAGTTTTCTAGCATCTGGTAATTCTGCAGCTTTTAAATCTTTACCATTTAAGAACTTTATTGATCCGATATTAGGTTCACCTTTAATAGTAGCTTCTGGCATAGTTATTATTACCTTTTTATTTTTTTCATCAACCTCTATATTAACTTTTTTAAAATCAATTCCTGCTGTTATTGTCCCTTTACAAGATACTACATATTTAAAATCATCAATATTATTAGAATTCTTATCACAATTACTCTCATTTTTACATTTTTTAGCAATTACATTATATGTAATATTAGCAGTCTCTAAATCACTTTTTTCAACAATACTATCTAATGTTGTCTTTATTTGAGTCTTAACCTTTCCATCTCTATTATTAGAAAAAAATGAAATAATTAAAACTATTAATAATATACAAACTACTATAGTTATTATATTTCTTCTATTCATTCTCTTAATTATTTCTAATTTATTATCTTCTCTCATAGTTAAAACTCCTCTATAACAAAACCATACATCTATATTATATACTAATATTATAGAAATTCTAAATATTTTTATAATACTATTTTATTTAAGTTTTATTATCTATTAATTTATAATAAAATAATTATAGGTGATTTTATGAAAAAAATAGTTTTCTTTCCTACAAATAATATAGGAAAATATGATAGATATAAGAAATCATTTAAAAAAAAGAATATTATTTATAATAGATACTTAACTGATGAAAATAATAACGATATAAAAGTAGATGTATTAGAAGATGGTAAAACACTTAATGAAAATGCTAAAAAGAAAGCTAAACAATATTACGACGAATATAAAAACTACTTAGGCAATACTAACTTTTCAATTATAACAACTGATGAAGCTTTATATATTGATGGTTTAACAGAAAAAGAACAACCAGGTTTATTTGTAAGAAGATTTAGAGGAATAGACGCTAAAAGAGCTACAGATGAAGAAGTAGTACAAAAATATACTTCTGTTATAAAAAAACTCGGCGGCGAAGCCAAAGCCAAATGGATATACTCACTAGTAATGTATGATGGAAAAAACTTTTATGATTATAATTGGGAAGAGCCGGTATTATTTAGCAGTATCCCTCACTATCCAATAACTAAAGGTTATGTATTAAATAACATTACAATAGTTAAAAAAGTAGATAATAATACTATTATGCTTTCTGATTTAACAGAAGAAGAAAGATATGAATACTTATCTAAATATACTGATACTATAGCAGATTTCATAAATGATAAATTAATAAATCAATAATTATTACAAAAAAAGACAATAAATTGTCTTTTTTACAATGAATCAAAAGTTAATTACATCACTTCTTTTTTTAATACCAAAGGTTCTTCTTTAAAATCTATACTATTTATTATATCTATAAATTCTTCTTTATTAATATCTAATACTTTAACCTCTAATTCAATTTTCTTCATTATTCAATTCTCCTTCAAATATATATTACCCATTTATTTATTATTCTTTGCTTTTATCCATTCAAGTACTAAATTACTTATTTCATCTTCTTTATTATGATAAAAATGATCTGCATTATCAATTATTTTATGTTTAAAACTTTTACATCTAATAGCTTTATCTTTTAATATATCTAAATGTAAATAATTATCAGTTTCTAAAGAACCAGAAAAGGTAAGAATTGGCACATCTATTGAAGCAAACTGTTCCCAATTATTAGAATAACCCATAACAGGTAAATTATCTAAATTAGAATTCTTTTTATACCAATTATAATAAGTCTTTGAACTCATATACATGTAATCTTCAATAATATTACTAAGTAATTTGTTATCTTCTCCCCTATCAATATTATTCTTAGCTTCTTTAATAAGCTTTTTATAATCTTTTTGTCTTAATAAATGAAGACCTACCATATCTGGAGCACTTGCTAATATCATTCCTAAAATTTCAGGATGTTTTTTATAATAATAGTAAATAACCTTATTACATCCATAACTATGTCCCATTAAAATAATACTTTTATATCCCAATTCTTTAGCTTTGCTAATTGCTAAATCAATATCTAGAATACAATCCTCAAATATTTCATACATACATCCACATCTTGTATATGTACCATCTTTCATCAATATATCATTTTCTATCGAATAGCCTCTGTTATGAGCATAAATGAATCCTATATTACTTCTAGACAATAAATTACCACATACTATTGCAAAATAATTATCAATTATAGTTTGACACATACCATGAACAAATACTACACAAGTATCTTTTTCTTTTGCTTTAAAATGTACCATAGGAAGACGCATTCCATCTTCAGTATATGCATCATTAATAAAATCTACATTATTCATATATATCCTCCAAAACTTTTAGAATACTATTTAATTAGAATCATTTATCACACCATTTATTAAATTTAAATCAGATGGAATAATCCATTTAACATTGGCTTTTTTAAATAATACTAATGGAATAATTGCCCCACTTCTAGCACCATCCATCCATTTAGGATTTGATGGCATTAATTCATATAATTCATCTAAAGTCATACTATAGAATACCTTCTCAGTTCCTTTAATATAATCTTCTAAAGTAAGCATATACTTATGAATATTATCATTAAATAAAGTATTCTCTACTAAATTAAAACCTGTTAATAATTCAAATCTTTCTTCTCCGCCAGTAAAAATAGCGCAATCATAATCATTATCTAATACTAAATTCTTTAATTTATCTGTAATAAATTGTTCCATCTCTTCTAATGTATTACCACTATATTTTTCATTAACTTTATCAAATTTATTTAATAAATCAGCAACGCCAATTTCAATATTTTGTGTATCAGTTATATTGTCTCCTACAAAAGTTACTAATTCTGTAGTTTTTCCACCCATATTTATAATCAATACTTTCTTACCATTATAATCATTTTGCATTGCTTTACCTAAATAATAATTCTCTATACCATGACTAATAATATTAAAATGTAAGTCAAACTTATCATTAAATAGTTTTACTAATTCCTGTTTTCTTTCTTTTACTAAATTTCTAAAAATACCTGTTACATATATATTAGTATTATAGTATTTTAAATCATATATTTTTTTAATTTTTTTAAAATATTCACACAACTCTTTTAAATTTGTTTCACTAATTCCCTTTTCAGCATCAAAATCATTTTTAAAATATATTGAATGTTCTTCTAATAATTCTAATTCTTTCTCATAACAATAAACTTTTATTGTAGATGAACCTAAATCTATATAATAATTCTTCATAATAATCAGCTCCTAATATCATTTTTAACATAATTAATTCTTAATAATTACAATCAACTAAGTATTTTAATCTTTTATCTCTAGTTAGTGTTAATGCATGTTCTTTTTGTTCTTCTCTAATTACAACCGCTGCTGCCCCAGGATGTCCTCCTCCACCATGAGTCATAGCAATTTCGTTAACATCAAAAGAATCAACTACTTTTCTATAAGATTTTTGACCAAAATCTCCTTTATCCATAGCTACTACAATAATATAACTAACCTGCTTAGGATTTCCCTCTTTTACAATATATTCTGCTAAGTCATTACGATATTCATAATCTGAAAAAACAGCACAAAACTTATTACCAAATTCATCTACATAATATTCTGCTGTAGATAATATCTCTTTTATCTTCTTATTATATTCATTCTTTTTATTTTGAACTAAACTCTTCTCATAATCACTTATAAAAAAGTGTTCCTGATTACTAAGTAATCTTGAAATCATATTTTTTATATAACTATCCTTACCAATTATATTTAAAAGAAAAGCTAAATCATGAGCATTTTCTCCTATTTCACCATATTTTTTCCATTCCCATGTATCTTCAAGTCTTGTTAATTCAACAAATTCTTCAAGAGCAGGTGTTGATACTAACAGATTATTCTTGACTAAATAATCATAAAATAGTTCCGTACCACATCTATTTCTATCATTCTCTTCTTCAATAATAGTTGTAAAAGAATATCTATCCATATTATCTTTTATAGCCATTTTATGATGATCAAAAACTAAAACTCGATCTTTTAAAGAAGACTCTTCAACCATTGTTAAAGCCGGATCATATAAAGCTAAATCTGTTACATATATCCTATCATAATTAGCTAATTTATCACTTTGTATATATTCTCTAAAAGTTAACTCAAGCTTTCTTATATCAGGCAAAAGAACATAATCTAAGTTCTTAAAAGCTAATTTAGCAAGTACAACACAACCAAGTCCATCAATATCACTTTCATGACTAAATAATAGTATTTTCTCCATTGCAAACACTCTCCATATCCATATATTATAAACTACACAAAGAATATATGCTATAATAAAATCGGTGATATAAAGTGAATATATACAAAGCATTAAATGAGATAACTGATTATATAGATAAACACCTAGAAGATAAAATAAGTTATGAACTTCTAGCTAAAAAACTTGGTGTTAATGTATATACTTTCCAAAGATTATTTACTATGATAGCTGGTATTTCCTTATCAGAATATATTAGAAAAAGAAGACTATCTAATGCCGGATATGATTTATATAATAAAAATATGAGAATTATAGATGTTGCTTTTAAATATCAATATGATAATGCTACATCTTTTTCTAGAGCATTTGAAAAATTCCATGGTATCAAACCTAGTTCAATTAATAAAGAAACAAAATTAAAAAATTTCCCTAAAATAGTTTTTAATGAAAATATTAATATCTCCAGTGAATTAGAATATGAAATAATAACACTAGATAAAATGGAATTATATGGCTTAAGTATTAATACCAATAATGATAAAATTGGTAAAGATGCCCCCGCTTTTTATAGTGAATTTTTTAAAAAATACTCTTCTAAATATGGAGATATAAAATATGGTATGATTACCTATGACATAGAACGTGAAGAAAGTCAAAAATATTATTGCTTATATGATAAAGAAATTAAAGATTTTGAACATATATCAATTCCTTCAAGTAAATGGTTATGTTTTAGAATTAATTCTCAAGATCCTAAAGATATTCAAAGAATATCTCATATATTCTATGGTGAATTTCTTCCTTCCGTAAAATACAATCTTAAAGAATTACCAGAATTAGAATACTATCACGATGGTATAACAGATTTTTTAGTTGCTATTTATTAAAACTGACAAAACTGATTAATAAAAAGTCAGTTTTTTATTTTTGTATATGATACATTTATATCGAGGTGACATTTATGGGGTTGATGTCAGAAATATATCTAACCAAAAGCTACGTATCTAGTGATGAATGGTTAGAACTAATCAAAACAATTTCTAATTACAATGGTTTTTTAAGAAAATGGAAAATAATTGTTACTAATAATAAAAATCAAATAAGATACTTTGTTGAAGCAAAGTGTAATCTACCAACAACAATTAATAACTTAAACTCTTTTCTTTTAAAACCTACTGATAAAATTAAAAAACCAGAATATAATTATACTCTATTATCATTTCCTACAATAGGAAGTAGTATTATAGATATAATTAATAATAACGAAATAAAAAATAAAGGTACATTAGAATATTTAGAAATAACTTTTCAAAAACTATATAAAGAAAGAATTAGATCAAAAATAACTTTCTATGTAAAAAAAGACAACATTGTAAAAGAATATAGAGTAATATTTGCTATACCTACATATATATTATCTATAGATTTCGAAGGTAATAAAAGATATTTTTATAAAAAAGTTCCTAAGTATTTAGATATTAATAAAATACTACACTTACTTAATACTGATTCTAATAATTCTTTACTATCTATTGATACTTTTCCTTATCTACAAGGTAAATTCTATTTAAATCAAAATAGTTATAATTTTGATAAACACTCTATAATAATAGGATCTTCTGGTTCAGGTAAATCAAAATTTATAAGTTTACTTATAAATAATATAAACAAAAATGATAATCTTAAACAAAAATACAAAGTCGTAGTTATTGACCCTCATGCTGCTTTAAAACAAGATATAGGTGGTATCGGTAAAGTAATAGATTTTAAAGATGATTATAGTAGTATAGATCTATTTATTAATAACGATGATGATATTGTTGCTTCAACTGAACTTTTATTAGACTTATTTAAATCATTAATAGCAGATCAATTTAATTCAAAACTAGAAAGAGTATTAAGGCATTCTATCTATTTATTATTAGCAAACAAATCATTTAACTTTAGAAACTTAAGAAATCTTTTATTAGATTTAGAATATAGAAATAACTTAATAAAAAGTATTAAATATAACTTACCAATAAGTATAATAGATTTCTTCTTATCAGATTTTAATGAATTAAAAACAAAATCATATGGAGAAGCAATCTCCCCTATCATAGGATTCATTGATGAAATGGAAATGATTCCTATCTTTAATAAAGAACAGTTTTGTAGCAATTTAAAAAATACCATACATGATAACTATCTAACACTATTTTCTCTTGATAGAACAAAATTAGGCGATAAAGTAACTAAAACTATATCAGGACTAATAATGCAGCAATTACTAACTATTTGTCAAAAACATGAAATAGATGAACACATAATATTTGTTATTGATGAAGTTGCTGTAATAGAAAATCCAATTCTATCTAGATACTTATCAGAAGCTAGAAAGTTTAATCTTTCATTAGTATTAGCTGGACAATACTTTAATCAGATAACTGAAGAATTAAAGAATTCAATATTTGCTAACGTTATTAACTACTATATATTTAGAGTTTCTAAACTAGATGCTAATATTCTAGTTGATAATTTAAATATAAAAATACCTATGGATGATTCAAGAGAAGGAAAACTAAAACTTCTTACAGAATTAGAAAACCGTGAATGTATAGCTAGAATAGATTCTAATGGTATCCTACTACCAGCATTTAAAGCCCATACTTTAGATTATACTAGTATACCTAGTATTGATATTAATCAAGAACCATCTAGTAATAACGAAACTACTAAACAATCATCTAAAACTAGTATTAAGTTTAATGCAAGTACCAATATAAGTTTAAAAGACATTTTAATATCTAATTCTTCAAGTAGAAAGGAAATAAAAAATGAACGATAATAAAACATTAGAAATAGTTAATAAAATATTCAATTCAATATTTGAAAAAGATAACAATTATACATTAGATATCCTATTAGAAAAATTCGCTTTTGATATTAAATTACCAAAACAAGTAAATGATTCTACAACAGGTGATATTACTTGGGCTGACTCTATCAATAGTGGTAGATTTATCACCAATAGTAATATGGAAAAAAGAGATAAAGAACAAGGATGGATGATACCTAAAAAAGAAATAACTAATCTTCAAGAATTAATAGATATATGGAATAGTATAAATTATACAACAACAGAAAGAGTATATGATTCAATAAATGTTAGTAAAAGTGATACTATATATAGATGTGAAAACGTCTATAGATGTACTGATTGTAGCGATTCAAAAAATATTATATATTGTGATTCATGTGGAGAAAGTGAATTTCTAATAGCTTCCCAAAGATCAGGTAATTGTAATTTTTGTATTAGATGCGATGATTCTAAGAATTGTAGTAATAGTTATAATGTTATATGTTCAAATAAAGTAAACAATTCTCTTTTTATTCAAGATTGCTTTGATTTATATGAATGTATGTTTTGCTCTCATATAGCTTCAAAAAGATATTGTATAGCTAATATGCAATTTGAAGAACAAGAATACTTTGCAATAAAAAAAGTAATAATTGACTGGATATTAAATTCTAAATAATATCCGGTTTTTATTACTTTTTATGATAAGATGGCCATAGAATTTCATCAAATCTTTCAGAGTCAAACCAATCAGGAAAACAATCAATAGGTGTAGAGTCCTTTGAAAAATGGGAATCTAAGAAAAATGTATAACTTCTTTGACTTTGAAAATCAGGACAATTCTGCATAATCAAACTATAAAGCCATGTTGGAAAAACATAATATGCCCCTCTATAAACTTGATTAGCTTCTCTAAACATATTTTGAAAGCTTAGATATTGAGCCAACCTTTGCATTTTTTTTCTGATGTGCCACCCTCCAAAACAAAGTTTTCAAGATGTCTATAGACAGCAACCACAGTTCCCAATAAATTCTTTGACTCTAATCCTTTATCAGCCATGTAGTATTCCATTGCTTGCCTTGCATAACCATAGTCATAATTATATCTTTTTTCTCTTTGAATATCCTTAGCATAATCAAAAACAACCACATTAAAATCTTTTAATTCTTGAGATACTTGCTCTGAATAATCACTAATTAATCTATCAACAGTTTGCTCATTATCACTAACAATAAAATAATAACTACCAGTTGAAATTCTTGTTAGTAACGCCATAACTTTCTTTGTTTTATCAAACTCATCCATAATAATCACCTTTAGAATTAATTAACTACCTATAGTATACATAAATAATGATCTATTTAATAGATTTATTCTTTAATAAATCTATAAATAGATTAATATGTTGTGAATAATAATTGTTTTTTAAACTAATAATACCAAAGGAAATACTCTCAGGACTAGGATTAACATTAATTACATATAAATTACTATTATTTAATTCTTCTAAAACATATAACTCTGTTACATAACCTATTCCATATCCCATCTTAATAAAATCTATTAACAAATTAGAGCTAGCAATACTCATCTTTGGTTCAATCTTTATATTATTAGCGTCAAAATACTTTTCCACACTAATACGTGAATTAGAAGGATATTCCTGTAAAATAATTGGATATTTACTTAAATCATTAGCACTTATATTAGTATACTTTTTATTAGCTACAAATATATACTTAGTTTTTCCAAGTTCAAAATAGTTTAATTCCTTATCAATAGTAACTGGAAATTTACCTATTATTAAATCTATCATACCATTTTTTAATTTATTAATTAATTCCTTAGTAGGATCAGTATATACATTAACAACAATATTAGGATACTTACTATGAAATATTTCCAAATACTTAAGTAAATAATTTTTCATTAAAGTAGTACTAGTTCCTATTCTAATAGTACCAAAGCATACATCATTATAATCCTTAACTATATTACTTGCTTCATCAAGCAATAATAAAGCTTGTTTAACTTTTATAAATATTTTTTGACCACATTCATTTAATAATACTCCCTTTTTAGTTCTTATAAAAAGAGGAGTATTTAATTGACTTTCTAGATTCTTAATTTGTTTTGTAACAGCTGGTTGAGAAATATGAAGTTTTTCACTCGCTTTAGTAATATTCCCCTCTTCAGCAACAACATAAAATACTCTATATAATTCTAAATCTATCATCATAACCTCCTGTTATCGTGCACATAAAATATATGTATTTTTATTATAAATAAAGAAAGATTATAATTCAATTAGAAAGAAGGAATAATATGGTAGATAAAAGATTTGCCCAAACAGTTTTATGGGGAGCTACTAGAGATTATACGCACTGCATTGTATATTGTGATCATTTTGATTATACCCCAGGCATAAAATTTGTAAGAAAAGGAGAAGATGTACATACTATTATAAATAATATAAGAGGAAATCAATTATGTAGTCTTATGTCTATAGACATGGTATATAATTATAATCTTCCTTTACTTAAACAATTAAACGAAACGCCTTATAATATCGAACCCTTAACTAAACCAGATAACTTAAACAAGCCATATGAAGGTTTATATAATATTAGTGAAAGAATAACTGAAGCTATTGAATACGCATCAAGTATACACAAAAATCAAATAGATCACAATCTTCGTTTAATGGAACTTGTTATCGATAATAAAGCATCTAAAAACATAGAACTACTACTCATATGTTCATGTTTACATGATACTATAAGAAACACTCAAGACTTATATAATATATATCAACTATTTGGTTCTAATGTAACAAGCATATTATTAGAAATAACACCAAGTAATATATTATCAAATATTTTTAATCAAGAAATAAAAGAATCTACTAGAATAGAAAAAATAAGTAATTGGGCCTTAACTATCTTATTATGTGATTATCTTGATACTATTAATCATAATCTTACCGATAGTTATTATAGTGAAACATTAAATCTATTAAACATCATAATAAATAATAGAAATCTAACTCAAAGTCAAATAAGAATTATTAAAGAAATAATCAGCAAATTATTTAAATATACAGAAGGAAATGATGAACAAGAAATAAAAATAGCTAAATTAGCAAATAAACATAAAGAATTAAAAGAATACTTCAAAGAAGAGATTAAAAGAATATTAAGAAACAAAAATATAATTATTCCTAAAGATAATCCCGAAAATAGTGCTATAACATTATTACTAAAACATTTAAGATCTACTACATAAAAAAAGATTTAAATTATTTTAAATCTTTTTATCTTAGTTTAATTGTTTCTAGAATTCTTTCATAAATACTTATATTATCTTCTGATATCTTTTCAGGTGTAGTAAAGCAGAATAAATACATCTTTCCTGTTTTATTATCATATAATATTGTCAGTAAGAAATCTCTATAACTATCTTTTAAATCAGCTTTTATTTCTAATCTACCAATATAGAAATCATCTTTTTTATCTATTGTTTTAGAATTAACTCTAGCATTAGACATACCTGAAGAAGTAGTAAATCCTTCTGTAAATGAATCAACAAATGTACTAAACGTTTCTTTATCAATATTCTTTTCTCCTACATCACTAGATCCTAACATTAAAAATACATTAGTATCATTATAATCAGGATAATAATATTCCCATTTATCAGATGATTTATGTTCCCAATCTTTAGGTGCCTTATATACTATATTTTCTAATTTGTGTTCTTCATATTCTATTTTATCAGCAATAGTTTCTTCCTTAACAACTTCTTCCTTAGTTTCCTCTTTTTTTGTTTCTTGTTTCTTATCATTAGTAGTTGATTTACATCCAGTTAT
>AUXO015642345.1_pt1 | contig 11783 bp, 9 predicted proteins | sample 768731 | NCBI WGS metagenome assembly AUXO01 (sample SAMN02715735, study PRJNA202380) | gut metagenome | biome: sheep rumen | host: Ovis aries | place: New Zealand: Palmerston North | reverse complement strand
TCCTCGGTAAACCTACTCCGGAAGGCGCCCGTGACTATCTGGTTCCAAGCCGTATCCATCACGGCAAGTTCTATGCTCTGCCTCAGTCTCCTCAGCTTTACAAGCAGCTGCTCATGATGGCAGGCTACGATCGCTACTATCAGATCGTTAAATGTTTCCGTGATGAAGATTTGCGTGCCGACCGTCAGCCGGAATTCACCCAGATTGATATTGAAACCTCTTTCCTGGAGCCTAAGGATATCCAGGCGATGATGGAGGAAATGATCAAATCTCTGTGGAAGGAATTAAAGAATGTAGAACTGCCTGATTTCCCTGTTCTTACCTGGGACGAGGCAATGTCAAAGTACGGTTCCGACAAACCGGATCTGCGTATTCCGATGGAAATCCGCGATATCGCACAGATCGTTAAAGACTGTGAATTTACCGTGTTTAAGGGACCTGCAAATGATCCTAAGGGCCGCGTTGCAGCTCTGAGAGTTCCGGGCGGTGCAGTATTCAGCAGAAAACAGATTGATGAATTCGGCAGCTTTGTAGGTGTATACGGAGCCAAGGGTCTTGCATGGATGAAGGTTAATGAAACCGGTGTTCAGTCTCCGATCGCCAAGTTCCTGACTGAAGAACAGGTTAATGAAATCGTTAAGACCACTGAAGCGGTTAACGGTGATATCATTTTCTTCGTTTCAGATCTGAAGAGAAAGGTTGTTTGTGAAGCTCTCGGCGCCCTGAGACTCAGAGTTGCCAAAGAGCTGAATATCTATAATAAAGATTGGGCTGCTCTGTGGGTGGTTGACTTCCCGATGTTCGAGGAAAACCAGGACGGCGGTATCACCGCAATGCACCATCCGTTCACCGCACCTAATATCAAGTCGGTTGAAGAACTGGAAAAAGATCCTTATTCAGTTTATGCAAATGCCTATGATATGGTTCTCAACGGTTATGAAGTGGGCGGCGGTTCCGTTCGTATCCACAAGAATGAAGTTCAGCAGGCGGTGTTCAGAGTTCTCGGCATCAGCCAGGAGGAACAGCAGGAGAAATTCGGATTCCTGCTTGATGCTCTTAAGTACGGTACCCCGCCTCATGCAGGTCTGGCATTCGGTCTTGACCGTCTGACCATGCTTATTACCGGATCTGACAATATCCGTGACGTGATTGCCTTCCCTAAGACCACAGCGGCAACCTGTCTGATGACAGATGCTCCTGCCTTCGGCAGCGCTGAAGCTCTGGTGGAACTTGCAATCCAGCCTACAGATATTGAAAAATAATTTTTTGAAATTTAAATTTTAAGATTTTTAAAATATTTTATGCCTTGACAGGCAAACAGTTTTTAGGAGTTAAACATGTCAGGACACAGTAAGTGGCATAACATTCAGCACCGTAAAGGTCTGCAGGATGCAAAGCGCGGTAAGATCTTTACCAAATTAATTCGTGAAATTACAACAGCAGCCAGACTGGGCGGCGGCGATCCTGCTGCAAATCCACGTCTGAGAGCTGCTATTGCAGAAGCTCTTTCCAACAATATGACCCGTGATACAGTTGATCGTGCAGTTAAGCGCGGTGCAGGTGGAGATGATGACGGTGCACAGTTGGAAACCATCATTTATGAAGGTTACGGTCCATGCGGCACAGCTATTCTGGTTGAATGCCTGAGCGACAACAAGAACCGTACCGCTGCTGACGTTCGTCACGCATTTACCAAAGCAGGCGGTAACCTCGGTACTCCTGGTTCTGTATCTTACCTGTTCACTAAGAAGGGTGAAATTGAATTTGAATCCGGTGATGAAGATCAGATCATGGAAGTTGTTCTGGAAGCAGGTGCTGATGACGTTGTTTCAAATGATGACGGTTCAATCGATGTTTACACCGATCCTAATGCATTCGGCGATGTTCTCGATGCAATCGAAAAAGCTGGTATGAAACCATCTTCTGCCAAGGTTGCAATGATCCCTTCAACCGAAGCAGACATCGATGCAGATCATGCTCAGAAGTTTATCAACCTGGTTGATATGCTTGAAGATCTGGATGATGTTCAGCAGGTTTACCACAACGGTTCTATTTCAGATGAAGTTGCTGCAACTCTCGAGTAATAGATAACTGTAATATAATTAGTTAAATTAGAAGGCCGGAGGCGCTTTGCCTGCCGGTCTTTTTTGTGTCTTTTCGCGTAACAGATAGAATATTAATTATTCGCTGCTTACTGCTTTTAAATCATGCTTCTTTTTCAAGTAATGTACTTCTGCCTACTTGCATATTCAGATATTCTCTTAAATATTTAAACGGGAACGGTATAACGGTAAGTTGATTATTGTGGACAAAGGGTATGTTCATTGTAGGAAGCAGTCGGTTGAATAATATTGGGCCTTTATTATATCCTTCGATGCATCTGACATTTGATGCTTTTGCCATTGATTAGCTCAAAGTAGAAAACTGATCACGTAAGATGACTGTGTTGTGTATTGTTACTATGACATTTAAATGCATAAATTTGTTTATATAAATAAATTAATGAACTGAATAATAAATGTTGGCTAATATAGACATTTATTGCATAAATAATGTGAGTTTGATCAAGCCTTTTTGTATAAAAATTTAGTATCTTCATAAAAAATGATTTTGCAAATATTTAATAGTGTCTTAATTGATTTTGAAATAATGCGCTAAGAGACAAATTTGTACTTGTTGTTTGTAAATAACAATGATAAGGCAGCAATTTTTTGTTTAACTCTGATTATTGTTATTTCATTTTTAAATGTTTAAGGTGCTTATTGTAATTTATGTTCGGCAGTAGTTTGATAAAGAAAAATAATAAACCTATGGAAGTTGAACCTCCTTCGCTTGAATGTATTTATGCGAAGACTTATATTGATGAAGAACTTGTTAAACCAGGTCAAACTCTTTGGTTGCACTCCCTTATTTCCGGACATATTGCCAGATATTTAATCAGCCTATATCCTCAAAATATCAGGGATTCAATATTTCCTCGAGGAACAGAATTTGTTGTTTCTCTCCACGATTTGGGAAAAATTTCTCCTTCTTTTATGTTACGGTTATTTAAAGATGTAGAACCATCGTACAGACCTGCTTATTTCGATAGCCTTAGTATTTATGAAAATACCTGTTCACACTCACATTCAGAAGTTGGAGGATTGTTTTTTAGTGATAAAAACAAGAGTGTTTCTTACATTGTTGGACAACACCATGGATTTTTTTCATCTTCAGGAGCTCATGTTATTGAGGGGGAACTGTTTGGTGGTAAAAAATGGAATCAAAGAAGAGAACAGTTGTTGAACCAACTGTTTAAAAAATTTTGTTCTTCAGAAACAGAGTTGAGTACAATTTATGCTAATTTCAATCTTATCACAGCTGCGCAATTGTCTGCTATCTCTGGATTGACTACTATTTCTGATTGGTTGGCATCGTCAGATTTGTTTTGTAACTTGACTGATTGCGTAGACGAAAAATTCATTTCAGAAAGTTTGGCTTCGCTAGGGTTTAAAAAATTATCATTGAAACAAAATCTCGATTTTTCGCGTATCTTTAATCTTGAACCTAATTTATTACAACAGAAATTTTTCGAAATTGTTCAACCAGGTGGAGTCTATATTCTAGAAGCTCCAATGGGAATTGGAAAAACGGAAGCTGCACTGTATGCTGCTTATAAGATATTATCAACAGATTCTGCTACTGGCATTTATTTTGCCTTACCGACCCAAACAACATCCAATAAAATATATGAAAGATTTAGAGCTTTTGTTGATGTTATTTCTGATAAAAATGCTTTTGCATGTAAGTTGCTTCATTCCAAATCACGATATTACGAAATAAATAACGGATCTGTTTGTAGCGAAACTTTTTCATGGTTTGATTCGGCTAAAAGAGGTTTACTTTCAACCTTTGCTGTTGGAACAATAGATCAGGCTCTTATGTCGGTATTGAATGTTAAGCATGGCTTTATAAGAGATTTTGGTTTGGCAGGAAAGGTTGTAATTCTTGACGAAATACATACTTATGACTGCTATACTCAGGTGTTCATTAAAGAATTGGTTAACCGTCTACATGAATTACAGTGCACTGTAATTATTTTGTCTGCAACTCTGCAAAGTGACGCAAAGCAGAATTTACTAAATTCTTGCTCTATTTCTGAGTACCATGTTCAAGACAATTATCCGTTGATTTCCTATATTGGTAAGGATGATAAAGTTACCGACTATTTTGCATTTGACACAGAATTTATTAAATCTAAATCTGTTTCGGTTGAATTTCATTCTGAGGAAGATTGTATAAGTGAAGTAATGAAAAGAGCGGCAGAAGGGCAGCAGGTAGTTTGGATTGAAAATACAGTAGAAAAATCTCAACAAGTTTATACTTGTTTTTGTGAGAAAAATAATGCTCGTCGTGCTAATTCGATTGAAATAGGATTGATCCATTCAAAATTTATTATGTCAGACCGAACTAGTATTGAACATAAATGGCTCAATATTCTTGGTAAAAGTGTTAATGATTCATCACGATTGAAAAGTGGAAGAATACTGATTGGCACACAGATATTGGAACAGTCAATTGATATTGATGCTGATTTTATAATTTCAAGAATTGCACCTGCTGATATGCTTTTGCAGAGAATCGGACGTCTATGGCGTCATGAACGTATTAGAAATAAATCTGCAACATGTGATTTCTGGATTGTTGATGTTGACCTTGAAAAGGCTTTGCTAGATCCATATTTAATTTTTGGAAAATCCTGTTATGTATACGAACCATATGTATTATGCAGAACTGTTGAAGTGATGAAATCAGTTAAGCAGATAGAAATTCCTCGAGATATTCCAACAATTATCAATAAAACTTATAAGCAGAGAATAGAAAATGATTCATGGAATGAGCTTAAAAAAATAATGGAGACTGGAACTTATAGAAAGAAGGGTAGTTGTCAACTCATTCAAAAAGCAAAATCGCAATTATCTAAAGATGGTGTCATTACTCTTAACTGTGATGATGTCTCATCTAGATATGTAGAGGAACCATGTTCTAGCATTATTGTTTGCAAAAAATTTGAAAAATGTGATTCATATTTGGATATTGTTTTTTATGACGGGTTTTCGATCAGAATAAATAAAAAACAATGTAATTATAATCAAATCTTTATGACTAAAATAGAAAATAATTCAGTACCTTGTCCTGTAAGTAAACTTCCGCCTAGAATTAAATATTCTGTAGCAAGAGATTTAGGACTTACTCGCCATGCTAATTTAAGAAAAAACAGTGAAAAAGAGATAAATGTAGCTATTATGATTTTTTCAAATGCTGATGGTACGTTGTCGAATAATTCATTTGTGCCTGATTCAGATAAGTATGACTATTTCTATAACAGTTACAAAGGTTTAGAGATAAGGGGAAGAAATGGAGAATAGATTTAATCTTATAGATGACGGATGGATTCCCGTTGAAAACAAAGGGTTGAAGAGCTTAAGAGATGTTTTTACGGATATAACTTGTAAAAAAATATATTGTCGGCCACTTGATAAAATTGCTTTAATGAAATTGCTACTTGCTATTGGTCAGAGTGCATTTACTCCTAAAGATGATGAAGAATGGTTGTATATGGGAGTAGATGGTTTTATTAAAAAAGTATCAGACTATTTATCTAGTTTTTATAGCAAATTTTATTTATATGGTGAGGAACCATTTCTCCAATATAACGACCTGAATAATTTATCTCAAACAAAAAAATCATATGGTGATTTCATTCCAAATGTGGCTACTGGAAATACAACAATTGTGACGCAGTGGCAGGAAGAAAGAAATTTGTCAGATCCTGAAAAGGCTCGTCTTTTAATAAGATTAATGTCCTTGTCATTTGGAGGAAAAAAGGTAGATAACAGTTTTTCTTTAAATCCTTCATATAAAAAAAATAAGGGAGGTAAGCCCGGACCAGGAATTGGTAATAGTGGATTTCTTCACAGTTTTTATGGTGGTAAATCTATAGTTGAAACAGTTTACTTTAACTTGTTAACTCATAAGGATCTTGAAAGTCTTCCTATGTTTGAAGGAATAGGAGTGGCTCCATGGGAAAAAATGCCGAAATGTGAAGATGATGAGATAGCAGAGAAATTAAAAAAGACACTTATCGGGAGGATGATTCCTTTGTCAAGATTTTGTTGTCTTTCAGACAATTTCATTAAAATAACTGAAGGAATTACTCATTTAAATTACAAGGATGGCATATATGATCCTTCTGTTTGTGTTATTTATGATCGGAAAGATGCTAACGCTATTAACGCTATTTGGGCATCACCAGATAAAAATCCATGGCGGGATTTAGAATCTTTGTTAAGTTTCATAAATACTACATCAAATTCTAAATGCGTTTGCAATCAATTGAGATTGGCACTTGAAAGAATAAAAAAATTAGATACCAGTTTTTCCATTTGGTCAGGTGGGGTTAAGTTAACCTCGAATTCCGGAGAACAATATCTCACAGGAAGTGATGATGAAGTTGAATCTGAAATTAATTTGCCTGCATCTTCAATACAGTCTGAGTTATGGTTTAATTTGCTCTGTGAAATGTTTAAAAATCTTAATCTGATGGCATTTAATCTCAAAAAATCAGTAAAAATGTATCTTGAAAATTTTAAAAATAAAAATGAAGAATTACCAAAACGAGCAGAAATGGATTTCTGGCAGTATGTGGATATGTTTTCTCAACAAATAGTTGAAAGTTGCTCAAATAGTGAAGATGAAGTAGAAAATCTTAGAAAGAAATTTTTTGTATTTTCTATGGGGGTTTTTGATAAGTATTGTCCGTGCAACACTCCACGACAGATTGAAGCATGGGTAAAATGCAAGGCTTATTTATGTGGAGGCGCAAAAAATGGATCAAAATAATTGTAGTACTAAAGAAAATAAGCGTAAAAAATTTATTGATTACATATTTAAGATATGTAAAAGGGATTCCGGAATTGCAGCAAAATTGAAACGCTCGGGCTCTGAAAACCAGGCCTTGTCATCATGGGGAATTTTAGTTAAGTGTGGTATTGACATAGAAAACGATAATAAGAGAATTCCTTATTCATTGGTTGCCGAGCTTATTGCTAGATCTAAGCTAGAGTCTGATTCTGGATCTGATTCCTTTGGAAGAGTTCTCAGATTGGCGATCAGCAAAAAAAAATCGGATAGTAAGGATATTAGTGATGCAAGAATTAGAAGAATATTAAATTGTGATTCAATTGTTGAACTGCAAATAATTCTTAGATCTGCTTTAAATTTAATTATAAGCCGAGGGTTACTGGATAAAATGTGTTTTTACGAATTTTTGTCAGATTTAATATCTTTTGAATATGACAATTCTCAAATGAGAATTAAGAAAAAGTGGGCAACTGATTTTTATAGTGAAACTGAAAAAAAAGAGGAACTTGAAACCGATGAATGAACAATATTATTTGACTGTTTCAGAGTTTTCTGCTTCAGCAATGAAAAAACTTAGAATTACTGATACGTATTCATGGCACAGAGTTATTTATAGTATGTTTGATCAAAATAGATCTGACCGTAATGAATCAAGCGGAATTGTATGGGGTCTTGCCAAAAGACAAAGTCCATTATCTTTAAGAGTATATATATTATCTGATAGACCTGTTTCTGAGAATGTAGATGGTTCAATTGAGTTCAGAACTATAATGGTTCCGGAAAAATTATTTCAGTCAGATAAATACAGCTTTCAAGTGGTGCTTAATCCTGTGGTTAGAAAAGAAGGAAAATCAACACCTGTGAAAGGTAGAGAAAATATTATTGATTGGTTTACTAGATTAGCTGCTAGAAATGGTTTTACAGTTGATAAATCGTACATATCACTAGATAGTGTTTATGTTGATCAATTCAAAGATAAGAATAAAAAACAAATGTCCATACAGAAGGCTTGTTTTTCCGGAAAATTAACCGTTGTTGATAAGAATTTATTTATAAATGCGGTAACAACTGGCATAGGACGTTCTAAAACATATGGGTGTGGTTTGTTGCAAGTTGTTCCATTGATTGATTAGTTATATTGAAGATTGAATGAGTATATTAAGGGTTTGTTATGAAAAATTTTTCTAAAAAAATTGAATTTCACATATTACAATCTTTTCCAGTAAGTTGCTTGAACAGAGATGATGTAGGCTCGCCTAAGACTGCAGTAATAGGTGGTGTAACCCGTGCACGTGTTAGTTCTCAATGTTGGAAAAGAGCAGTTCGATTGTCTCTTCATGAGTTAGGAGTAAAACTTGGATTGAGAACAAAGAAGATCGAACAAGAGCTAACTACCATTTTTGAGGATAAGCATCTGAGTCCGGATGATGCAGAAAAAGGTTCTAAAATAATTGCTTCCAAAATTACTGATGATACATTGGTATTCATTTCTGAAAATGAATTGTATGAGTTAGCGAATATTTATATCAATTTAAAAGATTCTCTTAAGGAAGAGAGTAAAAAAGATAATGATATCCCCAAAAATAAAAAAAATAAAAAAGATAAAAAAGATCTAATTGACAGAGCAATAAAAAATATAGAAAAACGACCTATAGATGCACTAGATATAGTTTTATTCGGTAGAATGATTGCAAAGGCTCCTAATATGAATGTTGAAGCTGCAAGTATGTTCAGTCATGCTATATCAACACATAAGGTGAGTTCTGAGATAGATTTTTTTACTGCTATGGATGATCTACAAGATGAGCAACAAGATGAGCAAGGCAGTGCTCATATGGGAATGTCTGAATATAATTCAGCCACATATTACCGATATGTATGTCTGGATATTGAACAACTGAAAGATTCATTTGGTGATGATGAAGAGCAGATTAAAACAGCAGTTTCATCTTTCATTAAGGCATTGTTTATTGCTGTACCGTCTGCAAAGCAGAATACGATGACTGCAATGTGCCCGTGGAATTATGCCAAAATTTTAGTCAGGGAAGGTCAGCCTATTCAACTTTCTTTTGAAAAACCTGTTGTGAAAGATTTGAATGGTGGATTTTTATCCGACAGTATTAAAACCTTAAATAAATCAATTAACCAGTTTGAAAATAATTTCGGCTCCTTATATAGAAAAAAAGCCGAAATTACTTTTAGTCAGGAAAATAATGATTCTATAGACAATATTATTGAAAGAGTACTGGATGCCTTATAGTTATGTGTGAAAAAAAATATTTGCTGATGTGGCTAGAGGGACCGTTACAGAGTTGGGGAGACAGATCGAGGTATTCAAGGCGAGAAACGCAACGCTTCCCAACAAAATCGGGTGTTTACGGTTTAATTCTGTGTGCATTGGGGTTGTCCGGTGCTCAAACTGAAATTCTCGCTGTCATGTCTGATTTTCGATTGGATGTGTTTGGTTATAAGAAATTAAAAAGTGATTTTTCTGAAAATTCAAAAAGTGATTTTTCTGAAAATTCAATTATGAGAGATTTTCATATGATAGGATCTGGTTATGATAATTCTGATTTATGGGAAAAATATCTTATACCGAAAACTCAACAAGGTGAGGCAGCTGTCGGTGGAGGAACAAAAATCACTTACCGGTATTATTTACAAAATATGGCATTTGCCTGTATTTTAGAAATTCCATCTAATTTTGATGTCGATATAGCGTCGGCTCTTGAAACTCCCAAATGGCCTCTGTTTTTGGGAAGAAAATGTTGTGTACCATCAGATATTATTTATCGTGGCACATTTGATGAATATCAGGATGCTGTAGATAAAGCGGATAATATTGCGGTTGTAAAAGAAAGATATAAGTCAATTGAAGCATATGACGGGCGAAGAGATGATTTGGAAGGGGTTGATTTTTGGGTGTTGAATGATGTTCCGGTTGAATTTGGAGATTATAAAAAATATAGGGAGAGAATTATAACTGTGAGAAAATCGTAGAAATGAGTAGGATCTTTATTAAATTAACCCGCGATTTACTTCCAAAGATAAGAGATCGATATCCTTTTCTTTATCTTGAAAAGGGTCGTATTGAAGTTAATGACAGCAGCGTTAAGTGGATTGATTGTGATTGTAATATTGTTCCTTTGCCTATAGCAACAATTGCGGCTTTGTTTCTAGGTCCTGGTACAACAATCACCCATGCTGCGATCAAATCATTGGCTGAGGCTAATTGCTTATTATGTTGGGTTGGTGAAGATTCTTTGAATTATTATGCTTTTGGAATATCACCTACCTCGAATACGAAAAATTATCAGAAACAAGTTCAATTATTTTCTGATAATGAGTCAAGAACTGAAGTGGTCCGGAAAATGTACATCAACCCTAGTTCCCGTAAGCTTTTGTGTCTACATATTTTTTGTAGGCATATTTCACTGTACAAATCCTTATAACCTCTAAAATTTCCTTACCTATAAAAAATTTTGTTGTATAATGTAGACACATATAATAATTATTTATTGTGTCTACGGTGGTCGGTATGTTCATTGAGTACAAGATGATCAATAATATCGAGTATGCCATGCTGGTATCCTCTGTTAGGATTGATGGTAAAGTAAAAAAAGGTAAGCGAATAAATCTTGGCAGAGTGATAGATAAGCAGAAAAGTATTTATAAAAATCGAGAGCGGGGATTGTTTACGTACAATAAGGAAACAGATCAGTATGGAAATGTAGATCCTGAGTTTAAGGAACCATCAGAATTAAAAAGGAAAACGAAATTCAGAAAGCGTGAAATTCTTGATATAGAGTTTGGTTCTGTTTATCTACTGGATAAATTTCTGGAGCAGGAGCAGATTTGGAAGCTTGTTGATGCTATAGGCTTTAAAAACCGAGATTCAATAAGGGCGTTACTGGCCTATTACTGTATTTCTAGGTATTCAAACAGGCAGGCATCATTCTGGTGGGAATACTCATATGCACGGATACTTTATCCGAATGCTCAGTTGGCATCACAAAGAATAAGCGAGATGTTGGAAGATCTTGGTTCAGAAGAAGCAAAGCACCTGTTTTTCAAAGCATATTACGATTTTCTGAAAAAACAAAAAAGTCAAAGTGTTAATTTTGATACAGTCAACAGTCAGGAATCAGATGAAAATCAGAGCAAAACTGATGATATGATAGAAAATGGGATCCTGATAGACAGCACCGGCTTGCCTAACGCATGTAATCTTCCTATAACAGCCATAAGCAACCATAACGGAAAAATCAGTGAAGAAATCAGACTTATATATGTAGTACAGCAGGAGACTGGTTTGCCTCTGTTCTTCAGATATATTGCCGGTAACATAATAGATGCAAGCACAGTTAAGACTACAATAGCAGAATTGAAAGCAAACGGTGTAGACACCAACTTTGCCATACTTGATGCAGGTTACTACAACGGCAAGAATGCAGATGTTCTTATTGATGCAAAAATCTCTTTTATTTCCAGAATGCACAGTAATTTCTGCATCTACAAGGATTGTGTAAACAAATACAGAAACGAGTTGGAAACAGAAGAGAACCTTGTGATTTATAATGGCAGGATGGTTTATATCAAATGCTGTGACTGTAACATTGGAGAGAAATCAAATCGTAAAGCCTACGCCTACCTGTGTCTTGACTGCACTATGAAACGTGAAGAAGAGTTTCATCTGTCACAGCGGCTTGAAGACAAAACAGACGTATCTATAGCTGAAATACATAAATCAAGGAACAGTCTGGGATTGTTCATGCTGGTCTCTACTAGAAAGATAGCCAAAGAAAATCTTCTCCCTATATATTACACGCGAAATCATATAGAAGATATTTTCAAGCTTTGCAAGGGAGACTGCAAAATTT
>AUXO015050438.1_pt1 | contig 11783 bp, 8 predicted proteins | sample 768731 | NCBI WGS metagenome assembly AUXO01 (sample SAMN02715735, study PRJNA202380) | gut metagenome | biome: sheep rumen | host: Ovis aries | place: New Zealand: Palmerston North | reverse complement strand
GCCCTTCTGGCTTCAAAAGCTTCCTTGATCAAATCTTCATTCTTCATTTCTCTTAAGCTCCATATAATATACTTCCGTGCTCACAAGCTCCAAGTCTGATGTGTTACCGTAATCTGTTGCCCTGTAGGGGACGATACCGCCGCTGACAAGACGGGCAAACACCGTATCATACTCTTCCCTTGTAAAGCTTGTAAACCTTGCATTATCCATCTCAAGGCCAACGCCTGCATTGGCCGCATCCATTTCATAGAGGGTACCGCCTGTAAATGTACCGTCATAGTAATTGGCAAGGCCCTGATATACCGCATTGCCCAGTTCCTTCTTGGCCGATGTTATAATGGTCTCGGATACCGAGCTCTGGTCTATATCGACGCCTATTGCCTTACCGCCGTTCTCCTCCGCAGCCGCGAATACCGACTTACCCATGGCTCCGCCGCAGGCAAAGATCACCTGTGTACCGCCCTTGTACCATGCCGAAGTCATGCTCTTTACATCATCGCTCTCCAGGAATGTATTTGCATAACAATACCTGATGCTGACATTTGTTCCCATCTCTATGGCTGCGTAATCGGCACCCTGCACAAATCCGTATCCGAACCTGATCACCGAATCCTGGTTTGTTCCACCCATAAATCCCAGCTCGGTGTTTCCGTCCCTTACAGCGGCGTAGCCTGCAAGAAATCCTGCCTGCTCTTCGGAAAAGACTATGGGCATTGTGTTGTCTTCAACCGTATAGTCACTACCGTCCGCGTTATGCGGCTGACCGTCAACAAGAATGAACTCAACCTTCGGATACTTATTCTGGGCCTTATAGATAGTCTCTTCAAAGAGGTAACCCGGGCATACAACCACCTCCGCACCATCCTTTACAGCCTGTTTTATATTCTTCAGGTATTCATCACTCGTCACTCCGTCCGGCTCGTAAACCTTACAGGTCTTCCCTGTTTCCTCGGTATATTTAAGAACACCTTCATATGTTCCCTGGTTAAAAGACCCGTCGTAGACAGTCCCCATATCGGTTATAAATGCTATATCAATACCCTTGCCGCATCCCGCCAAAGTAAATGTCATAAGTACCAGGCTTATGACATTCAGTAATCTCATCTTCATCCTGAAATACTCCAAATCCTGATCCTATATTACATTCGCAAAGCGGATTACCGATTCGGTAAGCAGCTTTTTGAACTTGGGGGCCGCTTCTGCAGCCGCTGCCTGTACCTCTTCATGCGAAAGGGGATTCTCCGACAGTCCTGCGGCCAGATTACATACGCATGATATTCCGCATATCCTCATACCGCAGTGGTTGGCTGCTATCGCTTCTACAACCGTACTCATACCGACAGCATCAACTCCCAGTGTCTTAAGCATCCTGATCTCGGCAGGTGATTCGAATGACGGACCGGTAAGCTGGGCATAAATGCCCTCCTTGATGTTTATATCAAGATCCCATGCTGTCGACCTGATGATATCACACAGTTCCTTATCGTATACACTGCTCATGTCAGGGAACCTGGATCCCAGCTCTTCAATATTTTGCCCAACCAGGGGATTGGGCGCAAACAGCGAAATGTGATCCGTTATCATCATAAAGTCACCCGCACCGAAGTTTAAGTTGATACCGCCCGATGCGTTGGTAAGGATAAGGACCTTGGCACCCATCAGGTGCATAAGCCTTGTTGGAAGGACAACATCTGATATGGCATAACCTTCATAATAATGAACACGTCCCTGCATGCACACTACCGGCACCTCACCCACATAACCGAAAATGAACTGTCCCTTATGTCCGGGCACGGTAGAAATGGGGAATCCGTTTATCTCGCTGTAGGGAAGGGTTCCGACAGTCTTTATCTCGTTGCCGTAATCACCCAGTCCCGAGCCAAGTACTATTGCCACCTTGGGTTCAAGGGGGATCCTGTCCTTGATCGATTCATAACATTTCATCAGCTTATCATATACTTTACTCATCCCTTATCTCCTTTTATTGAATTTATTACAGTGACCACCACATCCTTAACGGTCTGGTAATCAAACATATCATAAGCATCCTTCATCTTCTTTATATTTGAATTCAATTCCCCGCCGAAGTTCCGGCATGACAGATCGTTTATGATCTCCTCACATCTCTTAAGATTAACACTATTAAGGCTTTGCTGCAAATCGGTCATAACTTCGGGATCCAGTTTTTCCAGCTCAAGTTCACCGAGTGAATCCCCTGCTTCCTCATCTCCTTCAAATGCGCCCTTCTCAACAAGGAGGGATTTGACTTTCTTAAGAAGCTCATTGAAGCTTTGAAGTGTGGGATCAAGGTTCTCCTCAATGAACTTCCTGTCATTGTCCTTGCCGGCGAATTCAAGCGCCTTGAACTTCTCCGAAATATTTACGGCTCCTACCGAAGCTGAAGAAGACTTAAGGGCATGTACGTTGGTCGTAAAGAGATTTATATCCCCATCCATAAACTGTGCCGGGACACAGGCAAGCTTATCAAGCCCTTCCCCGTAGTAGGTATTGAGTACTGACAGGTACACATCCTCGCTTCCTCCGACATTGGCTATTCCCCTTTGGATGTCAAAGACAGTGGGATCAGGCTCGGGCCCCTTATTCATTTCCTTAACGGATTCCATGACCTCACCCTCGGCCTCCTCTGTAACGATAACAGCCATCTCTTCAGGCAGATACCGTCTTAACAGCCTTCCAAGGTGATAATCCTTAACAGGCTTGGCAATATAGTCATCAAAACCGTTGTCGATAAGCTTCTCTTTTACATCCCTTCCCAGCTCCGCTGTTATGCAGAGTATAGGTACCCTGGCATTCCTTCCCGGTATCTGTCTTATCCTTCTTAAGGTTTCTACGCCGTCCATCTCCGGCATCCTCTGATCCAAAAGAATAAGATCGAACTCATAATCCTTAAGTATTTCCAGACACTCGCGGCCTGACGATGCTGTCTTTGCATATATTTCAAAGTCACCCAGAAGGGAACACATAACCTTCTGATTCACAAGGCTGTCATCAACCACAAGAACCCTTGCTTCCGGGAATATGAAACGTTCGGTGCTTCTTGTCCTCTCATAATCCCTTCGTTTCCATTCACCGTTAAGCACATCAACCATATTCAGACAGGATATGGGTTTTCTTAAAAGCCTGCAATTGCCGAAATCACCGCACACATGACCGTAATCGGTGATCACGTATGTGATATCTTCAACCATCGTCGATGCCAGAATATCATACAAACCTTCGAAATCCCTCTCCCATACAAAGATGTGGGTGTACCTGTGATTCTCGATCTCATTCCTGAATGCCACAGGACCCATGGCGTAAACCGGATTAATCCTGATATCTTCACACAGATCCTTCCATATCTTCTCCTCGTCCCTGTCATGAAGATATATGAGGATCTTACGGCTTATGCCTTCATCGACGGTAAGCATCGGAGTGTCATCTATTATGTAGTTGGAAAACTCGAAAAGTATCGCGGTTCCGACGCCGACCACCGACTCGATCTTTAAGAAACCGTCCATTGTGGCCAGGAGTTCATTGCAGATGGATATTTCAAGTCCCAGTCCCTTAAGCGTGGCATTTCTTCTGGAATCGTACTTGTTAAAGGCTCCGAGAAGAGAATCAACATCGGCATCGGCCATGCCCGAACCGGTCTCCGCTATCCTGCACTTGAAGCGGACCGTATGTTCTTCAATGATCTTCTCGCACTTTATCTCAAGAGACATGCTCCGTCTCTGATTCTGCTGGATCGAATTAAACAGCAGGTACATGAATATCTGCTTCAGGGCCTGAACATCTCCGAACAGATAGGTGGGTATGGTCCTGTCTATAAAGACAAAAAAGTCGGCATCTTCATCCTGCATTGACTTTGAAACCCTGTCGATCACATCCTTCATAATGTCCCTGAAGCTGAACTTGACCGGTTCATTTTCCCACTTGCCCGAGTCAAGCTTACTGTATATCAGAATGTTGTTCACTATCCTTAGCAGCTGTGATGATGCTTCCTTTATGACTTCGGCCTGCTCTCTTGCGCCATCCGTAAGGTCCTCCTTAAGGATAAGCTCGTTCATGCCTACTATGGAGTTCATGGGATTTCTGATCTCATGCGTCATGTTGGCCAGAAACCTGATCTTACTGAGCTCTGAGTTCCTTATTGATATGTATGACTGCTCCTTCTTTACTTTGGTCCTGTTAAAGAGAGCCGTCTGATACGCAACAACAAGCACCGGAACAAGACATGCAAAGAGGAAATTAAACATCTTCTCCGCAAATGTACAGCCCGTTTCAAGGTAATAATCAAAGAGTTCCCTGTGAATGTAGCTGAAATAGAGCATTTCACCATAATATGCGAACTCGCACGTGGCAACAAGCCACACTCCCCTGCCCTCTATCGTAAAAAAAGTAAGCACGATCGCAGATGTCAGCAGGACCGGAATACCGTTATAAATAAATCCCGTCACAAAATAAAACAGGGGCAGTATAAGAAAACAGGTTACAAAACACAGGACATACGATATTATCTTGTACTCCTTAAATCTGTACAAAACGTATGTGAAAACAAGCATCACCATAAGAAACACAAACTCAAGGATCTGTACCGGCATACCAAAGCCCGCAAAAGGTGAAATGATCATGCTGAGGATAAGCACCGATATGGTATATCCGGCAACAAGATAGAATTTCTTGCTGGCCATGGGAATATTTTCATCATACAGGTATTCGATTATGTGATTTATTCTTGTCCTTAACTTTTCCTTCATAAAGTCTTCTACTCGTTAATATATTCGATCATGTTCCTTGGAAGCAGGTTCTTGAGTGACTTTTCGATCCGGTCTATCTCAAGAGGCTTGCTGATAAAGTCATCAAAGCCGGCCTCTATAAACATCTCTTTAGCTCCGTTGATAACATTCGCCGTAAGTGCCACGATCGGAACACCTGCCTTTGCCGGATCCTTCATAGCCCTTATGGCTTCAAGTGTATCTATACCGTTCATTTCAGGCATCATATAGTCAAGATAAACAAGATCGATGCGCTCCCTCTCGAGTACACTCAGTGCCTCCCTGCCGCTTAGCGCCGTAAGGACAGTGGCTCCATACTTCCTTAATATGCCGCTTGCCACATTAAGGTTGGTAAGGTTATCATCCACGACAAGGATCCTGGCCCTGCTGCACTTGAAGCCATCCTTCCTTACAACCTCTCTTGCATAAGGTGTATCCTTGTTAAGCAATACACTGGCTATGTTAAGTATATGGATAGGTCTTGTCATTACGTATCCGACCTTGTTCATCGACACCGATTCATTAAGATTGGATATTATGACAAGGTGCTCCTTGTTTATCTCTCTCTCGAGGAACCTCATATCCCCGTAATACAGCTGCGACGAAATAAAGATATGTGAATAGGAGTTGCCCGAAACATAGCTCTCAAAAGTTCTCTTATCCGTAGCCATTTCGGAATATACATGGAGCGAATTGAATATCTTCCGAAGGGCCAGCCTCTCTTCCTCATCACTGACATATATAAGAACGCTGTATATGTCCGGGTTGCCTATATCTACAATACCGATCTTATCATCCACCTGCATGGGTACATTGAATCCGAAATTGGAGCCGACATGATAACTTGACTTAACCGTTATCTCGCCGCCCATCTTGTCTATTATTTCCTTACAGATCGCAAGTCCCAGTCCTGTTCCTTCAACCGCATTGAGTCCGTCTTCCGTAAGGTTGATCCTCTTATACAATTCAAAGAGGTGGGGAATGTTCTCGGACTTGATGCCGACACCGGTATCCTCTATCTCAGCCTTTAAGGTTATTTCGTTATTATTGGCGGCCTCCCCGTAAACTCTTAATACAATACGGCCTTCCTTTGTATACTTGACAGCATTGTTCAGGATGTTTATGAAAACCTGACGAAGCCTGGGACCGTCACCGAATAAGAACCTGGGAAGTCCGTCATCTATCTCCACGAAGAAGTTAACGGAGGAATCCATAAGCCTTACCGAAGTCATATTGATTATCTCCATGAGAAGTCCCGCAAGATCATATCTTATATTGCTTATGGTTATCTCCTGGGAACCTGTCTTACTCAAGTCCATAACCTCGTCGGTAAGGGATAAAAGGGCGTTGGATGAATTCAATATGTTATATACATACTCCTTGACCCTGTCATTGACATCCTGGTCAAGCAGAAGGTCTATCGTTCCGATGATCGCATTCATCGGTGTCCTTATTTCATGAGACATATTGACAAGGAAAATATCCATGCTGACATAGGCGTTAAGCGCATCAACATGGAGTTTTTCAAGGTTGGCTTCTTCCTTTTTATTAAGATACATGCGGAACCGTATGGCCGCGCCGCAGGTTATGCCCGTAATAACGATACCTACAAGTACCGCCTGATAATCCAGTACTGTTTCCCTTGCAGTATCAGCCTCGATCGACCTTAGCATCTGACCCACATACAGAAGGATCAGATACAGGGTCAGATCGAAACAGGTCATTATTGTGGCCCATCTTCTGGAAAGGAGTAAGACATTGTATAGAAGCCCGAATATGAAATACACGGGAATACAGAAGGATATCTTGCCGTATTCGAAATACAGCATGGGAAAAAGAATGATATTTACTGCAAGCGACATGATAATGGCATGCAGCTCGTACTTACGGGTAATGTTTCCGATATAAAGGGTATAGAGGGACATAGCTGCCATAACCGCAACCACAAGGAAGGACCGAAGGGTTGGGAAAAAGATCCTTATAAGAAGGGTCGAAAACAGCAAAGCCATGGTTGCAATGATATGCATTCCGTTATATATCTTGACTTCATCCGAAAGGTCATCACCGAAGTATCTGATTTTAAGTTTATTAAGCGTTTTATCCATTCTGTGAATCGATCCTTAATCAGCAGCGTGTTCGTATTTATCGGCTCCCGAAACGAATATCTCGACAAGATCCGGGTCATAGTGGGTACCGCTCCACAGGCTCAGCCTTTTAACGGCTTCAATGTGCGATAAAGGATCGGCACCGTCATTATGGTTTCTGAAATTGTCGTAACTGTTAACTATAGCAAGTATTCTTGCTTCAAGCGGTATATCCGTAGTCATCAGGCGGTCCGGATACCCCTTCCCGTCCCATCTTTCATGATGTGACCGGCACAGATTATATACATAAGTGAAAAAAGCATTCTTCGATATTGCTTCGGTAACCTTCTTGCAGGCTTCCGCTCCTATTATCGTGTGGGCATGGTTGAACTCCTTCTCCTGCAGGGACAGATCACCCATATCCGCAAGACACCGGTCGGTCATACACAGCTTGCCCATATCATGGAGCTTGCTTGCGAATACAAGCTTCTCCTTGTCTGATTCCGCAATGGCGTACTTCCCGGTTGCCATTATATCTTCCATAAAGATATCCATGTATTTCTGTACGCGTTCGCAATGACCCGCTATCATGTGGGACCTGCCGGCCATCAGGGATGCGAACATCTCAACCAGGGCATATTCAAGCTCCACGATGTTGTGAACCTTTTCCTTAAGTGTATTTGACAGGTTCTCATTGTATCTTTTAAGCTTGCGTTCGCTCTCTATCTGCTGGACATGGACATCAAGACGTTTGCGTAAAAGGGCTGTCGTATAGGGCTTTTTGATATAATCAACAGCTCCCAGATAATAGCCCTCAACCTCTGTTGTCGGATCGTCCTGGGCTGTAAGGAATATGACCCGTACATCGGCAAGCCTGGGATCGTTGCGCATTTCCGAGAGTACATAGAACCCGTTTATATCAGGCATATCGATATCCAGGAGGATGATGTCGGGCGGATCAGGCATATCCCGTAGGAATTCAAGAGCCGTCTTGCCGGCGTTGACCGGAACGACTTCATATATCTCCTCCAATACCTTCTTAGCCATGATAAGATTGGTCATGTTGTCGTCAACTATCATAACTTTGAACATAAGATCCTCCCTAACCGATCATTTACTCTGCATCAGATACTTCATCCCGTCCTTAAGTCCGTCAACCGTGAGCCTGTTCATCTTAAACAATCCCTTTACAGCTGTCTCAGCCTCCCGCCAGGGTGCATTGCCAGGTGCCATTTTGGGATTAAGCCATATTATCCTCTTGAAGTTCTTCTTCATGAGCCTGAGCCACTCATAACCCGATAATCCGTCATTGGGGCCCCTGTAATTACCCGTATCGGAATAGAGCTCCTCGGGAGCCATGGCCGCATCGCCCACGATTATGACCTTATAATCACTGTCAAGATTCTTGAATATCCATTCGGTCTCTATCCAGTCACCGAATTCACACTCAGGTGAATTATAGAGCCTTGCATAGATGCAATTGTGGAAATAGTAGGTCTTAACATCCTTAAAGTGGTTGGACTTGTTGACCGACTGAAAAAGCTCATTGAGCAGTGTTGAATACGGGATCATGGTACCACCCGAATCCATGAGCAGAAGGAGCTTTACCGTATTCTTCCTGGGCCTTGCGAATTCAAGCTGTAAGCACCCTCCGTTATTGCATGTCTTATTTATCGTTTCGTCTATATCAAGTTCGGTCTTTGGTACATCAAGCCTTGTGGAGAACTGCCTTAACTTCCTGAGAGCAACCTGGAACTGCCTGTTGTCAAGGACCCTGTCATTCCTGAAATCCCTGAACTTCCTCTCCCCAATGACCTGAAAGGCCGACTGATAACCGGTCGTTCCTCCGATCCTGACGCCGCCCATATGACCGCCCAGATTACCGAAGGATGAATTGCCCATGGTTCCGATCCACTGGTTACCACCGTTGTGCTCGCTCTCCTGGTCCTTCTGGCGTTCCCTGAACTTCTCAAGGACCTCTTCCTTTGTCTCCTCGATCCTGTTGACCTCGCCATCGATAAGCTTCTTCATCATCTCCTGCTCGGCACTCTGTGCAAAATCAGACTTATCAAGCCATCGCTTCATCTGTTCGGAAACATCCTCGGGTTCCATGTGGATGCCCTTGAAATAGTCATTAAAGAGCATATCGTATTTATCAAATTCATTCTCATTCTTACACAGGATCATCCTCGAGATATAATAGAATTCTGTAAGACTGGCATGGGTAAGTCCCTTGTCGATCGCATCGATAAGGGTCAGCCACTCCGAAAGTGATATATCCATTTCATGATCCCTGAGAAAGAAGAAATAATCAGTAAACATTGCGTTTCCTTACCGCCTCAAGATCCTCATCCTTCTTGACAACCGTTCCGATAAAGGGTAATTCGGCACATATCTTCTCGGTAGGTATACCCCCAAGCTGAAGGGCCCTTATCCAGTCGATAAGTTCCGATGTAGAGGGCTTCTTCTTCACATCCCTCAATTCCCTTATATCATAAAAGGCCTTAAGGGCTTCACTCAGAAGATTCTCGTCCAGTTTATCAAAATGAGTCCTTACTATCTCACTCATCAGTTCCTTATCGGGAAACTCAATATAGTGGAAGATACATCTTCGAAGGAAAGCATCCGGGAGTTCCTTCTCAGCATTGGATGTGATTATAACAATGGGACGGTGCTTGGCCTTAACCGTCTCCTTGGTCTCATGTATATAGAATTCCATCTGGTCAAGCTCCCACAGCAGGTCATTGGGAAACTCAAGATCCGCCTTATCGATCTCATCTATCAGAAGTACCACCTGGTCATCCGCGCTGAAGGCTTCACCCAACTTCCCCAGCTTAATATACCGGCTGATGTCGTCTACGCCTTCCTCTCCGAACTGGCCGTCATAAAGGCGCTGTATGGTATCGTATACATATAATCCGTCCTGGGCTTTAGTTGTAGACTTGATGTTCCATATGATGAGCTTCATGTTAAGGGATTCCGCTATTGCCTGGGCAAGCATTGTCTTGCCGGTACCGGGCTCACCCTTTATAAGAAGCGGCTTCTTAAGCATCCTCGCAACATTGACCGCCGACATAAGTTCCTGAGAAGCCACATATGTAGCGGTTGACTTAAATCCATCCTTATTTATATCCATTCTTTACTCCAATCTGTACTTTATTGCTTTTCCGGTTCAAAGCGCTAAATCAAAACGTTGCCAATACTCCTTTTATATGATAAGATATTTGAGCTGCAAAATCAATAACCTGTCTTCCCCCTTTGGGGGAAGATGTCAGCAAAGCTGACAGATGAGGGAACCCACAAAAATGAGGTCTGCATCATGATAAAAGACATATTCGGATCCAAACCCTGCGTACTCTCCTTCGAGGTGTTTCCACCCAAAAAGGATGATGATTTTGAAGGGGTTTTCAGGACAATAGATGAACTGGCCGAACTAAAGCCTGACTTTATAAGCGTAACTTACGGTGCCGGAGGTAGCAATTCCAAAAAAACCCTGGAAGTAGCCTCATATATCCAGAATGAGAAGAAGATCGAAGCTCTTTGCCACATGACCTGTGTAGGATATACAAAGGCCGACCTTGACAAAGCCCTTGATGACTTTGACTCATCTTCCCTTAACAATATGCTGGCCCTTCGCGGGGACCGGCCGCTATCCATGACCGATGAGGTGTTTAATAACCGTGAATTCATGTATGCGAACGAAATGGTTAAGTATTTAAGGGATAAGAAAGGGGATTCCGTTACAATAGGCGGGGCCTGCTATCCCGAGAAGCATCCCGAAAGCAGCAGCCTTCAAGAGGACATTAAACACCTTAAGATGAAGGTTGATGCCGGTCTTGATTTCATGACCACCCAGATGTGCTTTTCCAATGATATCTTCTACAGGTATTTTAACCTGCTTGAAACAAACGGCATAGATATTCCGATAACCTGCGGAATCATGCCGATCACAAAGGCAGGGCAGCTGGGCCGTTCCGTTACCCTCTCCGGTTCTTCGGTACCCAAGGAGCTTGCCGATATAATAGCCCTTCACGGAGATGATCCGGATGAAATGTTCAAATACGGCACGCAATACGCCGCATATCAGATAAGAAATCTTATGACACACGGCGTACAAGGTATACATATATATGCTATGAACAATGCCAAAACAGTGAAGGCCATCCTTGACCTTATATAGATCAATCCCATGAGGCGGAGCTTGATTCGTCGCGGCGATCCCGAAGCATAAGGTCTTTTACTGCCTCGGCGGCGGGCTTATTCTCAAACAACACCTTGTTAACCTGATCGATTATGGGAAGGTCGACTCCGTATTTCTCACCCAGGGCCTTGGCAGCCTTGGCGGAATACACTCCCTCGACAACCATCTTGACTTCAGCCATGGCTTCATCCATGGTCTTGCCCTGCCCCATAAGGATACCCGCACGGCGGTTCCTTGAATGCATGCTGGCGCAGGTTACAATAAGATCGCCTATACCCGTAAGACCGGCAAATGTAGATATTGAGCATCCCATCTTTACCCCAAGACGGCTTATCTCGGCAATACCTCTTGTGATGAGCGCGGCCTTGGTATTGTCACCGTAACCCAGCCCGTCCGCTATTCCCGCGGCAAGAGCAACCACATTCTTAAGGGCCGCTCCCAGCTCCATTCCCAGTACATCCGGACTTGTATAAACCCTGAAATTCTCATTCATGAATATATTCTGAACGTATTCTGCTGTCTTCCTGTCAGAGGAACCTGCAACACATGTTGTGGGTATGCACCTCCCCACCTCCTCGGCATGTGAAGGCCCGCATAATACTGCGACTCTGGCTCCCGGGATCTCTTCCTTTATTATCTGTGACAGGGTCATCAGAGTAGCTTCCTCCACTCCCTTGGCAACACTTACTATAAGCTGGCCGCCTGCAACATATGGCGCCA
>AUXO013297332.1_pt1 | contig 11783 bp, 11 predicted proteins | sample 768731 | NCBI WGS metagenome assembly AUXO01 (sample SAMN02715735, study PRJNA202380) | gut metagenome | biome: sheep rumen | host: Ovis aries | place: New Zealand: Palmerston North | reverse complement strand
ATGAGTGAAAACGGAACATTAATTGGGGAAGAAATATATGATCCTGACGAATTAGAAGATCTTCGTGAAGATCCGAATGTTTATTTTATCTCCGAACACTTTGCTACTTATCCTAATCTTTCCACACCAGGCGAAAAACAATTTTTCATGGTAAGTCAATTAAGGGGAGAATTATCCTGTGAAAATGAAATAGAAGAACTTGTTTCAAGCTTATCTATTGCAGCACCTTCCACAGAAACAGACCATTACATCAAAGACTTATACGGTATGAGTTATGAAGATAGAATAATCACAATTCTTGTGGGAATTAGTATTTAATCACTTATTTCCAATAATTCCCCATATTCCTTTTTCATCTGTTTTTTAATCTCTGGCTTATCCTCACAACAACTTAAAACATCAAGCCCATATAAAACCATCTCATAAATAATATTGTTTAATTTCTTAGCTTTATCTGTTAAATAATACTCAGTATTACTTCGTATATCATCATTTATAATTATTTTTTCTATTAAGCCCTGTTCAATCATGAATTTCAATGTTTCTGAAAGAACAGAATTATTTAATTTAGGTTTATTTTGTTTAAATTCACTGAAATGTTTCTTTCCTACAAACATATCTCTAATTATTGCAATTACCCATTTACGACTAATTAACTCTAATGTAGTGTCAATAGGACAATCCGGTCCACCCCATGATTCCATAATACTACTTTCATTATCCATAATATAATTTATATTATTAAATATTGTTAATTTTTCTATGTATTTTTGAAAATACTAGTATTGTTTAAAATACATAAATTACTTAAATAATGTAAAACAAGTTTTAAATATAATAAAACTGAAATCAAAGGAGGAATAAATATTACAAAAAGTCCTGAGGAAGTACTTCAAGAAGTATTAGATACAATTAATCCTTTACGTGGAGTTCAGAGTGTTGGCGTATTGGATGATGAAGTACGTAAACGTATTCTTGAAATAGAAATGGAAAAAAGTGGTGAACTCATTCCAGTTATAAATTATGGAGTTCATGAATGCTTAAACAGAGAATATACTGTTGCAATAATAAAAACCGCAACATTCAGACCACCTCCAACCGCAACAGTTCAACTAGTTGATAATCATGGTAACATTCTTGGAGAAGAGATTGTTAACAACGAACAAAAAAAGAAACATGAAGCTAACGAAAATGCCACATTTATAACACCAGACTTTGTATTAACACAAAATCCTAAGGAAATAGAAGATAACCTTAAAAGTGAAGTTTTAGAAAAAAATCCTACAAAACAAGCATTTATATTGCCACCAGTACAATTTATTGAAGTTGAAGAACTTGAAGATACATGTGATGTAGTATCAAGTAGTCCTGACCCATTAGCTGATGTATACATAAAACAGCACTTCAACTTTGAAGATGATGCAAAACTTGCTTCAATTCTAGTAGGATTCAACGTTAAAAAAGATTAAAACAAATAATTAGGTGAAAAAAGATGAGTGCTACAACAGAACTGATAAATTTAATCAAAGAAGAACCAGGGATTATGATTGTAGAATTAATGACTGATGAAATGAAAAAACAAGTTCTACAACTTGAAATGAAACGTTTAGAAGAATTAGTACCATTTATTAACCAGGGAATGGAAGAAGCTTTTGAAGAAGAACAAGCATTAGTAGTAGTTATTGATAACAATAAAAAAGAAGACAGAACAATTGAATCATATGAGGAAGAAGAAGCTTCATTCACATTAAGAACAGAATCCGGACAAATCATAGGGGAAACTATCTACGATGAAGAAGAACTTGAAGAATTACGAGACGACCCTAATGTTTTCTTCTTATCTGATAATTTTGTAACCTATAATAATCTTGCAAAACCTGGTGAAAAACAGTTCTTTGTAATGAGTAGTGCAACAAGTTCTTTTTTAACCGATAAAGACCTTGAAAGTTTAGTTTCAAGTCTTAAACTAGCTATTCCATCAACAGGATCAGACCATTATATTAAAGATCACTTTAACTTATCACATGAAGAAGAAATAGGAACATTCATAATAGGATTCACAGAGTAACTGGTAATATGACAATAATAGAATATATTGAAGAATTAAGTGATATCTATGGTGTTGCCGATTTTTCAAAAAATAGATATGAATTAATAGAAACATATGGTGAAGATATATGCAAATATCCCTATGCTATAGCAATAGGACATAAAATGTTAGAAGAAATTATTGAAAATATACCATTAACATATACTGATGATAAATTAGCTCAAGAATATCTTGATGAATACTTTAATTCACATCAACGAGTTTCTAAAATTGCTAATAAAATTGTTGAAAAAATAAAAAGTGAAGGATATGATGCAATAGTTCTTGATGTTTCTGGTAAAAATGAAAAGTTAAATCTTAAAATGCCTTTTAGTAACAAAGCCAGTGCACATTTATCAGGTATAGGGTGGCTTGGTAAAAATAATCTTTTAACAACCAAAGAATTTGGTCCAAGACTCACATGGGCAACAATTTTAACCAATGCTCCTTTATCTGATTATACTAAAGATGAAATGAAATCTCTTTGTGATGACTGCACAATATGTGTTAAAGCATGTCCTGGTAATGCTATTGTAGACTTACCGGACCCCAAAGAATCATATAGTCCAGAAAAATGTGGTGCATTTCTTAAAAGTCGCCAAGATGAGGGTCATCCTGTTGCATGTGGAATGTGTCTGTTTATATGTCCTTATGGAAATAAAAAATCAAGAAAATTGGTAGGAGATTAATAACATGAAAGCAGTTACATTAATCACATCATCTAATCGTCATGGAAATACTAAGAAAATAGTTGACAGATTAACTATTGGAATAGAAGATAATGGTGGAAGTAACGAAGTTTTGTTTATGGATGATTACAATATTAAATATTGTACTGGATGTGAAGCTTGTAAAAAAGGTGGGGGCTGTGTATTAGATGATGATTATAACATGTTAATGCAGAAAATTAGAGAAGCAGATTATTTTATTTTCACGGCACCTATATTTTATAATGATCTTGCTGGTCATTCAAAAATGTTTCTTGACCGTTTAGGATCTTTAGCTTATGATCCTGAACTTGAAATGAAAGAAAAAAAGACATTACTTATGATTACTCATATTTCTGATAAAATTAATGATTTTGTCATAGAAAATACACATAGATGTATTGTTACAGCAAACTTCAAAGTTAATAAAATATTAGATGTTGGTGGATTATTAGATAAGAAATTTGAAGAATGGGAATTAGAAGATTATGAGGATATTGGCTATGAATTAGAAGAATATGATATCATACCTCATAAACTTGACCTAGATTCTGCAACATTATAAATTTAACCACCATTTTTTCTATTTTTATCATTTTCTAGACTTTCATATATTGTTTTTGCTAACTTATTATTAATTCCATTCACTTCACATATTTCTTCATAGCTAGCATCATATAATGCATCAAGATTTTCGAAGTGTGTGAGTAATGCTTGTTTCCTTTTTTTGCCTACACCTGGTATTTCATCAAGTATAGACTTAGTGAATGCTTTACTTCTTAATTGTCTATGGAATGTAATTGCAAAACGGTGTGACTCATCACGTACATATTGCAGTAAATGTAATGCTGTTGATTTTCGTGGGAGAATGATAGGATCACTTCTTCCAGGAACATATAATTCTTCAAACTTCTTTGCAAGTCCTACTAATGGAACATCATTTATTCCCAGTTCCTTAAATACTTCTACTGCCATTCCAAGTTGTCCTTTTCCCCCATCTATTAATACCAAGTCCGGTTTAATAAACATTGAATCAGAGGGATTCTTCTCTTTATCATATGATGGTGAAATTCGGGAGTATCTGCGCGTAATTACTTCTTTCATCATTGCAAAGTCGTTTGGACCCGGAGTATTCATCTTGAATTTTCGGTACATTTTCTTTGCTGGTTTTGCATTTTCAAACACAACCATTGATGCTACTGCATGTATACCTGATATATTAGATATATCGAAGGCTTCAATATGGTAAGGTAATTTGGGAAGGTTTAAATATTGTTCTAATGTTAATAACGGATTTTCCTCTTCTTTTGTATTTTCTGTTAAGCTAATATGCGCATTCTTTTTAGCTATTCTTATTAATGTTAGGTAATGTCCATCTTCTGCAACTTTTATCTTGATTTTATGTCCTTGTTTTTCTTCTAACCATTCCTTAATAATATCTTCATCATTTATTGAGTCTTCTAATATTATTTCATCTGGTGCCGGTGCTGTGGAATAATATTGTTTGATAAATTCGGTTAGTATTTCTGTATCCGTGAATCCATCTATTTGTTTTAGTACTAAATCATCTTTTTTGTTTGTTTTTCCATTACGTACAGATATTATTACTACTGCTGCTTCAGAATCATTATGATCTATTCCAATAATGTCCTGATCTACTTCTTTTGTTGGTTGTATGTTCTGTTTTTCTAGGGTTACTTTTATGTTTTCTATTTGGTCCCTGATTATTGCTGCTTTTTCAAATTCCATATTTTTTGAGTAATTGTTCATTTCTTTTTCTAACTGTTTTAATATGGTTTTATATCTTCCAATTAAAAGCAATTTTACTCTTCTAATATTTTTGTTGTAGTCTTCTTGTGATATGTAGTTTACACATGGTGCACTACATTGTTTTATTTGGTAGTTTAAACATGGTCCGTCCATGTGTTTGCATGTTCTTATTTTAAAGTTCTTGTTGAGAAAGTCTATGAATCCTCTTGCATTTGTAGCATCTGTGTATGGACCATAGTATGATGCACCATCATTTTGTAATCTTCTTGTAATATGTATCCTTGGGAATTCTTCATTAGTTATCTTAATGTATGGGTATTGTTTACCATCTTTTAAACTAATGTTATAATGCGGTTTATGTCTTTTTATAAGATTTGCTTCTAGAATTAATGCTTCTTTTTCTGTGTCTGTTAATATGTATTCTAAATATGCAAAATGTTTCATTAAAACCTGTGTTTTTGGCCGATCTAATTTATCCTCTTCTCTGAAATAACTTTGCACCCTACTTTTTAGTTTTTTGGCTTTTCCAACATATATTATTTCATCATCACTATTGTGCATAATATATACCCCAGGTTTTTGGGGAAGCTCATTAGGATTAGTAATCTTCATAGACATAAATTTTAACACCATTTTGGATTTTATGATATTATATTAGAAATTTGAAATATTAATATATTCAATTCGATTAAATAATTTTTTCCTGATAAAAAAAAGAGGTATGTGTAAAAATAGATTTTCAATACTAAAAAAAATGTTAAATGGATTACTTGAGCAATTCTTTCCAAAACGGATAAATTTTTATAAAATCTTCTATTTCCTTTATTATAAACTTATAATATTCATCCAAGCCATTGTTTCGTGCTTCTTGTCTTTGAGCCCGTTGTTTCATTCTTTTGACCAATAACTTTTCAGTTATTTCTTTGTCTTCATCTGCACCAAACAACAGTTTATAACGTGCATTCACACCATTAAACGTGTAATAGGTTATATCATTAAAAATATCCGGGATAAGTACTCCCTCATTTGTCGACATCCTGTAAATTTCTTCAAAATGTCTGCAAAAGTAATTGAAATTTATGCTGGGTTTTAATATTTTTTGGTAATGTTTTTCTATTTTTTCTATAGCTTTTGTATCCCAGTCAATCATTGTCTCACTCATTAAGTGTTAATTAATAAGATTATGTTTTATAATATCTAAAAAAGTATCCTAAATAATGATTTAATTATTATAAAATTTCATTACATTAAGTGAAAATAATTTAATGACAATAATATTATCAATTAGTTTTTAGAAATATAAACTTATTATGTCAAAATTCAATTTACATTCTGATTACAAACCATTTGGTGACCAACCTAAAGCTATTGAATCTCTTGTTGAACATTTTAAAAACGGAGATAAAGAGCAAACTTTAGAAGGTGTGACAGGTTCTGGTAAAACATTTACCATGGCAAATGTTATTGAACAATTAGATAAACCTACACTAGTTATGAGCCATAATAAGACTTTAGCATCACAATTATTTGAAGAATTCAAGGAATTTTTCCCAGATAATGCTGTTGAATACTTTGTTAGTTACTATGATTTTTATCAACCTGAAGCTTATGTGGCACAGACAGACACATTTATTGATAAAGAATCTGCAGTTAATGAGGAAATCGACAGATTAAGACATTCAGCCACACAATCACTCCTCACACGGGATGATGTTATAGTAGTTAGTAGTGTTTCTTGTATTTATGGTATTGGTAGTCCAGAAGATTATGCAGAGTTTACCCTTCAACTAGAAACTGAACAAATTATTGGTCGTGAAGACATTTTAAAGGCTCTTGTTGAAATGCAATATGAACGTAATGATATTGAATTTATCAGAGGTCGCTTCAGAGTAAGGGGGGATGTTTTAGAAATTTATCCTATTAACGCTAATTATGCTTTACGTGTAGAATTATGGGGCGATGAAATAGATTGCATATACAAGATTGACCCATTGAAAGGAGATATTATTGAAGAAGTTCGTAAAGTAATAATTTTCCCTGCAAAACACTTTGTTATCGCTCGCGAGAAACAGGATGTAGCTATTCAAAATATTAAGAAAGAATTAGCAGAACGTGTTGCTACTTTTAAAGCAACAGACAAATTTGTTGAAGCTCAACGAATAGAACAACGTACAAATTTTGACATTGAAATGATTCAGGAAATCGGGTACTGTTCAGGTATTGAAAACTACTCTATGCACATGAATGGTAGAAAATGGGGTGAAACTCCATATTCCTTATTAAAATATTTCCCTGAGGATTACTTGACCATTATTGATGAATCTCACGTTACTGTACCACAAATTAGGGGTATGTATGAAGGAGACAGGGCTAGAAAAGAGACTTTGGTACAATATGGTTTCAGACTTCCAAGTGCTAAAGAGAATAGGCCTTTAAGATTTGATGAATTTATGAGAGCACAGAATCAGGTATTATATGTGTCTGCAACACCGGCTCCATTTGAACTTGGTCGGAGTAAGAATAAAGTTGAACAAATTATCCGTCCTACAGGACTTGTTGATCCAAAGCCTATTATTCGTCCGGTAAAAAATCAGGTTGATGATTTGCTTGGAGAAATACGAAAAAGGGTTGAAAAAGATCAGAGAATTCTTGTAACTGCACTTACAAAGAAAATGGCAGAGGATTTAACAGATTATTATATTAAAATGAATGTTAAATGCAGATATTTGCATTCGGAAATAACAACTCTTGAAAGGACTGAAATTATTGATGATCTTCGTCGAGGAGATTTTGATTGTCTTGTCGGGGTTAACCTTTTAAGAGAAGGATTAGATTTACCGGAAGTTTCTTTGGTTGCTATTCTTGATGCAGATAAGGAAGGATTTTTACGTTCACAAACTTCACTTATTCAAACTATTGGAAGAGCTGCAAGAAATGTTGATGGAGAAGTTATATTATATGCAGATAACATTACAGATTCTGTAAGAAATGCAGTAAATATAACTGAACGTAGACGGAAAATACAAATTGCATACAACAAGGACCATAATATTATCCCTAGAAATGTTGTACGAAAACTTAAAGATAAAAAGATTCAAAGTCAAGTTGATGATATACAGGAAATTGATAATATTACCATAGAAGAAGTTGACATGCTTATAGAAGAACTTGAAATAGAAATGAAAGAAGCTGCACAAAAATTAGATTTCGAAAGAGCTGCTAAATTAAGAGATAGAATACAAGAATTGAAGGAGGAATAAAATGGAAAGTAAAGAAGAAATCAGAAACAGGGCAATACAAGATAGAAAAATAATAATTAAAGGAGCAAGAGAACACAACCTCCAAAACATCGATTTAACCCTCCCACGTGACCAGTTTATAGTAATCACAGGACTTAGTGGTTCAGGAAAATCATCTTTAGCATTTGATACAATTTATGCAGAAGGACAAAGAAGATATGTAGAATCATTATCAGCATACGCAAGACAATTTCTAGGACAAATGGAAAAACCAGAAGTTGACTATATAGAAGGTTTATCCCCTGCAATATCAATTGACCAAAAAACAACAAGAGTAAATCCACGTTCAACAGTAGGAACCGTTACGGAAATATACGATTATCTCAGATTATTATATGCAAGAATAGGAATTGCTCATTGTTATAATTGTGGAAAAGAAATATCACAACAAACACCAGGACAAATAGCTGAAGCAATAATAGAAGATAATAATCAAGAAAAAATATTTTTACTAGCACCAGTTATTAAAGACAGAAAAGGAATGCATCAAAAAATATTCGAATCCTATAAAGAAAAAGGATTTGTCAGAGCAAGAGTTGATGGCGAAGTATTATCTTTAGATAATGAAATCAAATTAAACAAAAACAACAAACATACTATAGAAATTGTTGTAGACAGATTAAAAGTAGTCAACAACGAAAATTTCAGAAAACGTTTAGTCGAATCCGTAGAAACTGCTCTAGAAATTGGAGAAGGATTAGTTACAGTAGCAAATAGTAACCCCGAAGTTTCTGACCAATATTATAGTGAAGCTCTAGCATGTCCAGACTGTGGAATTAACTTTACTGAAATTAGTCCCAGAATGTTTTCTTTCAATAACCCACAAGCAGCCTGTCCCACCTGTAATGGTATTGGAAGTACATTAGAAGCAGACCCTAATCTAGTAGTGCCAGACAAAACACTTAGTCTTAAAGAAGGTGCAATAAAACCTTGGAGTAACTCTCAAAAAACAGACTCCTACTATAATAAGTTAATAGCTGGAGTTGCTAATCATTACGGATTTAAATTAGACGTTCCATTCCACACATTATCCAAAGAACAACAAAATATAATATTATACGGAAGCGGAAAAGAAAAAATAAAATTCTCATTTGGTTCAGGAAGAACAGAACGTAATGTTTCAAAACCATTTGAAGGTGTAATACCTTATATGAAACGATTATATATTGAAACTAGTTCAAGATATAGAAGAAAAGCTGCTCGTACATATATGGCATTAAATGATTGTCCTGATTGTCATGGAGATAGACTTAAACCAGAAATGTTAGCAGTAACCGTCGGTGACATTAATATTGCAGATTTAACCAAATTATCCCTTAGTCAAAGCAAAGAATTCTTTGAAAACTTAGAACTAAACGAAAGACAAGAATTCATTGGAAAAGAAATTCTTAAAGAAATAAAAGAAAGATTAGAATTCCTTAATGATGTAGGATTAAATTATTTAACATTAGCACGTTCTTCAGGAACATTATCTGGGGGAGAAGCACAAAGAATACGTTTAGCCACACAAATAGGCAGTAGGTTGGTCGGTGTATTATATGTTTTAGATGAACCTAGTATAGGTTTACATCAAAGAGACAATATGAAACTTATTGCTACATTAAAACATTTACGTGACATAGGAAACACTTTAATTGTCGTAGAACACGATGAAGAAACAATATTGGAAGCAGATCACGTTGTAGATATAGGTCCTGGTGCAGGAGAACATGGAGGAATATTAACTGCTCAAGGAACGCCAGAAGATATTAAAAATAATGAAAAATCATTAACAGGACAATATCTCTCAGGAATTAAGGAAATACCAGTTCCAAAAGAAAGACATGAAGGAAACGGAAAATTTATTAAAATTTATGGAGCAGAAGAAAATAACCTTAAAAAAGTTGATGTTTCATTCCCATTAGGTAAGTTTATTTGTGTAACTGGTGTTTCAGGTTCTGGAAAAAGTACCCTTGTAAATGAAATATTATATCATGGAATTGACGAAGCTTTAACTCATAAACATAAATATAAAATAGGAAAACACGAAAAGATTACAGGCATTGAAAATATTGATAAAATAATTGTTATTGACCAATCCCCTATTGGTAGAACACCACGATCAAATCCTGCAACATATATTGGTCTATTCACATACATACGGGAATTATTCGCACAAACTAGTGAATCAAAACAAAGAGGTTATAAACCAGGCCGATTCAGTTTTAATGTGAAAGGAGGTCGTTGTGAAGCTTGTAATGGTGATGGTATTGTACAAATAGAAATGCATTTCTTAGCAGATGTTTATGTTCCATGTGAAGTATGTGAAGGTAAAAGATACAACAGAGAAACATTAAATATCCGATATAAAGGTAAAAATATTAATGATGTTCTTGAAATGACAAGTGAAGAAGCTTTAGAATTCTTTGAAAACATTCCAAAAATTAGAAAAAAATTACAAACATTAGTTGATGTGGGATTAGGCTATGTTAAACTTGGACAACCTGCCACAACACTTTCTGGTGGAGAAGCACAACGTGTTAAACTTGCAAAAGAATTAAGTAGACAAAATACTTCAAATACATTATATATTCTTGATGAACCAACTACAGGTCTTCATTTTGAGGATATTAACAGATTACTCAAAGTATTACTTAAATTAAGAGATCAGGGAAATACATTGGTAGTGATTGAACACAATTTAGATGTTATTAAAACTGCCGACCATATTATTGATTTAGGACCGGAAGGGGGAGATAAGGGCGGACAAATAGTCGCAGAAGGTACTCCCGAAGAAGTATCATTGACTAATTCATATACAGGCTTATATTTAAAACCTATGCTTGAATAACACTTAAATACTTAATTATACTATCATATTTCAACAATTCTTTAACGATGTTTTTAATCCTAACATAATGTATTATTTTATTAAATATAGGAAAATATATATATTTATCTAAGTAAAATAACAACATAGATAATATTATTTTAATATTATCCATATATTAAAACAGAAGATTGGGATATTATGAAACTACAATTCCTAGGAACTGGAGGTGGTCGATTTGCCACCATCAGCCAAAAGCGAATGACTGGTGGTTTCAGAATCGATGAAATTGATGGTAAAAATATCCATGTAGACCCAGGACCGGGTGCTTTAGTAAGAAGCCACCAATTTGGCCTTAATCCTAGAAAAATTAACATGTTACTAGTTAGTCACTGCCATACCGATCATTATAATGATGCAGAAGTGTTAATTGAAGCTATGACACAAGGAATGACAAAGAGAACAGGACATGTTATTGCAAGTGATAGTGTAATTAATGGAGCTGGAGAATTAGGTCCTAGTATCTCAAAATATCACCAATCTAAACCAGAAATTTCTGTTTTAAAACCAGGTGATGTGATTAAAGAAAAAAATATATCAATTAGAGGTACAAAAACAAATCATGGGGATCCTACTTGTGTGGGATTTAACATTAATTACAAAGGATTTAACATAAATTACACGGCTGATACTGAATATTTCCCAGAACTAGCTGAGGAACATGCAGGTGCAGATATATTAATAGGTTGTGTAATTAAAGAAGGCGAAAGAAGAATTAAGGGTCATTTAAGAACATTGGACTTCGAAGAACTAGTTAACGAAGTTCAACCACAAATTGCTATAATGACTCATTTGGGTGTAAACTTAATTATGAACAATCCGTTCAAAAATACGAGACTTATCACCAAGAATACTGGTGTTAGAACGATTGCTGCAACTGATGGATTAACTATGAACTTAGATCAATTTATGTAAAATATAAATATGAAAAAATAGTAATAATTAATTTGTCAGTTTAAACTTTTTTTTAAATGCCCTGATGGCTCAGCCCGGCACAGTACCTGACTCGTAATCAGGGGATCGGGGGTTCAAATCCCCCTCGGGGCTTA
>AUXO017226367.1_pt1 | contig 11785 bp, 17 predicted proteins | sample 768731 | NCBI WGS metagenome assembly AUXO01 (sample SAMN02715735, study PRJNA202380) | gut metagenome | biome: sheep rumen | host: Ovis aries | place: New Zealand: Palmerston North | reverse complement strand
CGAGCACGATATTTTTTACCATTATGCTCCCATTCTTCATCTGTTTCTGCAAATTGTTTATTTACAATCATACAAGCATTTTGATATGTAATAACATGCATATTATTATCTTCATATTCATATATACGGCGATTATCCCCATCTTTCCATGGAGACATTTGTAATAGATACTTATCCATTACTTTGTATATATTACCAGTATCTAATGACTGTAAATACTTATCATCTTTCATAAATATATAATTAAAAAATCTTACACTATATTAATATAGAATAAGATTTATATAAAATTTAACTACTATGTTCTTCTAAATATTTTTTCTGACGTTCTTTTCTTTCTTTTACTGATTGCCTTTTCTTTTTCTGTATTTCTTTGTATTTATCTGATTTTTTATACTCTAAATATTTTTTCTTATTTTCTTCAATTCTTTCTTGTATCTCTTTATATTGCTCTTTATATTGCTCTACAGGAAGTGCTCTAAATTCATGCTTAAGTTTTGTTTTGCTATCAATATCTTTGCATGATGTTTTAAGTTTTTTAATTTCCTCTTTTACTTGACTTTCTGTATATTCATCACTTCTATAAATAAACCACGGAATAAACATTTTACCTTCTTTTGTAAATGCTTCATAACGAGCTTCAATAACAAATAGCTTTTCCATTTTATAAATATTTTAGAATATAAATTTTATTTTTAATAAATACAATATAATATAGACTATTTGTCTTAAAAATTTAAACATTATATGAAATTTTTAAAGGATATTATATTAGAAAAATTTGAATTAAATAAGAATACAAAAGCATCATCATATAAGATGATTGATGATGTAATGCATATGATGTTACTTAATGATGGTTTTGAAAAATCTTTATTTGAATATGTATTACAAAAGCAATCAAATGAATATAATTTTAATAATATTCAGATTTTTCAATATGCTAAAACACTAACAAATAATAACACGAGAATATATTATGGTATATATAAAACAGTAAATTCTAAGACAAAAGTATGCATTACTAATCAAAAAGATTATTTTAATATAAAATTAGTGGGTGGTTCTTATAATGAATTAACATCTAATTATGGTGCAGTAGAACTATTAAAAGAATTATCTAAAAACAAACAAAAGTATTTTAATTTTTCTTCTAGTATATATGGAAGATTAACATTAAAAAATTTATATATGTGGCCATCTAGTAAAGACTATTGTATTAAAGTTTATTTAACAAATGAGTCTTTTGAAGAATTACAAAAACAAAATTTTTTTAAATAATGAAAACATTATATCAATTTATAAAAGAGTATTTATCTACTCCAGAAAATTGTAAAGCATTTATAATTATTAAACCTGGATTTTTAGATTATCAAGATGAAATATTCAAATATTGTAATGATAAAGGCTTTATAATGCATGACCATACAGAACCAATGAAATTAACAGATAAGCAAATTCAAGATTTGTATGGATGTCATTCTAAAGAAGATTGGTATGATGATTTATGTAAATATATGGCATCAGGTAATATAGTTGCTGCAGAATATATGTTTGATTATGATAAATATCCTGGAACTAATACAATATCTCTAATGAAAGATATTAAACATCATTTTAGAGATAAATATGGGAAATCAGAAATGAAAAATTGTATGCATAGTTCTGATTCATTAGAACATGTACAAAAAGAAGGAAAAATAATATTTAATTAATTATGAAAAGTCTTAAAGAATATTTAACTGAAGAACTACATGATGTAATAGTTAAAGTTGGAGATTATTGGCGTATCAAAGGACATGCTGGTAAAGGAACTAATACACCTAAAATAGGATATTGGAAAGCTAAATATAAAACACGTGAAAAAGCCGAAAATGCATTAAAAGCGTATTTTGCAAATAAACATTAAAGTAATTATTAATTTATGAAGAAACTTAATTCTTATATTCAAGAGAAATTTGAAATTACCAAAGATACTAAAGAGTTTTCTCAATTAGATAAAGAAATGCAAGAATGGGAAGAACGATTCAAAAAACCATTTGGTAAGACTTTAAAAGAGCTACAAAAAGTAGTTGCAGATAAAGGTAATTATAAATCAGAAGATGAATATGGTATTTGTATATTTACACCATTTGATAATTATGTGACTGCTTATGCTTTAGATGGTAATAAAGATTATACATATAAACATGTTCGCGAAATATGTGATGAATATGATTTATCTCAATATGAAGATGTACAAAATATATTAGATAAACTTTGTCAATTATGTTAAAAATAGGAACTCATGATTCTGCAACTGGCGAACGTGGTAACTGGTGGTCTTGGTTATTTTATCCATTTGCAAAAACTCAATCAAAGACGATAAAAGAACAATATGAAGCAGGATGCCGATTATTTGATATTCGTATTCGTAAAGTATTAGGCGAATGGCGATGTGCTCATGGACCTTGGGTAACTGTTCGTACAGCAAATAGTATTTTTGAAGAAATGAATAATTTTGCTGATCATTGTAGTGTATCTATAACATACGAAGGTGGTTATAAAGATACTGAATTGTTCTTAGCATATGTAGCAAAAATAAAATCAGTATATACACATCTTAAATATGGAGGCATAGCGATTAAGAAAGGTAAGAATACAAAAGGTGTTGGAACTTCATATGATTATTTACTAAAAGCAGATCCTAATTGGGTAGATGCTCCTACAGGTCCTCGTGGATTTATCCCATTAGATGGTAGTTCTTGGCATACATATATTCCTATTCCTTGGCTATGGGATAGATTATTAACAAGACCTCATAAATTCAATGAAGAAAAATATACATATGTAGACTTCTTATAAATTATGAAATCTTTACAAGTATACATATTTGAAAATATTTCAAAACCTTTATTATTAGAACGTGTAAAAGATTTACCTGATTCTGTTAAAGGCTTAATAGTATTTGATATTGATGATACTATTCTTAAAGTTGATTCATCATTAATGAGAATTTATAAGCAAGAACCAGGTAAACAAGAAATTGCATTAACAACAGATGAATTTTCTAAGGATAAAGATGCAGGAGACCCATCAAAACGTAGTTGGTTTGATTATAGAGACTTTAATGACCCTGTAAAAGTATATAATTCAATTATTTCAGGAACACCATTAATTAAGAATTTAAAGATAATGGATGACTATATTAAAGCAGGATATGACTTTTGTTTTTTAACTGCAAGGGCATGTGAAGAAACTGTTAAACGAGCAATTAAAGAATTCTTATTATTTAGAGATGAAGATGGCGCACTTAAAGAACTTGGAGATACTTTTAAAGAAACGTTTTCACACGCAATAAATGATTCTGAAAAGAAATATCCTGGTAAAACAGATGCAGAAAAGAAAGCAATTGTACTTACAGATTTATGTAAACATTATGATAAAGTTGTATTTGTAGATGATGATCATAAAAATGTAAGTGCAGCAAGAAACTTAAATATACCTAATCTAAAGGTTATAAAAGCTTGGGATGAATAAAATATAAAAAAAATATATAAGATAATAAAAAGATATGAAAAATTTTAAAGAATTTTTATTTGAGGCATATAAACGAAAAAGTGATAGTGAATACCCTATATATGATAGTTCAACTACTCAAGCACAAAGTGTATTATATATACCTAAAGATAAAAAAGATGTTCAAAGATATAGAATCGGTGCATATGATGGTTTCCGTGCTGTTGAGTTAGATAGAAAAAAACCACTATATGTAAATGACAAAGAATGGCAAAAACGAGCAGATAAGATAATAGCTAAATATAAAAAGGCATATACATGTTTTTGTAATATTGATGATAATAGAGCTATTCTTGAAATTGATCCAAGTGAAGGAAATAATCCAAAGGGAGCAATTTATATGTTCGCAAAAGACAAAAATAGAGTAAAATATTTTGGATTTAGATATAAAGATAAGAATTGGTTTGAAAATGGTACTGACTTTGTTGGAGTATTCTCAAGACTTGATTTAAAGAAAGCTAAGAAAACTGGTCAAACAAGAGGAAAAGAAACTGAAAATGAAAATCCATATTTCTGTAAGTTCTTCTGGAATGAAAAGGCAGCTAATGCATGGAAAGACTATATAGAATCAACATATCAAGGCGAAAATGTATTTATAATTGATATGGAAAATCCTTCTGAAGAAGCTATTGAATTCTTCAAAAAACATACTAATATAACCCCAAGACGTGACTATATAATGAGTGTCAACAAAATTGAAAAAGACGGCTTTGGTGGTGTTTTCGCTTCAACACAGGATGATTATACTTATAGTGATGGTAAAAGTAAAGCAGCTACACTTGGAGTATTACCCGCTAATGAAGACGCTATGGATATATTAATGCCATGGGTTAGAAAGATTCAAGGTAAAGAAGAAGGTGGTCAAAAATGGAAAAAGGATAAAAACGTATATTACGGAAATAAACCAATTTATAGACTATAAAAATATAATACACAATAAAATTAAGAAGATCTATATAATGTTTGTATAGATCTTTTTTTATTTTTAAATATAAGTATAATTTTAAAATATAATGAAACACTTACAAGATTATATTGTTGAAAACATAAATCCAATTTTTGAAGCAAAATTTGATAAATTTACTAATGATGTAGATGAATTATTTGATTTGATTCCAAAATTTAAGAAATATCCAATTATAAAAGATTTTTTAGTAGATGTAATTAATAATTGTAAAATGTCAAAAGATATTGAACAACATTTTATTTATGCTAATAAATCAAATAAAATTAAAATGAAATATTCATTTTTGAATACAATTAAACAATTATTGGAACAAGATAAATACAAAGAAATAAAAAGTAAAATGGCCGGATCTAAAAAAATTAAATTATCTATACGTGGTTGTGGAGAATTTATGGAAACTGGATCTGGCTCACTTAATCGGGTGTCTACACCGACACAAGAAATTGGTACATGTTTAGTATTTAATCATTTTATAGATGAACTCAAGCAAGATCCAGAATATAAATTAAATTATGAAACTATAAAAAATATAGTTGCTGAATTATCTTCTGATTTTGATAATGAATGGAGATTATCATTTATGAAACAAATAAATACAATTGTTCAATATTTAACAGTAGATTTAAAAATTAAAGATATAACACATTATAAATTAGAAAGATATGGTGGTGATACAAAATTTAAAAATTGGGAAGTTTCTAAAGAATATTCTAAATTTATAGGACAATATACTAAATGTCTTGGTGGACAAAAAGATAATTGGGATCCTGCGGATGTTTTATTATATAATATTAATAAACAAGCTGAAATAATTAGTGATTTTGAGAAATATACAAAATCTATAACTGATGAAAATAGTGCAGCTATAGTTAAAAAAGAATTTATAAAAAAATATTATTTAGGTGATTCTCATGATTTTAAAGGAATATCATTAAAGAAAATTGCTTTATCTAAAGAACAAGGTAATTTTGATGTATTTAATATTGGTGAAAATAATAAAGTATCAAATGTAAAATGTGAAAATGTTAAACAATCAAAAACAGGTAATGATATATCAATAATTTGTAGTGGAGATTTTAAATTTAATAATATTATAGATGATTCATTAAATGATAAAATAGAACCGATTAATAAAAATCCTGATTATGTTAAGATACAATTACGTACATTTGGTAGTGGACAAATTGGTATTGATTGTACATTAACAAATTATAATGGGAAAAATAATGGACCATCATTAGGAAAATGTCCAATTAGAGTATGGTCAAAAGCTATTGGATATGATCAAAATTCTAAAGATTTAAATGATGCTATAAATAAATTAAAAACAAAAATTGATGATAATAAATTTTTAGAAGATATTATTAAATCTGCAATTAAAGAAGGACCAAACTGCTTCCCATTTATCTTAATACACTAAAAATAAAAATTAATTATATTATATGTCAAAGCAAAAATTAAATATGACAATCGGTCGTTTCCAACCATTTACACAAGGTCATTTGAATATGGTTAATGAAGGAGAAGGACCATGTATAATATATAGAATCAATTCATCAAACAAAACAATTGAACGTAAAAAGAAAGGCATTAAAATTGGTAGTAAATCTTGGACTGATGAATCTGTCAACAATGTTATAGCTTATATTGATAATCCAACAGGTGATTTAACTGAGCAAGAAAAAGAACTTCTTAAACGTCCTTTCACAAATGAATTGATTGATAAAGAACTAGAAATAATCAAAAAATCAAATAAGAATATAATTGATGTAATTCCTGTAACTCATGTTTATGATGCATTAGGAAGATATAATGCATTTTTAACTGAGCATTCCGATGAATATGAAGTAGGTGATTGGATGTGTGGAGATGATAGAAAAGATGATTTTGAAGATAATCTTGAAAAAATGTCAAAATATACTGAACTTGAAACAGAATTCAAATCAGGCAAAACATATCCGAACATTCTTATTGGAAAACTTAAGGTGAATACTGGTAAAGGCCGTACTGAAGGTGTTTCTGGAACAGCTGTACGAAAATCAATATTGAACAAGGATAAAGCTGCATTTGAAAAGATAATGCCAAAGGGTGTAGGATCTATGTTTGATGATTTTACCAAAGCATTTGATGATTTTAAAGAACAATTGCAAAACATCATTAAAGAACATAAAATGATGACACTTAAAGAATATATATTCGAAAATATTATTGATACACAATTAGAACAAAAAGTAAGATATAAACTTAAAAATATTTTTGCTAAACAAGGAAGAAATGCAGCTCTTAAATATCAAGAGGACAAAAAATATCAAAATAAAATAATAAATGATTGTGTACAAAAAATTCAAAATAGAGAATTAACATTTTCAAATTTAGAAAATTATATAATAAATAAATTATGAAATCACTTATCAATTATATTAATGAATCATTAGATAATAGTATTTTGAAGGATTTTTAGATAAATTGAAAGATGCTATTGATAATGTTATAGATAATCCTAAAAAATATTTTAATGAAGTTATTAATAAATTAGAAACAATTAAAAAGGATTGTTATATTTGGTTGAATAATTATGACAAAAATAAAGAAAAAATTGCTCAAGAATTAGATAAATTGAATAATAATGATTCTTTAAAAAAAATTTGGAATTATACAAAGAAAAATATGTCTGAAGCATGTTTTTATACAGGTGGCGGCGTATGTGGTGATGAGTATATAGAACAAATTATAAAGGATTTTGATTGTAATGAATATAAAGCAATAGCTATTGCATTAATATCAGGAGCATTTGGAGAAGTATATAAGAAAAATCATAAAAAAGATTCTGATTATAATCATTCAAGTGGATATCGATCTAATTCTTCACGCAGAAGAGGAGCAGCAATAGCAGCTTCTTCAGCAGTTGCTGTAGCATTAAAAAGAAGATAAATATATATATAAAATTAATATTTAAAGAATATATTTATGAAAACACTTAATAATTTTATAAACGAACGTCTAATATTTGAGTTGTCAGACGAATTATTAAAAAGAGCTGCTTATGCTGCTCGTGAACGTGGAACTGCAATTGAAAAAAGACGAGCAAAAGAATTTGAAAATTGGCTAAATAATCCTGAACGTAAAAAAATTCAAGAATTAAATGGAAAAACCAAATACTATAAAATGATTCAGGATGTTAATGAAAAATATTTGAAGCCAGCAATAAATGCATATGAAAATCATGAAACTAAGGAAACACAAAGTTTACTTGAAGATTTTTATTATGCGATACAAAAAATATTAAATTCTATTGAAACATCAAACATAAAAATAATTGTTAGTGATGGTACTTGGTATGAATATCGTAAGCCTTCAAAAAGTTCTCGTCAAAGAGGATATGGAAATTATCTTTCTAATGCAGAATTTTCATTTAAGCCACATTGGAAAAAAGGAGATGATACAATTTTTGAATTAGGACCAGGACTGAAATTTAAGATAAAAATTAAAAATACTAATGAAGAAACTCTTAATAGTTTGGGATATTCTGTAATTAATAATGGAAAATTATTAATGAATATTTATAAAGATGGTTCAATTTCTGCATACATAGAATTTTCTAAAGACAATTTTTTACCTTCTGATTTTGAAAATGATGTAAAAGAATTACTTAATATATTTGATGATTTAGGTTTTAATTGTTATGCGAAGGAAAAATATATATTAGGTATAAAATCTTTAAAAGATACAATTAATATTGGAGATTTCTTTACACATTTAAATAGTTATGAAGATTTTACAAAATATGACTTAGAAAAAGGATTACCAAAATTAATTAATAAAATTGAAAATTTCTTTAAAACAATAGATTCATCATCAAAACTTGAATGGATTAATAAAGAAGATTTTGGTAATGGTGGAGGATATTATTCATTTACTGCAAAACTTAAATTAATGTATAAAGGAAAAGATTATGAATTAAAAATACGTTGGAAAGATAATTATCAACATACATCTGCAAATATTAAAGTCAATGATGAAGACATATTTAATTTAGATTATACAACAACACATTGGGATGCTGGATTAAGTTCAAATAAACATTATCAAAAAGTATCTGATGAAATTAATAATATATTTAAATAATTAAAAACAATATTGAAAACCTTCAAAAGGAAATAGAATCACTTAATAAAAAATTAGAAAATATAAAATAAATTATGAAAGATTTAAAAACTATATTAGAAATGGATAGAGATTATATTCCTATGGATCCAGGTGATAAACAATATTTATCAGATCAATATCGCCATAGAAATGATACTATAGATTATTTAGATAGTGCAGTTAAAAATGATGCTACAACATGGGTATCTTATGCCAATGCAAATTATATAAAAAATTTAATATGTTATATTGCTGATAACGGTAAAATTGGTATTCGTGTTAAAAAAGAATCAACAAAACAACGTCAACAAGATGTTATAGATATATGTAAGAACATTAAAAAACAAATGAAATGGTAAAAAATAAATCAATAAATAAATATAAATATAAATTATGAAAACCATTAAATTATTTATAAATGAAAATAGATATACAAGTAAATTTAGTAAATTTGATCCTGAAGAGTATGATATTAAAAACAATGATGATGCTATTGAAATGCTATCTGATTTATTTAGTAGAACTATGGCGCCAAAACCTTTATTAAATGCATATCTTGATGGAAATTTTGATCCTAAGTGTTTTAAAGATGATAAATGGTTAAAAACATTAGGAAATGCTTTAGAAGATACTTTCAATAGTGTATATGACACACATAAATTTTTAAAAAAACACTATAAATAAAAATTTCTATAAATATAATAATTAATAATTATGAAATCATTAGCAAATTATATTATACAAGAATCATTAGTATTTGAAAATACTAATGGGGAAATTATTACAGAAGGTTTTTGGAAAAAACTTGGTTCAATGTTTGGTTATAATACTAAAAAAGTTGCAAAAACCATGTCAAATTGGTCAGATGATCTTAAAAAAGGATTTACTGTTGGACAATATATAGCAGCTAAATCAAAAAATAAAGATGTTAAAAAAGCAGCTGAAGAAGAAGCTAAAGCAGCTGAAGAAGGAGATAAACAGTTATTATCTTATTATAAAGAAAAAGTAAGTTATTTCTTAAAAATGATAGATGAGGCCGATAAAGGTATGCTATATGTGTATAATAATAAATATTCACAATTAGCTGAACTTTCTAAAAAATATAATGATTCTGAAGGTGAAGAATTAGCTAAAAAATTTAAAAAAGCAATTGATGAAAAATGGCCTGATGGCGGAAAAGAATATGAGAAAGTTGATCAAAAAATAGAAAAGGCTGGTGTTGATGACGGTCCTAATTCAGAAGAAAATTCAGAAAAAGATAATACAAAATCTGAAGTTAGTAAAGAAGTAACTAAAGAAGCAACAGATACAATAAAAGATAATAAAGATTTATTAGCACCTTTAGCAAAAGAAGCTAATGTTGATGGTAAAGTTTTAAGAAATTTTGTTAGTGCTAAATTAAGAAAAACTTTAGATGAAAAAATCAGTAAAAAAGGAACAAGAGAAGCAGTACAAAAAGCATTAGGAGAAGATGTTATATTAGGTACTTGTATTATGGTTTTAGGCGCATTAATTACAAAAGATGAAGCAAAAATCAAAGCAATAAGTGAACAAATTGGATCAAATGCAGATGAATTAAAAAATAAACTTGATAAATATAAAAAACAATATAAATAATAATTATGAAATCACTATCAAACTATATAATAGAAGGCAAACAAATTGATATTGAATTAGCAAAAGAAATAGTTCAAACTGTTATAAATGATAATTCAATTGATATTAATGAACTTAAAAAGGAATTAGATAAGTATGATTATGATATGGACACTGTATTACATATGATTGATATGCCTAATCAACATACTAAATTAGATACAGCAAGTTTATTTATTGATTGTTTATCAGGTTATCTTGATGATAAGTATTCATATAATAGTAATGATTATTATGATTTTATTATAAACAAATTATATAAACTATTATAAATTATGAAGGATATTAAAAATTTTATTAATGAATCTCAATCTGAACTTACTGTTAAAGATTGGCAATTATTAGGTGCTATAGTAAATTATTTAAGAGGAGATCTTAAACATAATTTAGAAGATATTCGTAAAAAAGAAGATCTTAAGGCATTATATACAAAAATAAGTAATGAATATCAAAAACTTCTAAAATAATATTTATGAAATCACTTATACAATATATACATGAAGCCTTGCAACCAATATTTGAAGGTGGTGCGGGCGGACATATGGCTCATCCATTTGATTATACTGATTTTACTGCTAATGATTTAATAGAACTTGTTGATTCATTATTCAAAGGTAAAGTCGAGCATCTTAAAGAAAAACTTGATGGATATAATATAAATGCATCTATGAATAATGATGGTGAGATTATATTTATCCGTAATAATGAAGAACGTAATTCTGAACGAGGAGGAGTATTGTTAAAAGACCTTGATGCTCGTTGGGATGGTAAAGAACGTCAAAAGAAAGTATTTATGATGGCTGGTAAAGTTATTGAACAGATATTTCCTAAATTAGGTAAAGAATATTTTAATCCTGATGAAAACCATAGAAAGATAATTAATTGCGAATGCATTATAGCAGGTAAGACAAATATTATGCCTTATGCTAAAGATAGAGTTGCATTCCACGGTTATACTATATGGGAAAAAGGAACTGATAAGAAAGGAAACTTTGCATGGGTTGAACAAGAAGATGTAGAAGGTCATGTTGATGAGTTATATAAAGCAGCTGACGGTATTGATGAAGCAAAACCACGTCCTGATTTAATGATAAAGAATCTTGAAGAAGGTATTAAGTTTGCTGAAAAATTTACAAAAGAAATTTCTAAACTTTGGTCTGATGAAGGTCTTACAACAGATGCATCTATTGAAGATTGGAAGAAAGCTCGTTTTAAAAAGTTAGCTCCTGATTGGTGTAAAGATGATGAACGAATATTTAATCGTTTATGCAATGATGATAAATCTGTAAACTTAAGACAGCTTAAAAAAGAATATGGAGATAATGCATCAAATTTGGATGAACTTGATAAGAAAGGTAAAAAAACATTAGTTCCTCAGATTATGGAACCTATAGATAATTTATTCCTATCTATAGGAAATGAATTACTTGACCAACTTGATGGATTTGTTAATTCAGA
>AUXO015766912.1_pt1 | contig 11786 bp, 12 predicted proteins | sample 768731 | NCBI WGS metagenome assembly AUXO01 (sample SAMN02715735, study PRJNA202380) | gut metagenome | biome: sheep rumen | host: Ovis aries | place: New Zealand: Palmerston North | reverse complement strand
ATGGCATCGTAGTGATTGCCGCGGCGGATCTCGCGTTCTACAAATTTCTTGCAGTCATCTACAAGCCATCGGATTGGTGCGTCGGAAAGACCGGAAGAAGCAGCATTTTCCTTTGCCCACTGCACCATGCCTTTCGAAGCATCCACATGAGTGACACTTGCACCGGCACTGGCTGCCGCCAGCGTAGCGCCTCCGGTATAGGCAAACAGATTCAGCACTTTCACAGGTCTGCCCGCATTCCTGATTTTCTCCGAAAACCAGTCCCAGTTCGCAGCCTGCTCCGGAAACAGCCCGGTATGCTTAAAGCTGAAGGGCTTCAGATTGAAGGTGAGCCCCAGCCTCTGATAATCGATTGTCCACTGTTCAGGAAGATCAAAAAACTCCCATTCACCGCCTCCCTTTTTGCTGCGGTGATAGTGGGCATTCATCTTATGCCATCCCTTCTCTTTTCTTGGTGTATCCCAGATGACCTGGGGATCCGGGCGGACAAGAGTATAATCTCCCCACCGCTCCAGCTTTTCTCCTGAAGAACAGTCAATAACCTCATAATCTTTCCAGTGATCTGCAATCCACATGTATGATAAATCCTTTCCAATCTGTCTGATGTCTTTCTTTCGTAAACGCATGTCCTATTATAGTAGAAGTAACCGGTGTTGACAAGATAAAGAATTCCCACGAAAGGAGGCAAAGTCGGCAACGTTATCGTAAGAGAATGGGTCCTGCGAGGCGAAAAGAAGTGAAAAAACTTAGAAAAGATTTGACGACAAGCAAAAACAGTCTTTTTCCGCATGAATGGAAAAAGACTGTTTTTGTAATATGTAAGATTATTATATTGGTAATTGTTGAACAGATTATGCTTCCTACTTGTCTACTTTTCATTAAAGGCAAAGGATTCCATTAGAATTTGAACACTCCGGTCCAGTAATTCTTTCTCCCTGGGTGACAAGTGGGTGATTTTCTGATATAAATCTGATTCTTCTGGATCATTCTGTCTATCCATTAAAATATAATCGCTTGACACGTGTAAGACTTTGCATATTTTTATCAGCGTCGGGATAGAGGTCCCGACTACACCGCGTTCCAGATCTGAAATATATTGTACAGAAACATCAACGTAAGCTGCCAATTTCTCTTGCGTCAATCCGGACGCCTTTCGTGCCTTTTTGATACGTTCGCCAATCTGAAAATATAAATCCTTATGCTCCTTCATGCTGTTCACCTCGCACTCTTATTTTAAGTAAGAGTTGAAAATTAATTAACAGAGTGGTAATATTGATTTATATAATGGTAACACTATTAGAAAGACTTTCCACTAACTTTTGAGGTATATGATTCAGAATAACAACGATATGAACGAGAAGGTAAGCAGTGCTGAGTAAAGTAGTAGGAACCATATATGAGAAACCCGTTTGTATATTTATATGTATATGAATATATGGGGCACGTAATTTTGATACATATATTTTTTATAGATGCTATATAGATGCTTTGCGTATTGAGAAAGAAAAGGATTCTTGTTGAGAAGTGGTTGGATACTATAAAAACCTCTTATGATATGATGACAATGGAATCGTAAAACCACCTCGAAAGTATGAAGGTTGGAAAAGGAATTTGTGATAGTTATATTATTTTGAGAAAATTGGAAATGTGAATCATGAAGATGTTCAGAATCATATTTAAGATAAGGCAGAAGAATTGAGAAAAGAATATTCTATAAGTACAGCATTTTAATGATGATAAGTAATACACATTCGACACCGCCCGTTTGAGTGTGTTAGTAACATTATCTTTGGATGAATTTAGACAACTCCACAGTTGAGCTAGTGGATATAGAGGTTTTATTTAATCAAGGATTCGAACCTTTCACTTCGTTATCAAAGTAAATATGGTTAAATAAAAAAGAAATGGGAGAGATTTAGTATGAAATCGGCTATAGGAATCGATTTAGGGACAACGTATTCAGCTTTTGCAATAATGCAAGATGGAAAACCAAAGATAATACCTAATGTTGAGGGTCAAAACATCACACCATCTGTTGTTTTATTCCCTTCAGCTGACTGTGGAGAAGAGCCGCTTGTTGGAGAAATGGCAAAACATTCAGCTTCAACAGCACCATTAGATGTTGTTCAGTTTGTAAAGCGTCAAATGGGAGATCCTAACTGGAAGTTTGAATCGTCAAATGGCCACTCATACAGTGCAGAAGAAATATCTGCAGTTATATTAAAAAAAATAAAAAATGATGCTGAAACTGTTCTTGGGAAAGAGATAACAGATGTCGTAATTACTGTGCCGGCTTACTTTGATGATGCAAGGCGTACTGCTACTCGTCAAGCTGGTCAGATTGCTGGAATGAATGTTTTGCGTATACTTAATGAGCCAACAGCAGCAGCTATGTCCTATGGACTCAGTCAAGATAAAAATGGAACTGTTTTAGTCTATGATTTGGGTGGTGGGACATTTGATGTGACAATAATGGATATTAACAATGGAAATTTTGACGTTCTTGCGACAGATGGGAATCGAAATCTTGGGGGATTTGATTTTGATAATAGAATTGCAGAATATGTTTTCGAACAAATAAAAGAAGAAGGAATAACCAGAGATGTAAGAATGGATGATTTGCTTGTTGCAGAAATTCGAGAGAAAGCGGAGATTGCAAAGAAGAGTTTGACAACAGTAAAGCAGACATCAATTATGCTTACTGTCGATGGTAAGCATATACGAATAAAGTTGACACGAGATGAATTTGAAAACAGAACAGTCGATCTCTTAAATACAACAAAAGAGTTGGTTGAAGATACAATGGAAAATGCCGGAAAAAGTTGGAGTGATATTGATTATCTTCTTTTAATTGGTGGATCAACACGGATGCCAATGGTAAGAGAAATGATGACGAGTATTTCAGGGAAAAATCCGGAATTGAATGTAAATCCTGATGAAGCTGTTGCATTGGGAGCCGCTATTCAGGCCTATATCAGCGCAAATGAATCTGAAGAGTTGGGACAGGAAAGTGGGATTTCTGCGCTGATTGGAGGAGAATTAATTACAATTAACGTATCAGATGTAACTTCTCAAGCGCTGGGGGTGATTATGTTAAATGAATATGATAAGGAAGAGAATTATGTTGTTATTCCTAAAAACGCCAAAATTCCAACTAAAGGAGAGCAACATGCAAGAACCATAGTGGATCAGCAATCATCAATTTATGTTCGTGTAACACAAGGAGAGGATCGGGAGGTTCGTTATGTCACCGAAATCGGTTCTAAAGAAATTCCTATTCCACAGTATCCGAAAGGAGCGCCGTTTACAGTCGCATATGCTTATGATATTGACCAGACCGTATACGTTGAACTCTTCGATGACACAAAAGGAACTGTTGTTGGTAAATTTGAAATAGATCGCCTCATGAATATGGATGATGAAGAAGTTAAGAGTGCGATGCAACGCATCAGCCAAATGGATATTCAATGATATAGGAGTTTGTTGTGACTGAATTAAATGAAGAAATCTTAAAGAAAACCTATGAAGAAGTAGTTGCTTTAAAGGATCTTTTCCTGCGTCGATTAATGGATGACAAAATAAAAATGGCAGCAATTTCTCAGTTAAAAGAGCAAAATGATTTTCTCCAAAAGAGAATTGATGAAAAGAATCTTTCTGCATTTATTAAAGAACTATTGTTAGTTTGCGATCGAATAGAAGGTCAAGAAAATGTAGATGAACTAACTACTTCGGTCAAAGATGAAATACTTGATTTGCTTGCAAGGCGAGAAATCTATCAAATGGAAAATCTGACAGAATTTAATCCTAAGTGGCATAATGCAGTTGCTACGGTACCTGCTACAGAAGAGTTCCCTGAAAAGTGTGTAGTGAGAGTGGTCAGAAGAGGATATTTCTTTCGGGATCAGGTTTTTCGGCCTGCCGATGTGGTTGTGGCTATTTAGAGGTTAAACTCAGGCAAATGAGTTCCACACTTAGTTGGAAATATAAGGGAGGAGAGTTTTCAAAAGATATGCATATGTACAGTATAAGTCAATTATTCGATAGGTTTGCTGATGCATATAAGCATAGCCTCTATGCAATTGAGCAGGAAGAACAAATGGCTAAAAAAAAACGAGTAGAAGCTCGTGCCAACATAAAAAAGCATTATGAAAGAGAAAGAAGTAAATCAGCAACAAAAACTGTAAACGATTTAATGGCTAATCTTCACAAACTTAATGAAATTTGTGCTGCTTTTTGTGATGATGAAGAAACAGTCATTCGAACAGCGGAGTTTTTAGTATATGGAAAAATCAAAATGGAGAACCTTGAAAAACTGATTTTCTCGGACACATCAATACCCTGTGTTATTCCTTTTCTCGGGCATGGGAGTGTCATGTTAGAAAGCAGTGGAGATGAATGTCATTCCATAGGGCTTCAATTTGCTTTGAAGGCATTACAACAGACGGCACCAGGTCAATTATCAATTACTGTGATTAATCCAGAGTTGCGGCCCGAGTTTTCGGTTTTTACTCGAGTCCCTGATTTCCAGATGCTGACAAAGGCAAATGAATATTCTGATTTTTTGATGCATGTTTCTGAGGAAATGATTGAGTATGACTCATTGCTTCAAGGACGATATTCTTCGCTTGTTGAATTGAGAAAAGTGGCACATCAGCCGATTGGGAAGTTGCGCCTGATAGTTGTTCAAGATATTCCAAAAACTACCACTGAAGAATTATGTAATCAATTGATGCATATTGCAAATGGAGCTCCGAGGGCAGGATTGGTTATTTTGTTTCTTGTAAGAAAAAAATCCCCTTCTGCCAGAAGTATGTCGAAAGTATTTACAAATATTAAAAACCTTAGTGTTTTCACTTTTGTCGGCAATCAATGGCGTTCGCAAGTATCGGGGTGCGAAAAATTCATATATGAATTTCCGACTATTCCATCCACAGCTATTGCAAGTAAAGTGTCTGAGATAATTGAGAACTCAAAGAAGTCCGCTGTTATTACTATTCCATTTACAAAAATAGAAAAACAGGATCAGATGTGGATGGAGAATTCTACCGAAAAGATTGTTTTTAATCTGGGAAAAAGTGGACTGGATACAGTGTCGGTGTGTATTGGTGATAAAGTAACTCAGCACCACAATATTCTTATTTCTGGTGCTGTTGGGAAAGGCAAATCAAATCTTCTAGAGGTTATGATTCATAGTTTATGTTGGCGATATAGTCCATTAGAATTAGAGTTATATCTGCTAGATTTTAAGGACGGATTAACATTTAAACCGTATTCTGAAAAAAAGGAAAAATCGTGGCTCCCTCATGCAAAAATGTTGGGAATTGAAAGTGATCGAGATGTTGGGCTTGCTATTTTGAAGGATTTGGAAGAAGAAAGACTTCATAGGGCTGATATGTTTAGAAATGCACCAAATGGAGGTGCTCAAAATTATGAAGACTATCGTAAGAAATTCCAACAGAATGTTATTCCAAGAATTGTACTTGTGATAGATGAGTATCAGAAGCTATTTGAAATTAATGATGACATCTCTGAGGAGGCATCTGCACTATTGGAAAATATTGTTCGACAGGGTCGCGCGTGTGCAATACATGTAATCCTTGCTTCTCAGTCTATAAATGGTGCAGCTGGATTATTGGGAAAAGATGAGAGAATATATGCGCAGTTTCCAGTAAGGATTGCACTGCAAAATACAGTTGCGGAGTCATATGCATTATTTGGGATAGGAAATGATGCTGCTGCCCAATTGCGAGTACGAGGAGAGGCTATAATCAATGTAAATTATGGGGCTTTAGATTCAAATCAAAAATTCACAGTTGCTTATGCCGAATCAAAAGAAATGAAAGCATTAAGAAAAGAATTTTGTAAGAAGTGCGAAAATCGTTACCCAGTATTATTTACACGACAGGATAAAATGGATTTTTCAATTATCATGTCTGAAGTGAAAAGATGGAGAAAGTTGGTTTTTGATGCAGGCGTCGTAAAAGTTCCGCTGGGAATACGCCTTTCTGTTAAGAGAGATATTATCTCTATACCATTTATGAATGACATGGGAAAAAATATAGCTATTTTGGGAGCCGCGGAAAATCTTCACAGGGAAGGAATACTGCCGGGACAAAACAATATGGCAGTGGGAATTGTGCAAGGTATATGTATTGCACTTGCTCTTCAACATCCGGAAGGAAATGCTCGTTTTGTTTATATTGATGGATTGATAGAAGATATAGCCCATAACAGCAATATGAATCGTTGGTCACAGTTGATGGAACGATTCGGATTCCCAATCGAATATGTGATTACTTCAGAAGCAACGGATTGGTTGTTGAATTTTCGGCAGGAAATCACTGACTATGAATTGAATGAAGATATTTATATTATTTGTCTTGGAATGGATCGTTTCAGTAATTTCACAGAGATGAATTTATGCGGAGAATCAGGAGCTGATATATTTCAACAATTATTAAAATATGGATCCAAAGGAGTTCATTTTATCTGTTGGTGGTCAAATGTAAGTACATATAAGACTCATTTAGGATTTGGAAATGATGGTTATTTTGGAACAAAAATATTGCTTCGAATGGATACTGATACCTCAAGAGATGTTTTAGGACCGTTTATCACATGGGGAGTAAGAGAGAATCGAGCATATATTCACGATAATTCTGAATTGCCATCGGATGAGGTGGTTATTCCTCTGATGCCGGTTAATAATCGTATTTGTGGGATGATTGAATCGGAGGGATGGTAATTTGGGGAAAGATGAACTTTACAAGCAATATAAACATTTCATTTTGGAATTAGTATCTTCAGTAACTTCTGAAGGGAATTCACAAAATATTATTGCGCAGGAAGAACGAAATAGAGTTTCCGAAATAGAAAATAAATACATGCAAACCATTTCTGAGCTGCAGCGAGTAAAGAAAATAGTTTCAGATCAATATAAGAGTGTATGGGAAAGTTGTAGGTCAAATGTTGGATTAAGAAAACCTGAAGCACAAAGACCGGCATATACAGATATTAACTGGCATGAATGTGTTAGGCTACAAGAACAGGCTGCAAAAGCAATTCAAGAATGGTTTTTGAAAAAGACTCGGCAGGCAATTGCTGAAAAACAGCGAATATTGCAACAAGAGAAGGAAAAAAAAGTTGCAAGAGCTTTGTGGGCAGCTGAGGCAGAACGAAAAAGAAAAGAAGAAGCAGCTGCATTGGAAGCGGCGCGAGGAGCATCATTGTTAGAAGAATTGAAACAGAAGTATAGAAAAAATCATTAAAATCAGGAGGAACTATCATGGCATCTTCAATCGGTCAAATCAAACAACAGGTTAATCAGATTGGGCAACAGGCTAAAACGACAGCAGGACAACTTTCTCAATTAGCAGCCAACCTCGAAAAGAATATCGCAGCGGTTAACAGTTCAATTGGCGGCACATCATCTGGAGAAGACAAGACTATGATTACATCTTTTCAACAGGCAAGCAAGGCTGTAAAAGATGCGGTTACTTCACTTCAAGCTGCGGAAAATGCTGCAAAGAATTGGGCGACCAAGGCATAAATTATGAGCGAATATGAAGAAGTAATAGAGATTATTAAAAATCTCTCTCATGAGTCAGAAATGAAAAGCTATGAACTTTTGCAAACTGCTGCATATTTGGAACGTTTTTCCACATCATTTTCAGAGATTATAAATGGAACGAGTGACTTGGGCATCAATAAAGTATATAGCTTATTTATTAAAGCTCGGAAGGAGTTACTTAAAGCGGCTAAGGCATTGATGCTAGCGGCAAAAGCAGGCTATGACTGGAGCGAAAATGGTTCGTCAAAGCTTGTTAAAAAGAGAGTTAGGCGATAGTAGAAAGGGGGAGCATTCTTGAGTGAATTAGAAGCCATTGTGCAATCATTATCAATGTTGATATCAAATGCTGAGTTGTCGAGTGCTCAAGTGAATACCTATCTACTACAAGTCAATCAATTATTATCATTGTCTAATAGGACAATGCAGGGTTCTGCACAATCTGGATATCAAGATTTACTCAGTCAATTTCTTGTTTCGAAAAAGAAACTTGAGTATGCCGAAAAATGTCTTATAGAAATTACTACCGTCGGCAATGATTGGTTAAAGGCGCGGTGGGCTAACACACAATCTTCACAGACAAATGGCACTTCCGTTAATACTACTTTAGAGTATGGTGGGACAAATACAGAAAATAATTATTTAAAGCCAATAAGGACTCTGCCGCGTGATCTGCCAGCAACACAGTTCTGCTTTTCCAAAACTTCAACCGGGATGGAAGTATATGATTCACCATTAGAGGTTGATAAATATCTTTACTCAAAACAGGGGAGCGCTTACGAAAGTTTTAAGGGCACGTGTGGACTATGTTCTTGCGCAAATATATTGCGTTTGTCTGGGGTTAATATCGGAGAAAGAGAAATCATTGATTATGCAGCAAATATACAAGGGGATAGGTTCGCTTCTAAATTATGCACAGTAGACCCCTTTAATCCGGCTGCAAGCGGTGGAACTACCCCAAAACAAAGGCAACAAATATTAGATTATTTTGGTATAAGCAGTAGCATTTGGAATGTGAAAATTGATTTTGATGGCAGAACTAGCCTTGATACAATTAATGACATGGCAAATTGGATTTCAGAAGGACGCGGTGTAATAATTGATGTTGATGCAGGGATGTTTTATAACAGCCCTAGGAATTATGGGAAAGGACATGCTGTTACAATTACGAGTGTAGAGAAGAATAAATACGGAGATATTACTGCCTTTTATATCTTAGATTCTAATCAAGGAACAGTAAAATGCAGTACTTGGGAAATTCGAGAAATGCTCCGGAGTTTTGTTGGAATAAATGTTACAAGTCAAATTATCAGATGAGGTGGCTTATGAATGTATTTCAAGTTAAAGATGCTATAAAAAAAACAGAATGTGCCGAACTTGTTTTTTCAGGAGGGTTTTGTTCAGAACCCATTATGAGTAAGGACTCTAATGGAGAATTAATTGACAATTATGTTGTGTTTTCAAGAAATGAGGATTGTTCTTTGATAAGTTCTCCTCTATGCTTATTTGGAATATATACTCATCGAAAACAGGTAGTATATATTGACAGAAATATATCTAATCAATACCAAAAACACATGTATGAGGAAAGTTTTGAAGAGGAAGAGACAATGCGTGAGGCATGTCAGGTGTACTTAAAGCTATTTCCTGATATAAGAACCATGTTTCAAACAGAAAATAACATAAATAATGAAAAAGTATTACTTTACTTAGATGTATTGCGCATTATTTCGGGGGATACATTGTTTTCTTATTATGAACAGTTATTTCCGTATTTTTTTGACTGGGCAGCGAAAATCTAGAGACATTATCCGTTGAAAGGGAGGGCAAAAGAATAACGATGATAAATTATTATAAGCTTCTTGAAATTCCACAAAATGCAGAAAAAGCGATGATAGAACAGGCTATTCGAAAAACTAGAAGAGTTTGGAATAATCGTGCAAATAACCCAGATGCAGCAATACGTGCTGAAGCCGAAAGACATGTTAAGGAAATTGCTGAAGCTGAGAAAATACTGCTTGACAACAATAAACGTAAAGAATATGACTCGCAATTAAGTCGAACGTCCAAAACTGATGTTGTAGATCAGGTTATAGATGATAAGTTCGATTGGGAAGAAGAATTCTTTCGGGCATATGATCGCAATATGGATGATTATGCATCACAGATTGCACAGCGAGAGATTCAGAAGAATGAAAGAAATGGAAGAGCGTGGTTTCTATATGGAGAGGCTCTGCGCAGAGCAGGCAATACTTCACAGGGCATTGAGGCATTAAAGCGTGCCAGTTTATTACTTGAAGATGCAGGGATTTACAGGCAGTTGGGGTTCGCATATGCTGATGTTGATCAATATGGAGAAGCATGTAAAGCATTTATGACTGCGTCTCAAATTGAACCCAATGAGGCAGAGTATCATTCTCTTGCAGCCAATTGCTTTCGCATTATGGGAATGACTGCAGAGTCAATTAAGGAAGCAAAAATAGCTTATTCTATTAACCCGAATGACGAACAGGCCAAATTCGAGTATTTTGTCGGATTATATGAGGACGCAATGAAAGCTATGGCCTATAATCGTTCTTCTGGAAAGCACTTAATTATTAACAAGAGACAATTGGATTATGTCAATAATTTGTTAAAAACTATGTCGATTATAGTTCCGAAGAATGATAAAGGATGTACAGAAGCATTGGAAGAGGTTGTAAAAATTGTAGTGGATGCTGAGAACTTAAAAAGTGGAGGTTTTTTTAGTTCTAGAAAACCAGGCTATCAGTATAATTATGAGGTCAGCAATGCCGACACTCGTTCAACAGGACTTCATTGATTATAAAGAACAAGATATACTTTTAGGAGGAAAATATGGCTTATTCAGAAAAAGACTTAAGTACAGAATGGATACCTCAAGTAAGGTTTCCAAATGGGAATAATGTTAATCTTAAGACGGTTCGAGATGCTATTCAAAATGAAGCAGAAGAGAATGGTATTCCAGTAGCATTCAGAGAAGAACAGCTTAAAGTTGGTAGTTTTTTTAGCAAGGAGTTGGAAGATATTTTGGTTATGTATAATCCTGAACATGAATTTGACTACTTAAGATTCGTTATTCGCGTTCAGCATATGGGCAAATATGCTTTTATGCATGTTTACAATATGGGAGGTAGTAAGAATTTCCGTAACTCTAATAGGGCAGCTTCTGGTGGAGCTGTTGGCACGATTACAAAAATCAGTAATGCGATAGGTGGCATAAAATCAAAGTTACAGGCAGAAGAATACTACTATACTATTCTTGCAGATGTTCTTGCAAATTGCGTTGGAGCATAATAATAGTTTCTATATAAAGTGTCGGCAGAAAAAAAGAGGTCAAAAGCGATCAACCGTAACAAAGTTGGTCGTTTTGCGTTTCTTTATTTTGTTGGGGTGAGAGTAAACTGTGAAGCGGCGAAGTCAAGTCCTAAATTTGGTGTAAATTGCCCATTGTCGGAGTGACACGGATTACTCGATTGCAGGGAAAGAAGCCACAGCTTCTTTCCCCGCCTCCCCGACGAGTGTTAGATTACGAGAGAATTATTATCAAGTAGTATACACTATACATTTCAGAAAAACAATACGACCGCCAAAACTGGATAGGAGGCATGTTGACTGATTCAGGTATCACTCGACCTAAGCAAGAGGATTATAGCAACAAAGTTTTAAAGTTTTACTGACAACAATCTTGACAAACAGTGGAACCAAAAATAGTTTTCATTTTTTGATTAAGTTATTCTGCATTATGTAAATAATAAATTCTAAAGCAACGAATTATTATAATGGATTGTCTCTCTTATTCATAGAAACAAGTATATATTTTCTTATGAATAAGAATGTAGCAGGGGTTATCTCAATGTTGTCAGGATCGGGGAAGGAAATTGTTGATTTATTTGAATGATTTAACGTTTTCATTGATTACATATCCTCCAGTAATAATTCATGAAGAGCAAAAAAGTTATGTATATTTAGATATTTTTCTATGATTTGTCTATGACAATTCGTATATGGAAAGTGCGGGTGATTCACTCATGAAATTAGAAAAAACAAATGCATGGATCCTTTTCTGTGCAGTCTTTGAGATATGCATGACCGGTGTTTTTAATATTTACCGGCAGGTACAGGCTGGCAATGTACCTGCATCCACTTTCGTATGGCATTGCATTTATCTTGTGATTGGGTGGGTGCTTGCAATCTTTAT
>AUXO014216393.1_pt1 | contig 11787 bp, 34 predicted proteins | sample 768731 | NCBI WGS metagenome assembly AUXO01 (sample SAMN02715735, study PRJNA202380) | gut metagenome | biome: sheep rumen | host: Ovis aries | place: New Zealand: Palmerston North | reverse complement strand
CACACTAAATGTCAAAAAGTGAAACGCTTCTAGTGTTTGCCTTAATGCACTAGCCACAATATATGTTTTTGAACCAGAATTTCGTTGAATAATAGAAATCGCCCAAGCCAAAGCAGCAATGGTTGATGTTTTTCCATTTTTTCTGCCAACCTCTATAAACGCCTCTTTTATTCTTCTTTTGTTAGTTCCTTTGTAATACCAACCAAGAATGTTATATATAATAAATATTTGCCAAGGTTCTAATATTAATGGTTTGCCTTGCAATGGGTTTCCATCTAAATCTTCGCCTTGTTGATGAACTAATGTATTTTGCATAATATTAATTGCAAAATCAGCATCAGTAGTTCTTAACTCAATGTCCTTTCTTTCTAAATCTTTTAAAAATCTTTTACAAGCCTTGATTACCTCGTTTCCTGCGATAATCTTGTTTTTTACAACATCTTTAGCATATTTAATAGCTACATTCTTATATTGTTTAGCCATTTCCTAGAGTATTGAGTAAATCTTCAAAACTTGATTCATTTGCTGTTGTTTCTTTCTCTAAAGAGTGAAAACCTTTAACAGTTAAGCCAAGTTCTTTCCAATAAGCCAAAGATTGTGTATGCAGATCATTTAATAAAGTTAATAATGGGTTTTTAGTAGAATTGGCTTCTCCAGCCTTATTAACGTGAATAATTGTAGGCTCACTGCCTTCTTCAACCCATTTTTTGTGAGTTATATCTCGTATTTCCATTATTTGTGCTAAAGAGTCAATTACAGAATCGAAATAAGGTTCATATGTTTTAGCTTCTTTACAAGCATTTTCGATTTTTTCTTTCCATTGTTTTTTATTCATAAAACCCCCTTAATACTTGTGAAGATACTTAATTTTTATCTTTTTATCTCTTTTTTTATATTTTTGTGGAATTTCCATATTTCTTTGCTTACAAACTCTATGCAAAACTTCTATTCCAATTTCGGTAAGTTCATCTGTATTTCTATCGTGAAACATATTGTGTGTACTTCTTGATACAGAAATTAAGTTCCATAGTTCATACCCATATTCAGGAAATTCTTTCAAAGGAAAAATATGATGAACTATATCGGCGTTGCGATATTTTCCATATCTTGCTAGGTATCTATCTGTATATTTATCTCGTTTTAAAGCAATTCTTCTAATACTTTGCCACCTTTTGCCATCATAGAACTCTTTATTTGAAGTCATATGTTTCAGCTTTTTCTACAATTTTTAAGGCATACTCAAAGGCGACTCTTTCGATAATTGCTTGTTTTGAACAATTTTTGTTCTTTCTAGCATCGATATATTTTTGTATTGTTTCTACTATGTCTTTTTTCTTGATATATTCCATATTGCCTCCAAGCACACAAACAATAAGGCGCATATTAAGGAAGGGAAATGCGCCTTTGTTTATGTGAAGATGTTTTTGGGTAAAACAAAAGGCACTGATGTGCCTAGTATTTTACGATAACATTTTATAATCAAAATATATGTGATGCATCACAAGTTTATATATTTATGTTGTTAGATTTATCATATACGCTTTTCCCTACATAGAACGAAAAATCACTAAAAATATAATCATCAACTTCTAAATAATAGTCTGTCATAATTCTTAAATAACCACTTCTTCTTAAACAATCTATTCTATAAGATATTGGCGTTTGTGATGGGTTATTAAATAATCTTTTACCCCATCCACCAATGCCATTAAAGTGTAAGACATCGCTTGATCCACCAACAACACCAGATATTTCGCCTTTTATTGCGTTCCACAACACAAACTTCATACATCTAAAACCGCTTTCGTGTATATTGTCTGTTGGTACGATTATAATATCAGTAAATGGTGATGTTGGTTTAAAATATTCCATTTCTTTAAATTGTTTTTTTGTCAGATCATTTAGCTTCATAATTTCCACCAATCTTTCGTTTTATATATATTTTGTTTCTACTTCTTTTACATTCATTTTTAATTCTAAAACAAATTCTTCTACTTCATCAGAACAGAAACAATTGTTTAAAAATTGTTCAAAGGTCAAAGTAATAGGTGTTTCTTCTTTTATAAAAGATACTTGAATATAATTTAAGCCTATTCCTACTATTTTGCCCTTTACAAGGGTATTTTTTGATCGTATTTCTTGATTAAGTATATTCATATTATGATAATGTCTTTAAGTTTTTCCTTTCTTCTTTTACCTTCTGCTCGTTTTATAGCTTTGTATAGTTCTTTTTTGGTTTTCTTGCATTTGGTGGTGTTGTATTGTCTATACATTTCATCAATTTTATTTTGTATAACCATTTCTAGCAACTCGTTTTATTATGTTAGCATATAGTCTGAACACAAAACTTGAAAAGCCTATGAATAGACCTAGCCAATATAGATAATCAGGGCAATATAGTGTTTTAATGTGCATAAAGCAGATTATAAATAGTAGTATGTTCATTCTTCTTCTCCTCTCAATATTTCTTTAATACAAGCATTCCAACCCACTGCACGCTCATCTATGCGTGTTCCTAAAATATAATCTTTACTACTGCCATACATTGGTCTGCTCTCATATTTCATTTCTGGTAAAGGCTCAACTTTTATGTGTTGCAATTCGTATGATTTAAAATCTAAATCGTTATATGCCTTTACTTCAATGTTTGCTCTAATGTCCATATGCCCAAAGTCTATTGTGTCATTTACAGGTACATCAATTACTAATATTGCTTTCATTCCTTTTCTCCTAATATTTCATCACAACATACATTCCACCCATAGATTTCTGCTTTAGATTCATAGTTATCTTTGATTATTTTCAAATCGTTGTATGTCATTTCAACAGATATTTCTCTGTTTGGCTCACCAACCCAAACCATTTCCCATATGTCGTGTTTAAGTGCATCTGCAAGTGATATTCTATCCATCATAATTCAAACAAACTCACAATCAATGCAGTTATCAAGCCAACAAAGAATAGCCAAGCACCAAAACAACATACTCCTAAACAAATTTTTTCAATTGTTGTCATTCTTCTTCTCCCTATATCATCATTTCTAATAAATTATTCATAGTAAGTGGTTCTTTTGTGATGAACGCATCTGTTTTGTCATAATGATCTGTATAAATTATTCTTAATATATTGCCATCTATTTCTAATCTTTTTATGCTTTTTAATCTAATTATTTCTGTTTTGCCACCAGCCAACTCTATGGCTATAAATTGTCTATAATCTATTGTTTTCATATTCTTCCTTCAACCTTTTCTTTATATAATCAACCATTGGTATTAAATCTTTTAACAAGTCGCAGTAGCTTTCACACCCTTCCCATTCCCATAGTAAATCAGCAGATTTATTTATCGTTTCTTTTAATTCATCTAACATTTCTGATATTGTTTTGACTTTCATATTCCTCCATATCTTCTTCCCAGTATTGTATTAATTCGTTCATTGCGTTTATTCTTGCAGTACACCATAGGTCATTAACTAATTCTTTTCCTTTTTCTTCAGGGTGGCTTTTGCAGTATTCCAAAGCCTCAATTCTTTCTTTTATATATTTAATTGGTATTGGTTTCAAAATAAGCTCACCTCACCTTTCGCATTTATGTTATTTAACCTATCTTTCGCAATGTTGTAATATTCTTCGTTTATCTCAAAGCCTATGTATTGTCTATTAGTTTCTTGACAGGCTTTAAGGGTAGTTCCGCTTCCTGCAAAACAATCTAACACTAAATCGTTTTCTTGTGTTGAATGTAAGATATGTCTTTTTACAAGTTCCAAAGGTTTAATTGTTGGATGGCTGTATAAGTCTTTGTCTTGTTTGTTAGAAGCACTTATATACCATTTACTTTTTAATTCATACCCATTATTAAGTCTTTTAGGACAATTTTTTTCTCTAAAAAACAAACAATATTCTACATTTGGTAGATAGCAATTATTAGTTTTTGGCACTGCGTTTGTTTTACACCAAACCAATAAATCATAATTACAATTTAGTTCATTAACATACTTGTTCATAAGGTATGGTATTTGAGATTTACTACACCATATATATATATATATATTTCATCACTCTGTTTAATTCATCAATAATCTTATAATCTATACCAGTATTTATATCGGCTGTATCAATATCTGTTAGTATTTTACCTCTTTGAACGTGTGCTTTTTGATACTCATCCTTATCTTTTGTGGTATTCATAATGTTTAACAATCTTTCAGCTTCTTCTTTTAGTTTTGCTCGTTTGTCATCACTTACAATAATATCTTTGTTATATGGTCTGTTTTTAGTTCCAAGCGCACCGCCACCACCGCTACTTTGAAATTGATAAGGTATATCTGTATAAACTAAATCAACACTCTTATCTGGTATTTGTTTTATGAGATCATAGCAATCACCATAATATATATTGTTAGGTTGTATCATTTTCTTATATCTCCTTAAATAAACTTAATTGTTCGTATAAAGGACTTTTTAATGCGTTTTCTTTAGTATTCAACTTCAATTCAATTATTGAGTTTTGAACACTTTTTAATGCGTTGGCATATTGCTTTGCTTTTTCTTGTTCGCCTGATAATATACATCTATCAATCATACTTTCAAATAACATTTGCGCTTCGTAAATAGTAATATATTCTTTTGCATATTCTTTATCTCTTGTCATAAAGCAGTACTCTGCTGCACACCCTGAACCACTACATTTACCATCTCTTATTTTCTTTGCTATATCACATATATAAAGTTGTTCTACTGGCATATCTCATTCGCCCTTCTATAAGGTATTTGCAACCCATCAGCTATACATTCAACGATTACATCTCTAGTTTTGTGTTTCTTCTTTTCAATGTTGTATATTGTATGTCTGCTTATACCTGTTTTATTAGCAAATTCTTCGATTGTATAACCTTTTTTGTAGATTTCTCTTTTTAATTGGCTGTCATATCTCATATTTTTTCAACCTCTCTTTTTATTTTTTGGTAAATTCCATTGTAGGAATAGTTATTTAGCACACCTACGTAATGCAAAGTATGTCCTTCGATAAATAACAATCTAGCCATTTCTTGCACATCTTTAGGTAGTTTATTTAGGTTTTCATTAATTCTATTTATCGCAAGTTTTATAAAGTCTAACTCTTTTTGTGGTTTTTCTAATAACTCGCTCATTTTTAATTTTGCTTGTTCTGATAGATATGGGTTATATGAGCTAGGCTCTCTATCGTATCTAATTGCTTTTACACCACAGAATTGATAAATAATATCATCAATTTGTTCTTCAAGCTCTCTTTGTCTTTTTTTGTATCGATTATAGTTAAGCATCTCGTTTTTGAAAGTCTGATATTCCATTTCGCTTACCTCGTTTTGTAAAATCAACCACATACCCAAACCACTCTTTCAACATTATTTTTAATACGAATAAACTGCCTAGTAATATAACGATTAAACTGACTATAAGAATTAAGAATATTAATGTGTCGAATATGAATTGATTGATTACTTGCATATTACTTCCTCGATTTTATTCATATTCCAATTATGAGGAGTTTTTGCTAGTAGTCCTGTTAGCCACGATATTTGACAATAATAATTACCATAAAACTTACAATCATCACATTTCGTTCTACCACAATGCAAATGTATCTTTTTTAATACTTCAATTAATTCTTTATCGCTCATTATCTTTTCTCCAATCATCAATCAATGCTATTAAAGTATTGCTTTCAATAGACATACCAACATCAACATACCCTTTAACTATTTTTCTTATGTATTTAATAGGAATAGCATCAACTTCTTTTTGACTTTCGATAAGTTTAATGCTTGAAGGTGTATAGTGTCTTTGCTTGACTTCTTTTAAGAACTTGTCTTTGTCTATTAATCTCATTTTTTTCTCCCTACCAATTCATCAAGTGATATTTTGAAGTAATCTGCTATCTTAATAGCGATAGTTAGTGATATTTTTCTTTCTTGGCACACCAATCTACTCATATGCACTTCACTTATTTTTAGTTTTTTAGCAAAGTCTTTTTGTAGCATATTCTCTTTTTTAAGTTCTTCTTTTAACTTATTGACTATGTTCTGTTGATAGTTCATTCTTCTTCTCCTAATGTTTCATCAAGACAATGATTATAACCATCAATTTCTTTCGACCAACCAAAGTCATAATCTACACCTATGCTTTTGAAAAAATCGACTTTGTCTATCTTCTTTGGCATAGGCTTTAATTCTATACCCATATCACCATCTAATACTTTGCCATCAACAGAATAAAGCAAATAGTTTACTGCTAATTGGTCTAATTCGTATTCTTTGGGTACATTAATTACTAATATTGCTTTCATTCTGTTCCTCCTAATATTTCTTCAATGCAAGTGTTATAACCTCCATTCCACCATATCTCCTCTATCGTAGCCATTTTTCTGCTATCCGTTGTTTTCTTTTGTGGCATAGGTTTTAACCAATGATTAATTAATGAAATCTGCTTTGTTTGGTTGTTGCATTGCAATTCGATGTATGTTGCTTTTGTGTTTTCAATGTCTATGTTATCTACATCAATTACTAATATTACTTTCATTCTTCTTCTCCTTGTGATAATTTTGCTCTAATAAAGTATTTTGTTTCGTATCTTGCCATATCGCCAACGGACACAATATAATCATCAATTCTTTCAACAGTTATTTTTTTATAACCATTGTCAAAGATTATATCTAATTGTTTGCTTAAATCATCAATATCTACATATAATTCGATAATTGCTTTACTCATTATTTTTCTCCTAATAATTCATCAACACATTTGTTATAACCACGATTTTCAATCATAATTTCTTTATCTTCTTTACTACATTCTTTCCAAATGTTGTATTTTGCAATATGTATTTTTTTCTTTGGCATAGGTTTTAAACTTACATTGTTATATATTGCAATCACATCACCATAACAATTAACTTTAATGTCTGCTCTTAATTCTTCAATGTTTAAATCAGTAGAGATGTCATTAATTACTAATATTGCTTTCATAAATTCTCCTTTATTGATAAATTACAAATTTGAATATCTTTTAAAGAAAGTATTGCATAATCATCTGATAAACCTTCAAAGTGTCTTAATACAAAACCTATTCTTGATAAAGCGAACCTTCCAGTATAGAAATCTACTATTGTTGGGTCAATCTCTTTAAGTATTAGAACATCATCTTTTTCATATTGAACATCATCTTCTTTTCTTAATTCAAAGGTTTTGTTTCCTTTTAAAATTTCATCAAAGTATTCAGGTCTTATTTTTTTGACTATTACTTTCATTTAACCAACCTCTTTGCTTGTTCTATCAAGTTATCAATTTGCTCCATAGGGTTTCCCATCATTTCATCAAAGATTTCTTTGTGATGTATTGCTTCAAGTTCAGCAAGTTCTTTACCTATCAACATACTTTCTTTTTCATATTGTTTTTTTGTGATAGTTCCTAACTTTAAATCTCTATCTAGGTATTCTAATCTTTGTTTAAGATTATCTAATTTAGCCTTTTCTTCTATCTCTCTAATGCTTAACATCTTCGCTCTCCTCTAGTAATTGTTCTATAAGTTTAATTAAGTCTAGTTGTCCTTTACAGAAACCAACTTTGTAATAGTAATTGCTTTCTTCATCAGAATTATCAATTAATCTACCTAACTCTTGTTGATTAAGAGTTTTAAATCTTTCTAGGTAAAGTCTTAATACTGCCTTTTCCATAAATTACCTCTAATAGAATGGAAGATCATCAGGTTCGATAATGTTATCTCCTAATGTATCTCTATCGCCACCAAAATTTGATGTATAAGGCTCATTTTCGTTTATAAGAGAAATGTTTGTTAATAATTCGTATTTGAATATAGTTAAACCAATTTTCCCTTTGTAGCTTGTAAAAATAGCTTCTTCTATATCTATATCTTGAACACTAAAACCTCTACCATTGTCTATGTACTCTGGTTCAAAGCAATGGTTTTTAGAAAAGTGTAAATTCATATATGCTTTATCTTCTCTATCTTTGTAATTAGTGGCACTTATGTACCAACCTTTACCTTGATTAAATATTTTTTGTTTCATAATTACCCTTTCATTAGTTTTAATAATTCTTCTTCTTCTTGAATACTCATTTTTTTATTTTTAGTTGAATCGTAAGTAGGAAGTGTATCTTGTATAGATTTTTCTTTTCTTGCCCAGTTTCTTATAGTAGCTAGATAGTTTTTGTAAGATTTACCTGTACTAGCACAATAAGAAGATACTCTTTCGATTCTTTCTTCATAGTCATTAGGAAACTCTTGTTTAAGTTTTTCTAATTCTTCATCAGATAAGAGAACATTGTTATATTCTCCGTGTTTGTGTTTTATATTATTATTAAGTTTAGTTATGTTAAGTTTAGTTATGTTATGTTCGGTTTCCAATATGTTTCCATTTTGTTTCCAAGTGTACGCTTGATTATCTTTTATACCTAACATTTTGAACTCTTCTTGATAATCTGTTTTGTGGTATCTATCATTTTTTAAAGTGTTATGCATACGCCAATGTTTTATAACAATTACACCACTTTCGAACACCAGAACGAACGATTTTGCAATTAATAACTTTAAATCATCATCAGTAGCACCAATTAATCGCATTATTCTTTTAGGGTTGTTTATAAAACCATCATCATCACCATTCATATTTAGATGAAAGTACAAGCATTGAGTAGATAAAGGCATATCTAGGAACGCATCACTTTCGGTTATTTTTTTTGTAAATGCTCTTCTAGTTGCCATTATTCGTACTTAAATACCTCCAATTTCTTTTTTAGTGCGTTTTGTTTACTTTCTAAACTTGTATATGCTTTTTTAAATCTAGTAAGCATAGAATCAGCTTTGTATTGTTTTTCTCTTAAATCACTTACTATTGAACTTGCTTGTGCTTTAAAATAATCAATACTAGGTGCTTTTTCAGTGTTTGTTTTAACCCAATCACTTCTCAATTGATAAATTGTTTTAGCTTCAAGATTATCTGCTTCTAATTTTGTAAGAGAATAGTTTTCTTGGAATCTAGCAATCATTTCGCCATAGATCATTAATAAGTCGCTTTCTAGATTTATATTGAATACAATATCTGTTATTTCTTCACTATGAGAATATTGACTTGCTAAATTATTGATTTCTCTAGAAAGTTCATCATCTGTTGCTGTTTGTAGTAATAAAGGGTTAAATAAATAAGTCCTATCGTACATTACAAGCCTCTCATTTCTTCTCTTACAGCCTTTTCTTTATTCATTCTTGCTTCATAAACATCTTTACTAGGTCTTAACATTGGGTTCTCTTCTTGTATCTTTGCTCTGGTTCTTCTAATGGTTTCATACACATTAGCCTTTGTTTTAAGTGCTAAATCAAAGGTATTTTGTATTCCATAAACATCTTTTAAGAAATAAGCAATCAACAAATTATCGTTTTCTCTACATTGTGGAATTGTTTCCAATAATTGAATAACCTTATCTTTTGTTTGCATCAGTCCTCCAAATACGATTTCCCGTATCTATTAATAAATTCTTCTCTAGTTCCTATGTTTTCTTCATAGAACCTTTGCGCTCTAGCCTTAAATGTTTGTAATGATTTAGGGTGTTCGTGTAGCCACATATGGCAAGAATGATGAAGATAAACATATAGCCCATCTTCTTCACTCTTTTGCCTATATGCAGCGCCATTTAGTAAATGGTGTTTATCTCTACCTCCATAGATAAACTTTCCACAAACTTCGCAAATCTCATTATTTCTTTGTATCTTGTTCTTTGTATTGCACATATTTAGTTAAATTTTCATAACCTATTTCTTCAGCACTTAATACTTGTAAGCCATTTAAGATACGAGCTTGTTCTTCGTTTGTATATAATTCTCTAAATTTATCAGCTAATTTCTTAATGTCTTGTGGTGTTGGTTCATCAAATAACTTTTCATTCTCAATAAGCACATCATCATCAGTTGCAAGACAATTAGCCATTAAAGTTGTATATCTTCTTGCATAAGACAATGCACCACCATAGATTTGAGCATCATTACTATTTTTCATATTAGGTAATACAACTCTTGCGCCTCTTACCCATTCGCCTTCGTGTAAGTAATAAACATACTCTAAACCTTCTTCTGTACCTGTTTTCATCAAAGGTATTTCATAACCTTGTAATGCTATATCAGCTAAACTTGCATATTTATAACCATATGCTTGGCTTAAATTCTTAACTACATTTGATTTCTTGAATTCTTCAATCTTTTTCTTGATTTCTTCAATCTTTTCTGGCATATTATTTCCTTCCTTTAAATTTGATCTGTAATGAACTCTTTACTGGAACTAACTTTAGATACTTTTCATATAAGCCATCATCTTTTAAACGATCCGTATCTACTCTTTTTTGCATACTTTCATCTTTTAGAGTTGCTACAAAGTAATCGTTGTCCCATTTTTTAATTCCATTTTCTTCAAATGCTTTTTTTAACTTGTATTTAAGTGTTTCGTATTGATCTTGATAGTAGAGATAACTTTCTAGCATTTCGTATGTTTCTCTATCAATCGCTCCAATCTCTAGTAGTTTCTTTTCTACAAGTTCGTTCTTTTCTTCAACCTCGATAACCTCGCCTGTTTCTGCATCAATTATTTGTTTCATATTCCCTTCCTTTCTTACTTAAACATCAAATAAATAAGTGATATAAATGGAGCAAGTGTAAATATTGTTAGAAATAAATAAATTAATATATTTTTCATTTGTTTTCCTTTCTCTCCTAGAGATGCCTACCACAAGAAATACGATAGTTTAGGAGATTTTATGACTGATAATATGGTGTGATAGGCATCTTTAGAGTGGTATAATAAGAAAGCCACCCTTTTACCAGAGTGGCTTTTTATACTTTTCTAATGTTGCAATATTTTGCAATTATATCATACATTATGCGAAATACTGCTTATAATTTATTAATTTTGATTGAATAAGTATTAATTCCACTCTCGATTGCAATTTCATCATCACACAACTCTGCAATCTTGATTATTTCATTTATGGTCCATTTTTGGTCGCCATCTAATCTATAATTAAGACTTCTTTTTGATATTCCAAGAATATCTGATAATTGAGCTTGTGTTAGATTTAATTGCTTACAAATATTTTTTATTTCTAGCAATTAATCACTTCCTTCCTTTATTCAATTTCAATGATACAACCTATTTTTTTAAAATGCAATATATTTTGCAAAAAAAGTTTAAAAAGTTTATCATTAGATTAAAGGAAGAAATTATGAAAGTTATAATAAGAGATTATATATCACTACCAATCAAAAGATATGGCTACGCTAATTTTGTAAATGATCTATTCAAACATAATAAATATTCAACCAATCAAGAATACTATGATATAGATGAATATGATTATGATTTTGATGATGTTATTAACAAATACAACTTTGATAAAGTCAAAGCTACATTAAAGATGGTAAACAAAGATATATATGATGTGTATGTGCAAACAGAGAAAATTGGATATGTTGTTGCTACCAAGAGATTTGATGAAATTATATCTAAACCATATAAAGCAGAAATTCAAATATCTTCTGGTCGTGGCAAAGATACCACAAACAAACAATCAAGTTTTTATGATTATGAATTTGAATTACAAATCACATCACAAGATTAATACAACATTTCAATCAATAATATTAAGATTATAAGAATAAAAGCTGATATTTTAAAGACTTGTTAAGATATTGGCTTTTTTAATGGAAAAACCCCTTTTTTTGAAAAATAACATCGTGTATATAAAAATT
>AUXO012344673.1_pt1 | contig 11788 bp, 15 predicted proteins | sample 768731 | NCBI WGS metagenome assembly AUXO01 (sample SAMN02715735, study PRJNA202380) | gut metagenome | biome: sheep rumen | host: Ovis aries | place: New Zealand: Palmerston North | reverse complement strand
ATTTGTGAGTGCAAATTTAATAAATTAAAATGACAAAGGCAAAACGTATCGCAATCTTAGCACCAAAGACGCACACTTTTTTTATAATTATATATATAGTGTTCGCGCGAAGTACAAAGCAGAATTCGCCCTGTCAAATTTTGTCTTACGGCCAAATTTTAGTAATTTTGCCTCCCCCGATACTCACACATACCATGAACAACATTTTCACACATGACATTATAGACTCCGCCGCAGGACTGACCGAGCTCATCAAGCAAATCGGTCTTCTGCCGCTGCTGGACAGTGGCATCAGCGGATTTGATGCTGAAAGCATTGTTGATGACGATTGCCGCTATGTAACCTTTCCCGATGGAGGATGGGACTGGCCGTTGTGGAAGTGGAAAGGCCCTATTATTGCCAGCGGCATATGCGCATACGGCAAATTCTTTGCCAAGAAAGCGGGGTTTGTAAGCCTTGAATGGTGGCCAGACCTATGCAACTACCGACGCAACAGCAGCCCTGAGATAGAAGAAGGGTCGGTGGAAGAAATAATCCTAGCCACATTAAAAGAACGAGGCAGCATGATTACGCGCGACCTGCGCAAAGCATGCGGATTTACCGGTCCCAAGATGCGCAGTCTGTTTGACGGCTATGTAACCAGACTGCAAATGGCCTGTCGCATTGTTACTGAAGACTTTGTGTATCCACGCGATAAACATGGCAACGAATATGGCTGGGGATGGGCCCTGCTCACCACACCCGAACAACGCTACGGGCATGAGCTCTGCCAGTGTAGCCGAACACCTGAACAGTCATATGAACGTCTGCTGAAACACCTCAAAAATATGCTACCCAAAACTGACGAAAATCAGATTTGCAAATTACTGAAAGCATAAAATCGAACAAAAAAAAGAAAAAAATACGCAATACTTGACGAATAATCTTTGCTGATTAACAAATAATTACTACCTTTGCAGCCTAAAGACAAATAATAATATATTATAAATTCGGCATCTGAGATGAAGAAGAAAGTCTTACATACTCTCACAGACATTCTGATTACGCTTATTACGATTGTTATTTTTGCAGCCGTGATATACGGAATATACTATATGATTATCAAGTCTAAACAATAATATGGCACCTGCAGTGAACATCTTCGCTGCAAAAATCACGCTTAAAAGAAGAAAAGCAGAGATAATTCTCTGAAATACAAAATAAAAGATTATCTTTGCACCCCGAATCAAGTAAAACATATCAAACATATCATTTTAACAATCAAAAAACTTCCTTATAATGACAAAAGCAGATCTCGTAGCAGAAATTGCAAGCAAGACAGGCATTGACAAAGCTACCACCATGGTAGCAGTAGAAGCCTTTATGGAAACCGTCAAGGACAACATGATAGGTGGCGAGAACGTTTACCTGCGTGGTTTCGGCAGCTTTATACTCAAGAAGAGAGCTACCAAGACTGCACGTAACATTTCCAAGAACGTCAGCCTGATTGTGCCTGAGCATAACATTCCGGCTTTCAAGCCCGCTAAGACATTCAGCGCAGCAATAGCCGCCGCCAAGAAGTAAGACTAGTAAGAACATAATAATAACATTAAAAAAACAAAGCTATGCCAAACGGAAAAAAGAAGAAAAGACATAAGATGTCTACACACAAGCGCAAAAAAAGACTGAGAAAGAACAGACATAAGAACAAGTAAGCACACAACACTTTGCCTTGCAAAGGACAAAGAGCAAACTTTGCACGTACACACACTATTTCAGTACTTCAAAGTTTGCTCTTTGTTTGAAACGATGTAATCTAAACACTCCCTGACTTTCTGTAAAGAATCAGAAAACACATAGAATGACAAGCGAACTAGTTATCGACACACAAAAGGAAGAGATTAGCATTGCTCTGCTCGAAGACGGCAAACTCATGGAGTTTCAGAAGGAGCAGCAACAGCAGTCTTATTCCGCAGGCAACATGTACGTGGCAAAAGTTAAGAAACTGATGCCCGGGCTCAACGCCTGCTTTGTTGATGTTGGCCATGAGCGTGACGCATTCTTGCATTTTCTTGACCTGGGACCAAACTACTATTCTTTCCAGAAATATCTGAAGCAGGTTACCAGCAACCGCAAACGCCCCCTTAACATCAGCAAGACCAATCGTCAGCCCATTCTAGGCAAAGACGGTGCCATACAAGATGTGCTCAAGGTGGGAGATGAAGTGCTGGTACAGATTGCTAAAGAGCCCATCTCCACCAAAGGGCCGAGGCTTAACTGCGAAATAAACTTCGCTGGGCGATTGCTGATACTCCTACCCTTTGAAAATAAGGTTTCTGTCTCCGGCAAAATCAAATCGTCCACTGAGCGCAACCGTCTAAAGCAAATAATCTCCAGCATACTTCCACAGAATTTTGGAGTGATTGTGCGCACTGTGGCAGAAGGAAAACGAGTTGCCGAATTAGATCAAGAACTTAAAGTGCTCCTTAAACGATGGGAGGCAACAGTGGCTGCCGTACAAAAGAGCACCCACCTACCTGCCTTGGTCTATGAGGAGACAAGCCGATCAGTGGGCTTGCTTCGTGACCTCTTCAACCCATCCTATGAGGCCATCCATGTAAATGACCCCAGCACATACGAAGAAGTAAGAGACTACCTAAAGGTTATTGCCCCTGAAAAGGAAAACATTGTTAAGCTTTACGAAGGCGACATCCCCATCTTCGACAAATTTGCCGTTACAAAGCAAATCAAGTCAGCCTTTGGCAAGACTGTAACCTTCAAACGCGGGGCATACCTTGTAATTGAGCACACAGAAGCCCTCCACGTTATTGACGTAAATAGTGGCAACCGCTCCAAAAACTCAGAATCACAGGAGTTGGGTGCCTTTGACGTAAACATTGGTGCTGCTGACGAAATTGCACGCCAGCTAAGGCTGCGCGATATAGGCGGCATCATTATTATCGACTTCATTGACATGGCCGAAGCCGAGCATCGCGACCAACTCTATAAACACATGATGGAAATCATGAAGCAAGACCGCTCGCGACACAACATCCTGCCACTCAGCAAATTCGGCCTAATGCAAATTACCCGCCAAAGGGTGCGTCCTGCCATGGACGTTGTGGTGGAGGAAGAATGCCCATCATGCTTCGGCACTGGCCACATCAAATCAAGTCTGCTCTTCACAGACACATTGGAAAGAAAAATTAAGATTTTGGTAACCGAGTTGAGACACACCAAGCTGCGCCTCTACGTACACCCCTATGTGTACGCCTACATCAACCAAGGATTACTGTCTCTCAAACAGCGTTGGAGAATGAGATATGGTCTAAACCTAAAAATTCTACCCGACCAAAGCCTCGCTATGCTGCAATATAAATTTGTTGACAAGGCAGGCGAAGAGATTGACATGAAGGAAGAACACGAAATGTTGTAATCTTAGACTTATGGAAATAACATAAGCAAAGAATAAACAACATATCATATCAAAGAATATCCCTGCTGCAAAAAAAATGATGATGCGGCAGGGATATTCTGCTAACAGACCAAAACTCGAAGATTATGAAAAGAATATATGTTGCCAGTAGCTGGCGCAATGAGTTTCAGCCACAAGTAGTGAAGATGATAAAGAACATCGGCCTTGATGTCTATGACTTTCGCCATCCAGAAGGGCGTAGCGACGGATTTCACTGGGACAGCATCAGTCCCCGGTGGCTGGAATGGAGCGTGGAAGAATACCGCAACGCCCTCTCCCACCCTATAGCCGAGGAAGGTTTTCGCTTAGACTATGAAGCCATGAAGGCCTGCGATGCCTGTGTGCTTGTATTGCCTTGCGGACGCTCAGCCCACACCGAGGCAGGATGGTTTGCAGGCAAAGGACTACCTGTCTATGTACTCTCACCCGTCAAGCAAGAGCCGGAACTTATGTATAAACTATTTGACGGCGTCTTTGCCTCCATAGATGAGCTACAGAAGTTTCTTGAAAATTCCTGAATAAATTCTGCCCGAATTAATAGTCAGTCGTCTGGCAGAGAAGAAATTCTGGTAATTACGGAAGGTGCAAATGCCTGCCACATGGATATTATCGTCATACACTCCTGCTTCTATAAGCTGCCTTCGGTTTGACTCCCATAAATCTATGTGCCAGCGGCCTCCTATCATACGGCTTATGCCCTCCATCTGAAAACCATTGTCAGCAAAGGTTTCATATACCTCATCACCGACTTCAAATGCCTCCATACTAATTGACGGACCTATCACCGCCATCACTTTTTCAGGGCGACAATTAAACATAGCACATAACTTGACAATGGTTGTCTGAGCAATACGCATTACAGTTCCCCTCCACCCCGCATGAACGGCGGCAACAAACGTGTGGTCTTTATCATAGAGCAAGACAGGCACACAGTCAGCAGTTGACACCCCCACACAAACATTGCACAATCCAGTAGCCACAGCGTCCACGCCGTCAAGCAGGCTCTTACGATTGTCCTCGTTTTTAGAAAGGAAATCATTGTCTATAAAAGCCAGCTTGTCTGTATGCACTTGTCGCGGTAAAACTATGCGACTTTGCGGCAAAGATAACGCATTAGCCAGCAAAGTCATGTTTTCTGCCACTGCAGCCGGCTCATCACCGCAAAAAGGATTAATATTCAGACTAGAATAGTTTTCTTTACTTACACCCATTCTACTGCGCTTGGTAGAGAAAGCGCAGATTATTTCATCTGTGGGATATTGTAGGAAACTATCAATTGGCAGCATTAGCAAACATCACTCTATATAGATGATATCATCATCCGGTTCATCGTCTTCCTCTTCATCAGGACTGGGCAGATCATCATCTTCCCAACCTGCAAAATCAGCACTAATAGTACGTAGATCCATATCACGATGAACAAGGGAGTCGTTATCACCAACACTACCTTTGATTTTATTGCTTTCGCTGTTCAATTCTCGCCAAATAATATTCTTCAGTTCGGGTATGCCCATCTGGGTGGGGGCAGATATAAATACTGTAGGAATATCTTCGGGCAAGTCCTGGCGAAGCATTTCAATCAGTTCCTCGTCAATAAGGTCACATTTGGTCACAGCCAATATGCGATGTTTGTCTAAAATCTCAGGATTAAACTTGCGGAGCTCATTGAGAAGAACTTCATAGGACTTGCGAATACTGTCAGTTTCGCAGTCAACAAGAAACAACAGCAATGAATTACGCTCAATGTGACGAAGAAATCGTAAGCCAATGCCCTTACCCTCACTCGCTCCTTCTATTATGCCTGGAATATCGGCCATAACAAAAGACTTTCCTTCCAAATAAGGCACGATACCTAGAGAAGGTTCCAGAGTCGTAAAAGGGTAATTTGCGATTTTGGGCCTTGCAGAGGAAACATTACTGAGCAGTGTGCTCTTGCCGGCATTGGGAAATCCTACAAGACCTACATCGGCCAGCAGTTTGAGCTGTAATATTACATTCATCTCCTGCATAGGCTCACCAGGCTGCGCATAGCGTGGGGCTTTATTGGTAGCGGTGGCAAATTCCTTGTTGCCCAGGCCGCCACGACCGCCCTTAAGCAGCATCACCTCTTGGCCATGCTCTACTACATCACAAATATACTCCCCCGTATCGCCATTATAAGCCACGGTGCCAAGCGGCACCTCAATATATTTATCCTCTCCCTGGGCACCGGTGGAACAGCAATCGCCGCCATTGCCACCATTGCCGGCAAAGACATGACGCTCGTAGCGCAAATGCAGCAAGGTCCAATAGTTGTGGTTACCTCGCAGGAATATATGACCTCCCCTGCCACCATTACCACCATCAGGACCACCATTGGGCTGATACTTGGCACGATGCAGGTGCATAGACCCTCTGCCACCCTTGCCGGAGCGACAAAGAATCTTCACGTAATCAACGAAATTACTCTCCACAGAGATGCTGAAAGTTAATAGATTACAAGTTAGTTAAGCTCATTTTCGGCATCAATAGCCTTGAAAATAGCCTCTAGCATAGCTTCCTTGCTGGGATTCTCACACCAAAGGAAAGAGTGGCGGATGCCCTCCTTCTCAAACCACTCTGCCAGAGGAGCCGTCTGCTTATGATAAACATCAAAGCGTGCCTTGATAGTTGTCTCATTGTCGTCAGCACGGCCCTGCTCTATAGCGCGATTAAGAAGGCGCGCCATCAGGACATCCTCCTCCACAATAAGTTCTACCATCATGCCCATGTCGTGACCACGTTCAGCAAGCATTTTCTTGAGGGCCTCCGCCTGTGCAATAGTACGGGGAAAACCATCAAAGATAACACCTTTGCCCTGCGGCTGGGCATCATAAACCTTGGCCAGGATATTTATCATTAATTCGTCTGGTATCAGTTGTCCTTTGTCAATGTAGCCCTGGGCAATCTTGCCGAGCTCGGTGCCATTCTTGATTTCACCACGCAGCACATCGCCAGTAGAAATATGGCTCATACCATAACGCTTAACGATCTCGTCACTATAGGTGCCCTTGCCACTGCCAGGAGCACCAAATATAATAATGTTCTTCATAATCTATTCTTTTACATAAATTGCTGGTAAGTTGCGATACAATCCATCATAATCGAGACCATAGCCAACGATAAAGGCATCTGGAATATCAAAGCAGCTGTAGTCCACCTTTACATCATGGCATAGGCGACTAGGCTTGGTAAACATGGCTGCCAGTTCCAGAGTACGCGGATTATACTGGCGGAGATCCTTAAGCAGGTAATTCATGCTGAGACCAGTATCCACTATATCCTCCACAACCACCACGCGGCGTCCCTTGAGTTTCTCACCGTCAAGGCCTGGATACAATGTCACCTTACCCGTGGTGTTGGCGCCACTGTAAGAAGACATGCGCAGGAACTGTAGCTCGCATAGTCCTTCATAGTTCCTTACCAAATCAGCAGCAAAGACAAAAGCGCCCTTAAGCACGCACAGAAACACAGGAATCTCTGCATTACCCATATCAGACCTAATCTGCTTAGCTAACTCTCCGACCTTGTCCTCAATCTCTTTGGCACTTATCAATCGCTTAAATGTAGCACCGTTAAGTGTGATTACTTCGGGATCTCTCATATCAAATAATCGTTTATTTCTTTATTATCATTTTTACATAGTCAGTAAGTAGGTCCTGCAATTTGTCGTAGCCCACCACACATTCAGGCATACCGGCTGCATAGGCTGCAATCTCATACGCACCATAGCCAAACCACACGCCATCAGCTGTCAGTGCAGGCTCGGCGCCCGGCAAATCAAAATGGTCAATAAGGTCTTCGTTGTTATCAAAATACTGACTGAACAGAGCCTTCTTGATGATAGGCTTTAACTTAGCCTTATAGCCGGGCTTAAAGATATCTGCCCACTTTATTTGCTTGCCAGTATTGAGGTCAACGCTGAAGCGATATTGCCAAGGCATACCATGGGCACCGGCCCTATAGTCATCACCACAGCTATAGAATGTAGCATATTCGGTACTTTCGTATTCCAGCCTTATTTCATCATTATAACCATAGCGAGGCCTTGAATCATCATCATCAAACTCCACATCCTCAAAGAGTTCCCCCAGCTCCGACTGGGCCTCTTCAGAATGCGACTCAAAATCTTTTCTCAAGACTTGTGCAAAATCTTCCTCGCCAGTGGGATTCTTCATTCCAAAGTTAGAGAGGATAACCTTGCGCATACTCCTGACAATCTCATCAGAGCCGTCCTTGGGATAGACAAGGTAAACATTATACTCCAACCACTGATTGGAATTAGAATAAACTACAGAATCAAACAGCACCACCGGTCTGGCCTCTACAGTATTTGTCACAGTGCTGTCGCTGTCAGCAGCATTGACGTTAGGCTCTGCAGCCTTTCCGTTGCCACAAGCTGCAATAATCACCGCAGCAGTAAGCATCGCCATCATAGAAAAAAACTTTTTCATATTGGTAACTATTATCATTCAATCGGCGAAGTTAATGCTTTTTTTTCATAACGTAGCAAAAAAGCCGTATATTTGCACCATGAATGAGTCGCAGCGCACATATATGGCCATTGACCTTAAGAGTTTCTATGCCTCTGTAGAGTGTGTAGAAAGGGGGCTCAATCCGCTGACCACTAATCTGGTGGTTGCCGACAAAAGCCGCACGGACAAGACAATATGTCTGGCTGTTACGCCCTCGCTTAAGGCTCATGGCATCGGCGGCAGGCCACGACTCTTTGAGGTAGTGCAGAAAGTCAGCGAGGTAAACAAGCTCAGACCGCTGCCCAACAACAGACAGCCCAACAGCTCTACCGATGCACTTGAGCTGGAACAACACCCCGACTGGGCTATTGACTACCTCGTGGCTCTGCCACGCATGGCACTATACATAGAATATAGTACGCGCGTACATAGTATATATCTCAAATATGTTGCTCCTGAAGACATCCACGTTTACAGCATAGACGAGGTGCTAATGGATGTAACCGAATACCTGAAACTATATAAACTGACTGCCCATGAGCTAGCAATGAAAATCATCCGCGATGTGCTCGCCACCACGGGCATCACTGCCACAGCAGGCATTGGCTCAAATCTGTATCTGTGCAAGGTTGCAATGGACATTGTTGCAAAGCACATACCTGCCGACAAGGATGGTGTCCGCATAGCAGAGCTTGACGAGATGAGTTACCGCCGTTTGCTATGGGACCACCGCCCTATCACTGATTTCTGGCGAGTGGGGCGCGGCATAGCCAACAGGCTCAGCCCATACGGCATTGATACAATGGGAAAGATAGCCCGTCTGTCACTGATTGACGAAGATCTGCTATACAAATTGTTTGGTGTGAACGCAGAACTTATCATCGACCACGCTTGGGGATGGGAGCCCTGCACTATGTCAGCCATCAAGGCCTACCGTTCTGATACCCATTCACTCAGTCATGGCCAGGTGCTGACAGAACCCTATAATGCCGACGATGCCAGGATTGTTGTTGAAGAAATGGCCAGGGGAATTGCTCTTGAGCTGACAGCCAAAGGCCTGTTGGCAAACAAGATAAACCTCTATATTGGCTATGACGTGGAAAGTCTGCGGCAAACCGATGCCAAGAGAAAATACCAAGGAAAGGTAAAAATTGATCACTACGGGCGCAGCGTGCCCAAAAGCGACGGAGGCACCATGCCTCTCTCTCCACCCACTGCACTGGCCAAAACTATTGCCACGAGCACAGTCAGCCTCTTTGACAAAGTAGTCAACCCCACCCTGCTCATCCGCCGTCTCACCGTGGTAGCTGGCAACGTGGTTTGTCAGCAAGACCACAATAATAACATAGTCCAGCTTGATCTCTTTGACGACAATACTGACATCATACAAGGTGCAGAGAAGATTACACACAAAGAAGAGAAAGAAGATAAGCTACAGCAAGCCATGCTTGATATACAAAAGCAATTTGGCAAGAACTCCATACTCAGTGGCATCAGTTTTAATAAAAGTGCCACAGCTCGCGACCGAAACCGCCAAATAGGCGGTCACAAAGCATAGATTATTGATTAAATATTAATTCCTAACTCCATGGACACAGACTATAGCGACATAATCAACCTGCCACATCACGTATCTGACCATCATCCGCAAATGCCCATCGGCGAACGCGCTGCACAGTTCTCCCCATTTGCTGCGCTCAATGGACACAGCGAAGCCATTGCAGAGACAGAAGACCTTATTAGCAATCAATACAAAGAAAACATTCCACAATGATTATCGATTTCAACACAATGCCAACCACAGTGCTTGAAAACTTCAAGGGCGGTGAGAAACACATGGAAGCAAAAATGTACTGGGACGGTACCACTCGCGTCATGAAGGCACGCCTGATTCCCGGAGCAAGCATCGGACTACACACCCACGAAGGCAGTTGCGAGTTTATCTTTATCCTGAGCGGCGAGGGTACTCTGATTGACGACGGCTCTTCAATCCCTGTTCATGCAGGTCAGTGCAACTACTGTCCCGAGGGACATTCCCACAGCTTAATCAACACCGGAACAGAACCGCTTGACTTCATGGCCGCAGTGCCGAAACAATAGAGAAAGTCTTGGTGTCTCCCGTCGCAAACCTCAATAGGGAAGCATAAAGGTGGTGAGGCCTTTTCCCTCTTGATTTACGACAAAGGCAACAGAGTCACGCCCTGCCACCAAATCATCTGCATATCCGCGCAGCGGACAAGAAAGATAAACTGTGCGCGTAAATGCCTCTGCATCACCATTCTGATCGTGATACAAATATAGTGTCAACTGCTTGTATCCGTCCTCTTTCTCTTCTATTCCCTTGTCAATAAAAGCCACGATGTGTGACTGGTCCTTACCCTGCACAAGCATTCGGGCGTTGATATAGGCACCGCCGCGCCATATCGACTGTATGGTGCAGGAGGCCATCTTCATATCATCAACATCACTCTGGGGCTCAGGAGCAAACGCCAGTGAAAAGCTGTGGAGGGTTGCTGCTTTCTCTTGTAGGGTATAAAGACATATGGCCCTATAGACGGTGTCTGGCTTTAATCCTTTGGAGTCTGAGATTTGATATTTGATATTCAATTCCCCATTGGTCCCAGCCTCTGACCACCCATATATTGTACCGTCGTCTAATGTCATAGATACCGCCGTCCCGCTACCATCGGTACGGATGTCGGCGAAATCAGTAACATAAGCCGGTGCCCATGAGTCATCATCAGAGCAGGAGCATAGCACTACTGCAGCCGTGACAAACAGCAATATCGTAAGCCTAATTCTCACCTGTAGCCTTATAGTAATTATAGAGGGGATTAGCATACATTAGCAATATCTCATGACGAAGATAATCGGCATCTGGATTGTCTAAGTCCACCAAGGCAATACGCTCATCAAGATATTTCTCAAAGGCTGCACACTGATCTGAGGTGAAATGCTCTTTTATCTCAAGCAGATTCACATTCTTATCACCACCCTCATCGCCAAGCATATAGGCCGCAATAAAGTTGCTTGGGAAAAGCTTGTAATTGCGGTGAATCTCTTCATTTATCTTATCACGCAGCAGCAGGAAGATATCATTGTTCGGCGTATTGGGGTCTATGGTGGATAACCATGTGTTAAGACAAGGAGCCGCCTTATAGTGCACCTCGCCCTTCCAACCGAAGATACCCGTACGCATATTTATGAGATCATCGTTGGGAGCTTTCTGATGGTCAGGGTTGTCACGCTTCTGCTGCATCTCCTTTGCCTTGAGATAATCGCATGGATCATATTCATAGCTGATAGCTGTGGGCACAAGATTTAGCTGCTGCAGGCGCTCAATAAGCGAGCCCTCTCCACCCATGCCAAACATCTTGATCACGCTGCGCTGGGTAATATCGTTGGAATCCTTGGCCCTACCCTGTCGCTGTGCTATCCAGATGTTCTCTTTCTTCTGCTGTATGGCATAATGCATATAGCCACTTATCTGAATGCTGGAGGCCAGTTGCTGACGGATTGTCAAGCCGCGATGAACAATAAACGACTTATTAACACGCACCAGTTTCTCTATCCAGGGATAGATAAGCAGATTGTCGCCAATGGCGATCTCCGTGGTGTTGCTGAATCCGTTGTCAAGCAGCAGCACACTTAGGAAGGCGCTGTCAAGCACTATGTCACGATGATTGCTGATAAAGGTATAGTTGCCCGTCTTATCGACAGCGCTGCTGTCCATGCTCATACCGCTGCTCTTGTCTGCTGCAAGCTGCTTGAGAAACGGATAGCAGAATGCTTTCTGAAAATCAAGCGATGTTTGGCAGCTCCTCGCTTTGGCAGCAAAGAC
>AUXO011017824.1_pt1 | contig 11791 bp, 22 predicted proteins | sample 768731 | NCBI WGS metagenome assembly AUXO01 (sample SAMN02715735, study PRJNA202380) | gut metagenome | biome: sheep rumen | host: Ovis aries | place: New Zealand: Palmerston North | reverse complement strand
TACGAAGTGTATTCCTACGACAGCAGGTTCGTCTATATCTGGGGAATCAAGAACGCAAAGTTCTCACACATGTTCTTCTGGGAACATTTCGAAGAAGCTTAACCAAACATTAAACAAGGAAACCTAAGATGAACCGTAAGGAATTCGAAAAGAAGTACAAAGGCAGCAGCGATGAAATGTTCAAGGACGCCCTCTCCGTCTTCGACTCCATCGAAAAAAAGCTGAAGGAAGAGGAAGATTCCAGATACTACGACTCCTTCATGGGAGCAGGGTAAGCTCAAACTTAATCCAATTAAAGGAAACAACACCATGTGGACACTAATCATATTCACTGTTCTAGCAACGGGTCATTCTGGCGGCCTGTCCTCCACCTCGGTCCCTGGCTACACCTCCCTCAGAAGCTGCGAAAAGGCAGGGTATGAACTCGTAACGAAAGCCCCCGAGACAAGGTACTTCTACAGCCAGACGCAAAAACCCCTCTTCGGAAAGGATACGACCCAGCTCTATTCCGTTAACTATGAAATAATCAGGTACGGCTACCAGTGCGTCGAGGTGAAATAACCATGGAAGAAGTATATCAAGTTTCATCTGTTCCTGTCATGGGCATCTGGTGCGCCTACAAGCTCGCCCCAATCTACCCGTTCTTCCCCTCGTTCAATGTCTCGGAAGCTAAACACGGCCAGAACAGCGTTAAAATCCTCTCCACCGAAAGGGGAAAATTCATCCAGAAAGGAACTATCCACCGCAGGATTAACCCGAACGACCTACTCAGTTCCAACCCAATCGAGGTGGACATCCCGTACGAATACAGGATTAAGTTCCAGCTCGAAGACGGAACAGTCCAGACTGTATATACCAATGACGACGATGCAGGATGTCTGCTCCGACTAATGTCCGCACAAGAGAATATCGACAAGTTCCACGATTTGGCAATCAGGGGTCATTGGCAAGCGGCTATGACCGCTCTCAGGGGCGACCTAATTGTTGAAAAATCCTACATCAGCATGACAGACAAGGAAAATCTTGAAGCGCTTGCCAAATTGGCCGGTAATAAACAGGATTAAGTTTATGACACAAGTGCGTGCAACACACAACCCCCAAAAGGAATTGAACCCCATGACTAAAACAATCAACTACAAAAACAAGGCCCTCCCCGTCTTCACCAGCCAGGAATCCATCCTCTTCCCCAACGAAGGGGAACTGATGGCAGTAGCCAACTGCGATGATACATTTGCCCTCGCCAATGTCATCGCATATCTCCCCAGTAGGAAATTCCCCGTAATCACCACGGCTGCCGACTACAAGTACTGTGCCAGACTCCCAGAAGGCTCCGTTATCCAGAATGAATACATTGATTCCCTCTCCCTCCAAAAAGGCCAGATACACATCATTACCGATACATCCTTCCCCAATATCCTGGAATCCCTCTGCAAGATTACCCTCGATGCCGCCAAATCCGACTGGAAGGTGTTCTTCATCTCCTCCAATACCAATGTGGATGACCTGTACAAACGCCTGAACAATATGGCCGACTTCCCCCTGGACAAGAACCCCATATATCTCAAAAACGGATGGACAAACATGTGCATGACCGCAGAGATAAGAAACGCTATCAAAACCGTAGAAGAATCCAAGGAACATCCACAAATCGATGTCCTCGTCATTGACTCCCTGGAAGCCACCATCTCCCCCTACATGATAAGAAAGGAATCCCTCCTCGGTCTCCAACACATTGCCAGGGAAAAGAACATCGCTGTCATCACCTCCGAAATCATCCAATAACAGAAAATTAAAAAAATTTTTCAAGAGGTTAACACCATGGCCCTATCCTATATCCCCAAAGACGTATCAGACTTCATCACGGTAGACAAGCTGATTGAATCCCTTACTAGACTCCGTGATAAATACAACTGCGGAAACCTCCCCGTTGCACTATCCCATTGGGAAGACTTTGACATGGGGGAAATCCATAAGAGCGGCGTAATAACAAGGGTCTCTACCACCGACGGCCCAAGGGTACTCTATGGAAGGTCAATGTTGGATTCCATGGAATGCATCATGCTCGATTTCGAGTTATTCCCTCAGACTTCTTACTAGGGTTTCAGACATAGTTTCAGACAAGGGCCCGAGCGTCAGCTCGGGCCCAAAAAATTAAAAATTATTTTCGCATCCCAGAAAATTAAAAAAATTTTCGACCCTCGGTTCAAACCCCCTGTTTTGAAAACGCTCAAAAAACGCCAATTTTGCCATAGGTTCTTTCCCGTTACGATGGGTTTTTAGGACGTATCGGCGGCGGGCGGCGGTGATAAAATGAATCTTTTAGAACTGATTTAATTAACTATATATGAGACTCGGGTCGACAAAGAAGGGGTTAAACCTAACCCTCGTGTGTCTGCACAGGTTATCAACAGGTTGTCTACAGGGTTTCGACGGGCTTCACACCATGGTTTCAACAGGCCATTTCAGACACGGGTTTTCAACGGGTTTACACCCAGGTTATCAACAGTCATTTCACAGCAGGTTCACACGGCACTGGCAATTCAATCTGGTTTCAAACGGCGGGTTTCGACCCAGGGTTTGGAACTATGGATTGAACCCAGGTTGATAACCATGTTGATGACGAGATGTTGAAACCCTGTTGAAAACTCTGTTGAAACCCTGGGTTTGAACCCATGTTGAAACGATGTTGATAAAGTGTTGATAAGGGCGCCTAAGATATCAACAGGATATCAACAGGTGTTGATAGATTGTGAGGGGGTTGTGGGGGGTGCCTGCGGGCGGGAATCGGTGGGGTGATAACCTAAGTTGGGAATAAAGATATGTAAAAGGATATTTACAAACAGAAAGGGAGCGCCTGACGGCGCCCCCTTGGGACAATATGAGAAGAAAGGTTATGCCACGAGTTCCCGATACAGGGACTTGGAGAAGTCCTTATTGGCGAGACGGCCTTTGAAATGGAAAGGTTCGGCTTCGGGGTGACGGAGAGCGAAATGACCTGTTTCGTGGAAATAGAGCCATGCGTCAATGGGGGTGAAGAACAGGGTGCAGCAGGTGATGAGACCGTTGTTTTCGGTATCTACTGCAACAGGGTCGGTATCATCCACGAAGATGCCATCATTGGTGAACTCTATTCTGTGTTCCTTGAACATTCTAGTTTCTCCCATAGTGATATAGCTATCGGAAGGGCCTATGATAGTATCCTTGGCGGCGAACACTAACTTATTCCAGATAGTGTTCATATCGGTGGAAGATACTATATCCATGCAGGGCTTGTAGATAGCCTTCGAGAGAAGGGTGTTAGCCACAAGTATGTGTTTTTGTTTAGATACATGGATAGACTCCCTAGAAAGTATATGGGCGGTCAGGTCGAGGATTTCTAGCATATTGGCTATAGCCTTTACTAGATACTCGGACTTGTTTCCTTTGAGTTTTTCGGCATAGTAGGCACGGTCGAGATTAACCATATTGGGGAGATTGATATGGCCTTTATGGAACTCGATGGATTCCCTTTTGATTTCCTGGAAGATGTCTACATTATCGTGGAAGCCCGTAGCGACAAAGTTGGCTATCTTGTAGGCATCAACAATGTTGGGGTCGGGCTTGGAGAGGATTTGGTGAACGATGTTGCAGACGGCTTGCAGGTTCTGCGTGGCGGTTCTCAAATCGTTAAGGGTCAGTTTCTCTTTGATATAGGACAGGGTGTCTGCCCTATCTTCGATGAGCATATTTTTAACGAGCGTTTCAGGTTTAGTGTTAGGCTTTTGCGTTATCATAGAGTAGGCCTCCTCTACTATTAAATATACATAATTAAATGCGGGAGCGGACAAAAAATGCGAAATTTTTTTGAAAAAAAATCAAAAATTAAAAAATAAAAAATTAAAATTTATTTCAGTTTGGCGGCGACCTTGGGGAGAAAGTCGATAAAATAATGGTTGATGGCTTCTGCGGCCTTGAACGAGAGCGAGGCATAGGCAGTGAACCGAGCCGACATGGTGTTGGCGTGGGAGATGAACACGACGCTACGGAGGGCGGTGTCGATGCAGATGGGGTCAGCCCCAGGTTGAGACGGTGGGAGGACAATGCGGACAGCCCTGCCTATCCTGCGCTTGATGGTTTCAGCCCTGATGGCGAGCTGTTCGAGATAGGTGGTTGAGCCAGTGGTTTCCAACGCCTTGACGGCATCTTCGAGTTGAGCGGTTATGTAAGACGGTGTTTCAATCATAGTGGTCATATCCTTTGTTTCAGTCTTTGGGTCGAACCCTGATGCCGACCCATTCTGATATAATATAGTTAATTAAATGGGAAATGTATAGGGTTTATTGTGTAAAGTTTTGTTTACGGAGAGGGGGTGGTCGGCTGGAGTGGAGGCTCCGATTCTGACGGGTGATAACCTATGTTGGATATCTTTTATTGAAATAAGTTAGGCCCGATGGTTGGTCGGGCTTTTGGGATTAGTTTTTGGATTGGAGATGCAGGTGTTCGTTAGGCAGGTACTGGCTTTCCCAGATGGCCTTGTATCCGTTGGGCAAGCGTTCCTGTACCAACTTCATTGCTCTCCGTCTTTGTTGCAGGGGCAGGTCATTGAGTCTGATATCGACGGCCCGTCCTGTCCTATGGTAAGACCATTCGTTGTGTTGGTCGAATGAGTCATGGGCCGATGTGATGGTCAGGGCGAAGTCAGGGCCGAAGACTTCCTTGAAGGTCTTGATAACAAGCACCAGGCCTTTTTCGAGGTCGGGGGTCAGTTCCATGACGACGCCCGATTTCTGAAAGGTGTTCTCCATGATGTATTCATGGTAGGGGCCTGTTTGGACAGGGACTTCATAGTAGGTTTCGGCCTTGTTCTGTTTGGTGGTATACTCCCCCTCGTCGGGTTTGGTCTCGACAGGTTGGGACCACAGGTTTTTGGACTCGGGTCTATATGGGTCATGCACCATCTTGTAGGCTGCAACGAGCATGATGCAGATGAAGATAAGCCCGAAAAAGGTTTTGAGCATGTGTTCGAAGCATCCGTACATGATGGGCCTCCAAATAGATTAGGTTAGTGATTAGTGTTCGGAATCAACATTGATGGTAAAGACATCACTGTTCTTTTCGATGGTGTCGATGGACTGCACTTCGAGTTCTTGCAGGTCCTCGGGAATGTCGTCGATGGTTCCACGGAAGACTTCCTTGTCTTTGGCGCAGTCCCAAATGGCTACGGTTTGGAGAGTGCTTTCGACGAACAGGTCGGTAAGGTCAGCTACGGTAAACATGTGGTGTTCTCCTTTTTGGTTAGGCTTTAAGGTTGAGGGTTAATGTGGTGGTGAACTGGTGTTGTTCGGTTTTGAATACGGTTGCGTGGAATCCCTTGGGAATCAAGTGTAGGCGTTTAAGGTTAGCGACCAGGTAATCGACCATGTTATTGAGCGTGTCGGTATCGATGTTCTGGTTCTTGGGTCCCTTTCGCTTGAAGTTGATAGTCAGGGTCAGGATAGAGTGATTGACCTTGTGCTTAACAGACCTGACGAACACGACATTTTCGCTGTAGTTTTCAATCAAATCTGATTTGACCTGGTTGCAGACCTTGTTGTAATCAATGGGTTCTATCCCTGTTTTAGCCTTATTAGAAATCATGATGCTATCCTCGGGTTTGGAAAATTAAAAAATAAAAATAGGAGAGTGAGTGGATTTACCAATGGTGTGTGGGTTTGGTGTCAAAACTAGCCCACCCACTCTCCCAAGTTGATTAGGTTTCGCCGTTAGCCTTTTCGGTTTCGCAGAGGCGATTGACGGTTTCTTCGGGGGTTTCGACTCCGTTGATGATATCGACCAAGAGATTGGTCGCTTCATCCTTATCGTCGAAGAAAGTGGACTCGCCGTCAGCATCCATAATCTCGAAGGGTTCGTCTTCGCCAGGGTTGATGCAGAGACAGCCAATGAACTCGTCGCCCCTGTAGATACGCATGCAATCGTAGAGGGGACCCGAGCAGGGGCAGTTGTTCTTCATGCTCACTTCGAGGCTCTCGCTCTCTTTGCACTTGGCGAGAATGGTCTTCAACGGCTTGATGATGTTCTTGGTCTTGCCGTAGAGGGCCTTGGTGGAGCAGAACCAATCGAACCACAGGTCTTCGGCAATCTTCCTACGGGCCTCTTCGTTTCCCTTGGCTTCGTTCCAATCTTTGAGAAAATCAGAAATTTTTTTGCACATGGTTTGGTTCTCCTTTAATTAAATTCAGTTTCATAGCCTTCGAGTTCTTCGGGCCAATCGTCCTCGGGTTCATCTTCATGCTCGGGGCAAGAGAACTTGCACTTGGAGGTGTAGATGTCTTCCTTGGCGGGTTCCTTGGCGAGAGAAGCAAGGGTGTCCGCATCATAGACTTCACAGAGGTCGAACAGGAGGTCAGCATATTCGCCATCGGTGCGAACCTTTTCAATTCGGTCAAGGATAGGTCTTGTTGCGGGCTGGTTCAGATAGAGCCAGTTGGCACGAGACGAGAAGTCGTTGCAACTTGCGGTAAGGTGGTGCGTGGTGTCGAAGATGTCGCCATCGTTGAAGAAATGGTAGACGAGGTTCGAGACACAGGCGGCGACCTGCGATGCCATCGTGGTTCCCTGACCCTTGATTTCGAGATAGGGTTCGAGGCGCTTGGAGACATCATTGAAGTCATCCCATACATGGTGATTGGTTGCCGTTTTCATTGTAAAATTCCTTTTTCAAAAAATTTACTGAACATCAATGTCGGCCTTACCGACCACAGGGATTTGAACGGCAGTCCATGCGGTGAAGTTTCCGCCCGTGGTTCCTGCGTGGACATATTCTTCCTTTTCTTCAATGCCGTCATCGTCGATTTCGCACATGCCCTCACGATTGGCATAGAGATACTCAATGCTTTCCTGCTTGACATAGGACTTGGCACATTCGGCGACACGCTTTTCTGCGGCATCCTTGCTTTCGACGGTAGTGATATTAAGGGTGCGGTCATCCTGGTCGAAAGTGACGACGGCATTGATAGGAGCCATCGTGTGTTCGACGATATCGAGGCAGACCACATCGTCATCGTCATTGTAGGAAGAGAGACGGTAGCCCTTGGTGCATTCCTTGGCTGTGACCTTATCCATCTGGTCATCAGGGTTCTGTGCGTTTTCGTCTTCGATGACATCATTGATTTCGTCTGCGATGAACTTTGCTGCAGCAGAGCGCTTGAAGAAGATTTCGGAGTAGTTGCTTGTCGCAAGGCAACCGCCTATGCGAGAGAAACCTGCGACGGTATAGAACTTTGTGGTGTTGTTTTTATTTGCCATGGTTGGCCTCCTGTTGATTGTTTCTATGCCTATAATATACCTAATTAAAAGATGGTTGTCAATAGTGTTTCCGACTTTTTTGTGTAAATTTTGCTTTACAAACTGGGTAAGGAAACCGAGGGGACGACGGGCGTTCTGAACACGGGTGATAACCTATGTTGGATATCTTTGTTAAAAAAAAGGTAAACCCCTCTTTCGAGGGGTGGTTGATTACTTTTTGTTGGAAAGGTAGTTGTCGAGTTCTTCTGCCATGGTGCTGACCGAGGATGCCCCTGCCATAGTCAAGTAGCCGAGGATAGCGAACAATTCGGTTTCCGTGAAGCCATCGAAGTTTTCCTTGATGAACGCCGTGGTGAGGCATTCGGCATCTTCGTGTTTCAGGGTCTTCTTGTTGCAGTACTCCTCATAGAACCAGTCCATCTTGGCTTTTTCTGTAAGACGGCTGAGTAGATTGAAGATGTCGTCTCTCAACTGGGTGCTTTTCTTTGCCATAGGTTGCCCCCTGTTATTTGTTGGGGAGGGAGTAGATGTGGGTCGAGCAGTAGGCATCGTCGCCAGTATCTTCGCCGAAGCACGCCTCACCAATTTTGGTGTACTTTGCCTGCTCCATGATATAGTCGAGGTGTCCGTGGTCGTGTTTCCAGTCGCCGTACCTGACAACGACCTGAACCTGACGGGAACGGGGCATGATGGTAAACTCGTATGACATCTTGTGTTCGTCAAAGAGTTTCTGAACCTTATCACGCCATTTCTTGATGATTTCGTTCAAATCGGGTTCTTTTGTTTTGGGTGTTGTTTTAGTGGACATTTGTTCATCCCTCCTCATTGTTTTCAAGGTTAATCTGTTTGCCATCCCATTCACCAAACTTTTCGAGGTAATCACCAGGGACATTGTACTTGAACTCTGTACGATTTCCCTTTTTGTCTTGAAACCAGCATTTGACGGTAGCCTGTACGCAGTCATCGTAATTTGTTGTCGGGTAGTCGCCCTCTTGGTAGCAGGAGTAGATGCTTGCGGCTACACCAATGGTGTTGTCACCATCGCCGTACACATCACGGTCGAACAGGTTCAGGTCGAAGTCGCACCCCTTGCCTTCCTTACCAGGCCACTGTCCGCCACACCAAGTGTCTTCGAGGTCGGGGTAGTCTCCTGCGGGGCGGGTGTCCTCGGGGTCGAGAACAAAGGTGGGTACGCCATCTGCTCGTACTTCGTAGATGTAAGTGTCCTTACCACCCTTGCGTGTCTTGATGATATCGACATGGGGATTGTGGATGCACTCATTGATGGGCTTCGGAAATTCTTTGCAAATGATTTTTGCCATAGGTGTCTCCTGTTGTTTCTATGTTATAAATATACCTAATTAAATTATGATTGTCAATAGGGTTTAGACATTTTTTGTGTAAAAAATTGGATACAAACATGGATTAAGGCAAGAGGAGGTACCCCTGGTGAAAACGGGCGTAGGGTGATAACCTATGTTGAAAATCAAAAAAATAAAAAATAAAAATGCCCCCAATCCTGGGGGCGGTGGATTACTTCTTTTCAGTTGCCGTTTTCTTCTTTTCGTTGTAAATGATTGTGTAAATCATGACGGGGCTAGGGGGGTTATTACCCACGATGGCAATAGAGGGAACGACATTGATAACATCGTGGGTCTTGCAGAACTTGTTAACCTTGGTTTCAACGGAGGGGGTGTCGTTGAAGTCGTAAAACCTGCCGTCGGGTTCTTTGGAGTTGTATCTGGCAATAGCATCGTTGTTACGGTAATTTACTTGGTCGCTGATGATTTTGATTTGCATGGTTTGGGTCTCCTTAATTTTAGTCAAAGCTGTCGCTTACATCCTTGGTTTCGCCATCGACCAACTTGCTGACGATGGTAAGGTATCTTTCCCTTTCGCACCCATCGGAGTTGTTGGCGGCATCGTTGAAATAGTTGATAGCATCCTTGGCGCTATTCCAAGTGTCACGCTTGCCGTAGCAGATGGTAGTGACTTTTTTGGATTTTTTTGTTGCGGATTTCGTGAGCATAGCATCGGGGATGTCGATGGTCTTTTCTTCGATACGCAAGTACCTGTCCTTGTCGGCTTTCTTCTTGTCGAGAAGAACATCAATTCGGTTGGGGCAGACCCCGAGATAGATTTTGAGTTTCATATTATGCCTCCTTTTCGTTGCTTATGATTTCGACAAATTCAGAACCCTCGTTGAGTTCGGAACGGCTCATGTTGCGGAAAATCTTCTCTGCTTCCTTTTTGGTTTTAGCCTTGATATAGATTTCGTTGCGGTAAGTGATGCGGAAAGTGGGACAACCATCGTTGAGACCACTGACAACCTTGCCGTCGATGATGTCGGCGAGTTCCTTTGCATCCTCGTCAGTCGGGAGCCACACATCTACATACAGGATAGTCTTGTAGGTGTCATCGCAGCATTCATCTTCGAACTCTGCACGGATTTGGTACTTGTGGTAGGTGTCGGGGTGTTCATCTTCGAACTCCTCGCAGTCTTCATCCCATTTGTAATACTTGGATAACAGTTCCTTGATGTCATCCTTGTACCTTTCGGTGTTCTCGTTTGTGAGAAGCCCATTCAAGTCGAGCCAATCTTCATCGCCATGGAAACTCATAGCACATCTCCTGTTGTTGTTTCTATACTCTAAATATACCTAATTAAATGTCTCTTGTCAATAGGGTTTAGCACATTTTTGTGTAAACTTTTCGATACAATTAGGAACGACGGGGACAGGGGATGAAGGCGGGAGGGTGATAACCTATGTTGGATATCTTTGGTATAAAAAAGAAAACCCCCGATGGGCTAGAAACAACGGAGGTATGCTTATGACCACAAACCATGCCCATCGGGGGAGGAGATTACTTATAAAGGTCGGGGAAGAGTTCGAGTTGGTCGGAAGAACGCTTCTTTTGGAGAGGTTTCTTCTTTGCCACTTTCTTCTTTTTCTTCAAGGACTTTCCTGCGAGGTCTTTCAGGCGCTTGATGACTTCCTTTCGGGTGGCGCCTTTGAGAGCGGAGTTGATTACATCACGGTCATCGGCAGAGGTGCGACGGACAGTCACACGAACCTTGGTGGTTTCCGTCGGGTGGATTGTGACGGCGGAAATCTTGGGCATCGGGCGGCGACCACGAGCGAGGTAGTATTCGGCGAAAGTGGTCTTGCCGTATTCTGTTTCCACTTCAAGTTCACGAGTCTTGATGTTATACCCATCCTGCCGCAAGTTGAAGATACAGGCGGAAAGACGAGTGATGTGGAGCTTCGTGAAAGCATCCAGGGAAGTGATTTTCCCATGCTTCCTGATGAAGTCAAGGACTTTGGTCTTTTGGTTGTGGGCGGCTTCTGCGCTTTGCATTTTGTGTTCCTCCGTTATTTGGATTTGATTTGCTTTAAGGTTTCTTCAATGGCTTCGATAATGTTGAGTTCACAGATGGCGAAGCCCCATGCGTTTTCGTCACGGATTTGGAGGTGTCCATCATCGTAGACTTCAATGGGTGCAACCCCCTCTTCGTCATCGTCTGGTGTACGCCATGCATCAATAGTCCAATATCCCTCTTCGTCATTGTGGTAATCGTGACGGACTTCGATGTAAAACGGATTTGGATTGGACTTGGACTGTTCGAACCAATGTTGCATAAGGTCGATGCAGTCTTGGATGAAACGATGTTCGGGAACTTTGGAAATATCCGTGAAGTTCGCCTTTTCAATCCTGATAAGGGTGTCCAAATGGGCGTTCACAAACTTGCGGTCAATCCCATTTGCATTGAGGATTACAGCGAGTTCCTTTTTGGTGACGATTGCCGAGTAGACAACATCGTCGGCAACATGGTCGATGAAATTCTTGATAAGGGTCTTTTCGCCCTCTTCTAACTTTGACTTGTAGCCAATGGACTTAATGAAAGTCGGGACTTTCGACTTGAAAAATTTTACGATTTCGGTTGTGCTAACCATGATGTTTCTCCGTTGTTTCTGATAATAATATAGATAATTAAAATCTTTTTGGCAAGAAAAAAAATGTAAAAATTATTTTTCGGGTGCCTTGACTTCAACCGTATAGGTATCGCCCTTGTATTCAATACTCCATTCCCCGAGGTATTCATCGGAGTCTACACCATCGACCCAACCCTTTTCGAAACCATTTTCGTCAAAGAGGACTGCTTCGAGATAGGCGGTTTGCCCACCTGCACAGCCGTTGCACTTGACATCCATCTGGAAGCCATTGGTAAATGTTGCCGTGCGGATAATGCTTTCGCCCTCGTCGAGCGTGGCTTCATTGATTGCTTCCATGATGCGGTCATAAGTTTCCTTGTCCAAGACAATTACTTCTTTGTATTCCATATTGCCTCCTGGTGTTTCCTAAACAGCCTTGTAAAGGTCGATGTAGTTGTCGCATCCATCGAGGTTCTTGCGGTCGATGGACTTCTTTACATACCACTTTTGCTTGCCAACCATAACAGGGCGGCAACCCTTGATGGGAGCATAGTCAGGGTCATTGGAAGACA
>AUXO011364991.1_pt1 | contig 11792 bp, 10 predicted proteins | sample 768731 | NCBI WGS metagenome assembly AUXO01 (sample SAMN02715735, study PRJNA202380) | gut metagenome | biome: sheep rumen | host: Ovis aries | place: New Zealand: Palmerston North | reverse complement strand
TCAAAATGAACCGGGTCCGGACAATCCGTAAAATCTTAATTCAGAGCTTAAGGAATGTAGTCAAGCTCGATCTTGTTGAGAACATCATTCTTGAACTCAAAAGTGAATGCCTTGGAAGAACCAAGGAACTTCTTGGACTTCTGCTTGTAAGAATATGTGTCGGTGTGATACTTTTCACCGTCATAGTGGCTCTTGTTGCTTCCTTCAGGTTCACCGGCAGCCTTTACGAGCTCGTCCATTGTCAGGTTGAGAGGGAAATCAAATGTAAGATTTGCCTCGTTCTTGTAATTCTCGGTAAGGCTGGGAACGCTGATCCTGTAGATGACGCACTCACCAAGTGTCTTCTCGCCGTCATCAACGTTCATGACATAGACAAGAGCAGACCAGAACTTGTCGAGCCTGATACGGAAACCGCCTGTAAGCTGTTTATGGTTCTTCTCCATCTTCTGATCGAGCTTCTTGAGGTCGCTCTCTTCGAAAGGAACGCCGTCATCGATCATTTCCTTAAGAGTTGACTTGCCGAGTGTGTACTTCTTGCCTTTTACGAAGAAGTGCATGTCGTTGAAATCAACAACCTTGCCTTCGAAAGCTTCACGCTTAGCTTCGGTAGCCTCTGTCTCGGACTCGGTTGTGGTTGTGGTTGTTTCCTCAGTCGTTTCCTTCTCAGTGGTTGTCTCTTCTGTTGTCTCTTCTGTGGTTTCTTCTGTTGTTTCCTCTGTTTTCTCTATACGCTCTTCGTCGTCATCTCTGTCACGCTTGCCGGACATATTGCAGGAAGCGAGAGAAAATACCATAGCACTTGCGAGAAGCAGAGCTGTAATCTTTTTGCTTTTCATTCCTATTGGTCCTTTTCCCAAATATTTGCCTGATGTAAACCACCAAACGAGACGATTATAGCACGATAAAAAAGCCGCGGAGGTTGCCCGATATACCACAAAGATTCGATACATAAGCAGAGAATTTGTTTATTTTGATTATGCAACTAATGGTTTTTCGACACATCTGCCGCATCTGTCCAGTTTTTCGTTCAAACAGCGACACTCCGGACTAAAGGTGTCGCTTAAGCATCAGAAACAGCTTATTTTGCTGATTGTTTCGGCTGCCCTGTCAGAACATAATGTAGCCATCAAACAACAAACACAAAACAACCGAGGGTACTAAGGATGAGGAACATCAACTAACCAATTTTCCCATTTCAATAATTCCTCACTCCGTCATCAGCGCTAAGAAATTAGCGCTGTTGATTTTATACCGGTTTTTTTGCGAGAAATTCAGCAACCGAGTGAGGTTTCTTAACGGTATCTCCGGCATACATGATGAACCCGCATGACTTAAATTTCTTTGCTTCCTCAACAATGGCTTCTCTGCTGTCCACAGTCCCGGTGCCCTTGACAACATGCTTCCATTTTGACGAACCCCAGCTGGCCGTAACAGACTGCACGTTAATAAACCTGTATCTGCCGTCGGGAAGCTCATAGACATATGTCTGGCGCATCATCTCACCTGCTCCGTCCTCGAAAACGCAGAACCAGCCGTTGATGATCCCGGATTCCGGAAGAGAGGCTGAAGAAGATTCTTCCGGCCCTTCGCTATTTGCGCTTATCACTATCACGGTCGGTCCGTTATCAGGTTCTTTTTCACGCGTATTAAGTTCATTGACCCTGCAACCCGCCATTCCAAACAGCAGCGATGCCGCGGCTAAGCAGCACATATTTTCCCATATTTTGTTTCTCATTCCATGACCCTCCCTTAAGGTTGATACCTTAAGTACAGGTAAGGGCGTGAAAATGTTGCATCAGAATCCGGCTCTGTCTCCGTCTTCCTCTTTGACAGGCTTGAATACGCCCTTGAGATCACCGTACCGGCTGTTCTCAGCCTCCCATTTTTCGAACTCGTCAACAAAACTTTTTTTGCTGGCGATCCCGTTCTTTTCGGAGCTGAATTCGCCCGTGGGAACGGTTTTCTTATAACGCGCAAGTTCTTCGGGGGTAAGCCTTCTTACAAGATCAGTGCCTTTCGGGGCATCACCGGTATCGATACGCTTCCCATGCATGTATATGAACGAGGAATACTCGGATTTGTCCATCTTGTCTCTTCTTGCCGTGAAATTGACATAAGCATTGTAATCTCCGTTTCCGCCCTTGTAGTCACCCATGTTATTGGACTTGTCGAGCAAGGTCCCGAAGATCCAGCAGGAAAGGCCGAAACCGACACCGGAAGCAAACAGAAATGCAAGTATATCGATCATAATGTCACCCCTGCCTCTTCTTCATGAAATTAAACATCGCCTTATCCTGCGTAAGCTTGATGTTCTTTATGACCCTGACGACCTTTCTTATTCCGGTCGAGAACAGAGCGATTATGCCCACGACGAGCAGGCCGATGAGCTTGCCTCTGTTGTTGCTGCTGCTTGACGAACGCCGGCCGGAGAAAAAGACCGGGAGAGTCTCCCTGAAAACGAAGAAACAGGCGACCGTGACAATGATCCCCAGACAAATAAGAAGGCCATAAAATAAGGGCTTCTTCCAGGGCAGCGCGCCTACCACTTTTCCCGTCTCGCCGTTGACTAATATGGTGTTAGGCTTGCCCTTATATTTGAACGTAATGAACCACGCAGGAAGCATTGCATATATCATGTCATTGTCGAGTTTCAGGGACGGCAGGGATGATATGACTTTTTTGCTCGATGCCGAAACATCATTCAATGCCTCGTTGTTGAAATACTCCTGTGCCCTGAGAAGCGCTGCGCTTCTGACGTCACTGTAGGTAACATCGGATACGTTGGAGTAGAAGCCTGCAAGATAATCTTCATCAAAAGTCTTAAGATCTCTTAAAACAAACGGTTCAAGCTTTGCAGAGCTCTCGTCTGAAAGAGCGCGCGATGCATCGAGCGGGAGATTCTTGAGCTTCATGCTGCCCGCCCTGCCGAAATACCTTGTGACCGAACTCTTGCCCTGCTTTACCTCTCCCCGGATAACAACGGCATCATGAAATTCAGCATTGACTATCCAGTAAGGCAGATAGATGCCTCTGCAGCAGTCGATCGAAAAGTTCTTGATCTCCCTTGGAATAAAGAAACCTCTTCTTATCCTCTCCCTTGCGAGTCCGATCGCCCTTTCCTTCGTGACAGAGAACGGCATGATGAATTCAGGACACTTCTGCTTAGCTATCCTGCTGAAGACAATGTTTGGATTCCCACAGTAAACACAGGTCGTTGAAGCCTCTGTTCCGTTGACTATGATCTCGCCTCCGCATTCACTGCAGGAATATACATAACAGTCCATCAGATCCTTGTCATCAGTACCGTTGATCTTGTTGAGTGATTCCGCGTCAAGTCCTTCCCTGTATTGCTTGGCCTCGGATTCGACCTCCTGCGCGAAGAAAGTGCTTCCGCATGCCGAACAGACGAGTTTTTGCTGCGCCGGATCGAAAACCAATGCGTAACCGCAGTTTTTACAAAGTGTTGCCATGATCTACCCCTTTCGAAAATCCCATAATTCCCGAAATTATAATAAAAAACAAGCAGCTAAAAATCAAATATTCAAAATATATGCTATGATTTTAATACTTAAGGGATGGGATTTCAGACGGGCAAATTCATGGATCAGATAACCACGGGAACACCTAACACACGAAAAACGCTGAAAAAATGGGAGATCATCCTTTATGCCTGCGTTTTGTTTCTTTATGTTTGCATTAATATTTTCCTGATGCTCAATCACGAGGTATGGAGGGACGAATCTCAGGCCTGGCTTCTTGCAAAGCAGTTATCCTGGACGCAGATTCCCGGATTATGCGCATCGGAAGGTCACCCGGTACTATGGTTTTATCTGCTCAAGATCACGATAATGCTGGGGCTGCCCTTCAGATATTTCGGCATCATAAGCATTTTCTTCATGACTCTGGCTGCCGGTCTCTTCTTATTCCGGTCCGGCTTTAAATGGTTCTCAAAGATACTGGTCATACTGTCGCCGGTATTTTTCTACTATAACCCCATAATCTGCCGCAACTATTCGGTTGTCGTGTTCTTAGTATGTGCACTTTGTACCTTTTGGAATGACAGGCATGAAAAACCATTGCTCTATGCGGGTGTAGCAGCTCTGCTCTTTCAGTCGCATGTCCTGATATTCGGTCTGCCCATAGGCTGTGTTCTCGACATGTGCATCGATCTGATAAGAAACAGGGAACACAGAAAGTTCAAGCATTTCAGCGGTCTGTTCCTGTCAGTATTGAGTTTTGCCCTCATGATCCTTGAACTGAAACAAGATCCCGGCTCAAAGAATTTCATCAACATAACCCCTGATTTCATTATGAACAGGCTCAGGGACGGAAGCTGGGTAACACGTTTGATCGGTGTCACCGTCCCTTTTGATCACAACGGAATAAGCATCGGCTCAGTAGTCCTGTTCGTTGCTTTCATTGTTATCCTGGCATTCTTATTCATGAGCCTTGACGAATCCTTCAGAAAGCAGCACCTGAGTGATCTGCTGGTCTATTCCTGCGGTATCGGCGTCTATCTCGGCATCGTTTTGTTTGTCAGAGACATGGCCCATATCCAGATGGCAATTGTCTTCTGCGTTTTGATCCTGTTCTTCTGCTGGATCCTCAGGGACAGCAAAAAAGGCATTATCCTCGAGATAATGCTTCTCGTAATGTGTGTGCCTCTTATCCCGAAGACCCTTGTCATCGACGCCTACGGCGATATCAAAGAACCTTATTCCGGAAGCAAGGAGATTTCGGAACTGATCGACAGGAATGTTGAAAACGGCAGTGTAATACTGATCAACAACCATTTTCTAAGCACTTCGGTAATCTCGTATCTCTCAGATTCACCTAAAAACTACATTTTCTGGGATGTCGATAACGACTGCGAATTCCGTATGCATAAATGGGGTGAAACGAACGCGGTCTATATAGACGAACGCAACATATCCGAACATGTATCTGATGCGGCAAAGAAAAGCAGCATCAGCGGAAAAGTATATTATGTAAAGTGCAACGAGTACCTTCCGGTTATCCAAAACGGAAACGTCCTCGTTTCAGGTTTTTTTAATTCCAAAACAAGATTCTATATTCCGGAGATCGAGGAGAACAGATATCTGGAGCTCATTGACAAGAACAAGGCTGAGAATCTCTGCAGCGAATATTATCTGTTGTACAAGTTGAGGACATGACACTATGGGTGAGATCAAAACAGACAAACAGGAATTGAGCGCCAAGAAGAACATTAAGAAATGGGAGATTATCTTATATGTCTCCATACTCGCGCTCTACGCAGCCGTAAATATATATCTTATGTCCTGTCACGAGGCATGGATAGACGAGGCACAGGCCTGGGTCCTCGCAAAGCAGCTGTCGTGGACTCAGATCCCGGGGCTGTGCGCATCAGAAGGTCACCCCGTCCTTTGGTTCTACATCTTAAAGATCACCATCCTGCTGGGTCTTCCCTTCAGATACTTCAGCGTTATCAGCATATTCTTCATGACGCTGGCTTTGGGCGTTTTCCTTTTCAGATCGGATTTTAACCCGGTCTCGAAGATCCTGGTCGTTCTTTCACCGCTGTTTTTCTACTACAATCCGGTCATATGCAGAAACTATTCTGTCCTTATGCTCTTCGTCTGCCTGCTTAGCGCATTGTGGAAGAACAGGCACGACAAGCCGATACTTTACGGGGTGCTGGCTGCTCTTCTGTTCCAGACCCATGTCCTGATATTCGGTCTTGCGATCGGGTTTACGCTCGAGATTTTCGTCGATCTGATCGCAAACAAAAAACACAGGAGTCTCAAGCACATCTGCGGACTGCTGATCCCTTCTGCCAGCTTTGTCCTCATGCTCATGGAGTTAAGACAGAGATCAGGCTCAAAGAACTTCATCAACATTACGCCTGATTATCTTCTGAACAGGGTCAAGGACGGAAACTGGCTGTCACGCCTGATGACCATTTCCTTCTCGCTCGATTACGAAAACATCAGGGTCGGCGTCGCCGTGCTTCTGGTTACGTTCATCTCGCTCATTGCATTCCTGTTCCTGGCTTTGGATAAGGATTTCAGGAAGAAGTTCCTTTACGAAGGTCTGGTATATCTGTGCGGAATCGGCGTATATCTGGGGATCGTCCTGTTCGTAAGAGATATCGGTCATATCCAGATGGCAATAGTTCTTTGCATGATAATCCTGTTTTTCTGCTGGGTCATGCGCGAAGCGAAAAAGGGCATTGTCTTTGAGATCATGCTGCTTCTCATGTGTGTTCCTTTGATCCCGAAGAGCCTGTATTTTGATACATATTACGACATCAGGCAGCCTTTCTCCGGAAGCAAGGAGATCGCTAAGATAATCAATGACAACGTTGAAGACGGCAGCGTGATAATGATCAACAATCACTTCCTCTGCACTCCGGTGATCGCTTATCTTTCAGATTCTCCGAAGAATTACGTCATCTGGGATCTCGAAAACAACAAGCAGTTCGTCATCCATAAATGGGGTGAGACCTATCCGGACGTAATAAACGAAAGCAACATTGCGGAATACGCAGATAAGATCATTAAGGAAAACGGATTTACCGGCAACATCTATTACGTTAAATGCAATGAGTATCTCCCTACGATCAAAGACGGCAAAGTCCTTGTTTCCGGCTTCTTCCGCGAAGGCACCGTTGTATATGTCCCCGAGGTCCAGCCTAATGACCGTTTGGAACTGATAGACAAGAACAGAACGCTGAATTACTGGAACGAATATTACCTGCTCTACCGGTTTAAGACTCAGGCATAAAACAAGCCCCGCACCAAATGGTACGGGGCTTGTTGATAAGCAATGCTTTCCGGATATTATAAGTATCCGCCGCCGAAGTTGCCGGTAACACCGAGCAGTTTTTCGAGTTCGTTAGGATCATAAGTTGCATCCATGGCGGTCTTCTTTGTAATGAGTCCCATGCCGACGAGTCTTGTAAGGTCGTTGTTGAGAGTATGCATTCCGACATGGCCTGCGGAAGCGATCGCGCCGGGGATCATCTGGATCTTATCTTCAAGGATAAGGCTCTTGATGGCACTTGTTCCGAGCATGATCTCGTGGGTAAGAACACGTCCGTTGCCGTCTGCCGTAGGCAGGAGCTGCTGTGAGATAACGCCGCGGATACAATGAGCAAACTGTGCGCGGATCGTTGCCTGCATTTCGATAGGCGAACCGTCGATGATCCTGTTGATGGTCTGTGCGGCACTCTGTGTGTGCAGTGTGGAAAGAACAAGGTGTCCCGTCTCTGCTGCAGTGATCGCTGCTGAGATCGTGGCAAAGTCTCTCATCTCACCGACGAGGATGATATCCGGGTCTTCACGGAGCGCTGAAGTAAGAGCATAAGAGAAGGAATCAACGTCACGGCCGATCTCACGCTGGTGGATCATGGCACGGTTATGGGGATAGATATACTCGATAGGATCCTCAACGGTGATGACATGCTTAGCAACGTTCTTGTTGATGAAATCAACGATTGCGGAAAGAGTGGTTGTCTTACCTGAACCCGTAGGTCCCGTAACGAGGATGATGCCGTTGTTGGCAGTAGCAAGCGTCTTGAGGACTTCAGGGAGACCAAGAGCTTCAAATTCAGGGATCTCAGCCATGAGCAGACGGATGCTGCAGGCGAGATTGTTACGCTGATGGTAAACGTTGGCTCTGATACGGACACCGTTGTCGATCATGCGTCCGACGTCAACATCCAGGCCGGATTCAACTTTCTGTATCTCTTCATTGGTAAGGATCGTATATATCATGTCCTGGGCTTCTTCAGCAGTAGGACGCTCGTCTAAGATATGGAGCATTCCGTATCTTCTTACTGCGAGATTGGTACCCTGGGTAATATGTACATCGGAACAGTCATGTGAAATGGCGTAATCCATAAGTTCTTCAAATGTCATAGAGGTCACCTCCATCAAAATGGTAATTATTTAGATTATAAATTATTTCTTATTTGTTTGTTATATTGTTTTCCTTAAAATCCGCCTGATTTCCGCATTGACAATGCAAGGGTCGAAGACTACTATTATTGCTTGTGAAATCTCACACTGTATTACGGGAAAAATGAAATGGAGGATTTATCATGCGTAAAACGGTTGCAAGTGTTTTAGTTGTTTTCATGGCTCTCTTCATGTTCGCTGGCTGCGGCAAGAAGACTATCGAGCAGCAGGTTAAGCCCGCTGAGCTTCAGAAGATGGTCGACGAGATGAAGGAGAATGCTACATTCAAGAGCGTTTACAAGGATGCTGCCATCGAGGTTAAGGAGAACTCAATTACTTACAAGTATTGGTACAAGCAGGAATTGACCGACGAGCAGATCGAAGCTGTAAAGGCTCAGCTTGAGAAGAGCGGTCTTGACAAGCAGATCGACAGCCTCAAGAGCTCATTCAAGAAGTCAACAGGTATCGAGCCTGATTCCATCTCTTTCATCTACTACACAGCAGATGACAAGGAAATCGCTAACATCTCTAAGTAAGTCGTCCGGATAATTTCCACACGATCTCAAACGCACGGTAACTTCGGTTGCTGTGCGTTTTTTCATACCATTCATAGTTCCTCACCCCTCCTTTGTTTTTGTTTGCGGTCTGATTATCACCTCTCTGATGGCGCTAAACAACGGTCAATACGGCTATGATCTGTTGCATAAGCGACATCCGGTGCCGGAAATGTCGTTTTCGCGGTCCTGAAACAAAGCACGGATAAAAGGTGTATAATATTGTTTATATTTTTTGATATTTGGTGGATGGATGGCGGAGCAGCAGGCGGTCTCGAATCAGCTCAAAACCTGGAAAAGCATTAAGAAATGGGAAATAGTACTCTATATTCTCGTTCTTTTGCTTTATGTCGCTGCAAACGGTTATCTTATGTTTTTCCACGAAGCCTGGAGGGACGAGTCTCAGGCATGGGTCATCGCAAAACAGTTATCCTGGACACAGATTCCCGAAATTTGTGCATCTGAAGGCCATCCGCTGCTCTGGTTCTATATCCTGAAGATCAGCATACTGTTCGGTCTCCCCTTCAGATATATCAGTGTCATCAGCATCTTTTTTATGGCTTTAGCCGCAGGAGTACTGCTGTTCAAGTCAGATTTCAAATGGTTTACGAAGATCCTGATCATCCTTTCGCCTCTGTTTTTCTACTATAATCCGGTGATCTGCAGGAACTATTCGGTCATCATGTTATTGCTCTGCCTGCTTTGCACGCTTTGGAAAGACAGGCACGAAAAGCCTCTCCTGTATGCCATTCCGGTAGTGCTCCTTTTCCAGTCGCATATCCTGATTACAGGTCTCGCAATAGGATGCATCCTCGATATGTGCATTAACCTCATCTCCAATAAGAAACACAGGGATCTCAAACATTTCGGCGGTCTGCTCGTTTCGGCGGCAAGCTTTGCGCTCATGTTCCTTGAACTGAGACAGAAACCGGGTGCCGAGCACTTCATTACGATCACCGGGGATTATGTATATGACAGGATCAAAGGATTCGACTGGCTGATTCACTTGAAGTCAGTTTCCGATATGTTCGACTATCCCGCTTTAAAGATCGGATCAGTCGTTTTGCTTGCCTCCGTTATCAGTCTCCTTGTTTTCATGTTCCTGTCCTTTGATCCGGACTTCAGAAAAGCATGCGGAAACACCGGATTGGTATATCTTTGCGCAACAGGCGTTTATTTCGGGATCACCGTCTTCGTCAGGGATATCTCCCATATTCAGATGGCGATAGTCCTGATCATGATCATCCTTTTCTTCTGCTGGACATTGCGCGATTACAAAAAAGGCTTCCTTTTCGAGGCCGTAATGATCGTATTATGCGTCGCCTTCATACCGAAAAGCCTGGTCATTGACCCTTATAATGATATCAAGGGCCATTATTCAGAGAGCAAGGCGCTGGCAGAAGCCGTGGAAAAGAACGTTGAAAGCGGCAGCGTGATATTCGTAAACAACAACTTCCTGACGACTTCCGTAATCGCATATCTTTCAGATTCAGCGAAAAACTACACATTCTGGGACGCGGACAATGATGAGGTGTTCTATATCCACAGGTGGGGATCGAACAAGCAGTATCTCGATGAGAGTTCCATTGCGGCATATGCAAACGATACAATAAAGAAGAACGGTCTCAGCAGGAACGCCTATTTTGTCAGGGGCAATGTTATCATTCAGCCTAAGCAGGAATACGGTTCGCTGACTCTGATCAGCGGCTGTGAAGACGAAAACTTCTGGAAAGAGTATTATTGGTTATATAAAATAAAAACACAAACGGAATAGGGAGGGAAAAATGAGTCCGTCAGATTTCAAGTTGTCAGTAGTTATACCGTGCTATAACGAAAAGAACAGCATTCACACCATCGTCGAAAAGGTGCTTGCATCACCCATCGCCAACAAAGAGATCATCGTGGTCGATGATAAGAGTACCGACGGCACCAGCGATATCCTCGATAAGGAGATCGCGCCGCTCGTAAGCAAAGTCGTCCATCACGAGGTCAACCAGGGCAAGGGCGGCGCACTCAGGACCGGCTTCAAGCACGCTACCGGCGATGTCGTAATAATCCAGGATGCCGATCTCGAATACGATCCTAACGAGTACCCTCTTACCGTCATGCCCATCGTAAACGGCGAGTGTGACGTATGCTACGGTTCACGTTTCTTAGGCCAGAAAGCCAAGGGCTACATGGCCAACCGTATGGCCAACAAGTTCCTGACGGGACTTTCAAACATGTTTACGCATCTTCATCTGACGGACATGGAGACTTGCTACAAGACCTTCAAGCGCGAAGTCATCCAGGCAGTCGACATTCAGGAAAACAGGTTCGGTTTTGAGCCTGAGATCACTGCAAAGATCGCCAAGATGAAGGTCAGGGTCAAGGAAGTACCCATCTCTTACTATCCCCGCACAAACGAAGAGGGAAAGAAGATCGGATTCAAGGACGGTGTCAGAGCGATCGTCTGCATCTGGAAATACAGAAAAGGATAATCAAAGATGAACGGCCAGATAAACTTATTCATTCCCGGAAGGCTTTGTCTGTTTGGCGAACATTCAGACTGGGCAGGTATGTACAGAACGGTCAATGCAGGTATCGTCAAAGGTACCGCAGTCGTCTCCGGTACCGAGCAGGGCATTTATGCCGTTGCCGAAAAGGCTGAAAAGTTTATCATGTGCACTTCCGCCGATGAGTCTGACAGCAGATCCTGGGAATGCGACATGGATAATTCCGCGCTTCTTCAGGAAGCACAGAGCGGCGGATATTACTCTTATGTTGCCGGTGTCGCCTCATACATAAACGAAAACTATTCTGTCGGCGGCGTTAAGATCACGATAACAAAACAGGATCTTCCCCAGAAGAGCGGACTGTCATCATCCGCAGCCATCTGCGTTCTTGTGGCCCGTGCATTTAACCAGCTTTACCATCTCAGGATGAACACCAAAGGCGAGATGCAGGCCGCATACCGCGGCGAACAGCGCACGCCTTCCCGCTGCGGACGTCTTGACCAGGCCTGCGCTTACGGCGTAAAGCCCGTTCTCATGGATTTTGACGGCGTTGAAGTTGATTCAAAGATGCTCAGGGTCGGAACCACTTTCCACTGGGTAATAGCCAACCTGATGGCCGGCAAGGATACGATCAAGATCCTGGCAGATCTCAACAAGGCCTATCCTTTCGCCAACAGCGACAAGGACAAGATGGTCCAGGAAGCGCTCGGTGAGGATAACCAGCGCATCGTGAGCCAGGCAGTTAAATATCTTGAAGAAGGCCAGCCTGCCAAACTCGGCAGCCTGATGAAGGAAGCGCAGGA
>AUXO015995002.1_pt1 | contig 11793 bp, 13 predicted proteins | sample 768731 | NCBI WGS metagenome assembly AUXO01 (sample SAMN02715735, study PRJNA202380) | gut metagenome | biome: sheep rumen | host: Ovis aries | place: New Zealand: Palmerston North | reverse complement strand
TTGGGTCTACAGGTTAGTTTATTGGGTCTACAGGTTAGTTTATTGGGTCTACAGGTTAGCACGAACCTCAATTTGACTAGGTTTTAGGCCAAAAATCGTAATTCGCGTTTTCAGCTAATATAATAATATAATAATATATTCTGCGCTGCCGCCTTTCTTGACGACGGCGGCGCGCTCATTTATAGTGACCGCGAACAGGAAGAGCCGGGAATCAGCCGGGGCCTATTCTTTACAGGCAGGAGGAACGGCAGCGGATCAGCTAACCTAAAGCGGGTTTATTGGTCCTACAGGTTAGCAAACCGCCGAAGATTGCCGGATTTTGCAGACTATCCCCGGGGGGGCTTGCAAATCTCTATCAGGATCAGGACCGGGAGACCGTCGGGCAGTCCCGCGCAAATTTCCGCGTTTTCAAAACCAGCAGACCGACGACCCCGGGGGAGTAGCAGCGAGCTCTATTCTTTACAGGCGCAGCGGACCAGGAGCCGCGGGCACAAAAAACGGCTGCCCCTAACCAGCGAACAGGGACAGCCGCGACAGACGAACCGAACAGCTAACAGACACCGCCCGGAACATCTGTTAGTATATCACATTCCCGGGCAGAGAGGAAAACGGTATTTTATGGATAGAGAAGCAGCAAAACAGGAAATTCGCCGCAGTTGGAGACAATTATTTCAGAGCGACCGCAAGGGCAAGGGCGTTATCTGCCCGCTATGCAGCAGCGGCAGCGGCCCGAACGGGTCCGGGATCACAGAGGACCCGCAAAAGCCCGGGAACCTTAGATGTTGGGCCTGCGGATTCCAGGGCGACGCAATAGATTTAATTATGCGCCGGGATAACTGCAACTATAACACCGCGCTAAAGTCCGCGGCTTATGATTTGGGAATTAAGATAGACCCGTATAAACCGACGGCCGCAGAGGATTTTGCAACGCCGGCAGCAGAAGACGTTAAACCGAAATATGATATTAACAATTTGGTTTTAAATGATAATTCATGGATGAATGACACGCCGAAACCACCGGCGGCAATAGCCCGGGAGCAGAGCAAGACAGACCAGGCGCCCGCACAGAGCGATTTAAAGCCCGCAGAGGATAAAAAACCCGCTGCCGCTGCAAACGCCCCGCAAAAAGGCGCACAGGAGGCAGCAGGGGCAAGCGTCGCGGATTATACGGCATATTATGAACAATGCGCCCGGAATATAAGCGACCCGGCAGCAGCCTCTTATTTACAGGCGCGAGGGATCAGCCGGGAGACCGCTGCCGCGTTCCGGTTAGGATATGACAGCGCATGGATTAGCCCGACGGTTATTAAAAAGCAGCGGGCGAAGGGTAGCAACTGGACACCGGACCCGACGGCGCGGCTAATAATGCCCGTAAATAAAAATCATTACGTAGCGCGGGCAGTCAGTCCCGAAGTTGACAAGGCGTTTGCAAAGATGAACGAGACCGGCGGCGGCAGTACGGGAATATTTAACGCCCGGGCAGTATACGGGGATCAGGAGGCAGTTTTTATAACAGAGGGCATATTTGACGCACTATCAATCATAGAGTGCGGGGCTGCTGCCGTGGCCCTTAATTCAACTAGTAATGTTCACTTGCTTATAAATCAGCTCAAAGCGAAACCGACCGCGGCAACAATTGTATTATGCTTAGATAACGACACCCCGGGCAAGAGGGCCGCCGATACGCTTAGAGAGGAGTTGAAAGAACTCAATATAAAGTGCATAACGGCCGATATTAGCGGCAAATTTAAGGACCCTAACGAAGCATTAACCGGCGACCGTGAGGCGTTCAAAGAGGCGATCAGGGCCGCCCAGGACCGGGCAAAGAACGCGGCAGAGAATGAGGCAGAGGCCGACGAAAGACCGCTGCCGGGGCTGCTGACTTACGAAGAGGCAGTAAACATATTTGAAACGGCCGACGACAGGATATTAAACTTAAAATCGTTCCCGGAATTTAGCAAGATTGCAAAGATAAAACTGCATGATACCGTCGCGCTAGCTGCCGACACCGGCGCGGGAAAGTCGTCATTAGCAATCAATTTTCTGAATGATTTAAACGAGGAATACCCGTGCATTTATATAAATCTCGAAATGGATTTATTACTTGTTTTGCGGCGGTTGGCCGCGATCCATTCGGGAATAGAGATAGACCGGATAGAGGGTTATAAACACGATGAAAAGACGGCGGCGGCGGTCAATATCTCTTTAAAGGCGATCACTAGCCGAAAGCCCTTGCAGGTCATACAGGGCCGTTATATGGACGGGGACGAAGAAAAAAGCGCCTACATGCTGGAAGAAATAAAGAACATTGTGGAGCGATCCACAAAGGACAGAGAAGAGCCCACGATTGTTATAATAGACCACAGCCTATTAGTACAGACAGCGGACGGGAACCCCAGCAGATATGACCGTTTTACAGAGATTAGCGAAGGGCTGCGCAGGTTGTCACTAGACAATAATATTATTTTGTTCGTGCTTTTGCAGCAGAACAGGGCCGGGAAAGCTAACGAGGACGAACGCCCGAAAAATAGCAGTCTTAAAGAGTCCGGCAGTTGGGAAAATGACGCGACGCACATTTGCTTTTTATGGCATGACCCGGCAGACCGCAGCGACCGAAAGAGGCTATTGCTAACAAAGAGCAGGAACGGCGATAACGGGGAATTTCTGCTAAACTACTGGAAGAAAACACAGACTTACACAGAGGCGGCAGACCAGGGCCAGGGCGCAAGAGCTGCCGGAGATACGCCGCACAAGCCCACAAAGCGAGAGAGGGCACAGCAGAAATTACAGAGAGCTTACGAGGACGCGTATATAAATACATTCGGAAGTCCGACGGTTAGGGCTATGGCAGAGGCGGCAGACGTGACGACCGGCACAATCAAATCATGGTTAAAAGAGTACGGCGGCTGCACAATCGACGGGCGGCCGATCGACCCGGCGGGGATTGATACACAGGTTGAATATACCGGCTTTATAAGAATAACGCCGGGAGACGATAACCCGTTTCCGGATCAGGAACAGGAAAGCAAAGCGCGGGAGAAATACGCGCCGGGCGGCAAAATATAACCACATGACGACCCGGGAGCATGTACCGATAAAAAATATTATCAGAACACGGAACGGGGAAAACGGAGCGCAACCGGAGGGGCCGGGGAAAAGTTTTTACTGCAAAGTCAAAGACCCCGCTGCCGCGTTGTGCGCGCACAATTCTAAAAATGATTTACACAGGACCCCGCCCCGGATCAGGGCAAGGGGACGGGCTTTTCCGTACTGGCCAGGGTGACCTTTTCCATCCCTGAGCTGATTTTTTGAAAAAGGGGGAAAGCAGGGCCGGGGGATCCGATCCAACAACCAGACAGGGCCAATAATACAAGGGCAACGGCAAAGAGGCCGCTGCCCTTTTCTTTATGGGCGAGTGACCAGCGCGGGCGGTTAAACCCCGACAAACCCCGACGAGAAACGTCACCAAACGTCACCGCTCTTTTCTTTATGGGCGAGTGACCGGCGCAGGGCAGCGCGTTCTTTTCTTTTTCTTGATTCTATGGTATAATATGCACAAGAGATATTATGAATAGACGAAACACAACAGCAACGACACAAAGCACAGAAACCGGGGTTTTATAATTTGGATCACTTAGATTTATGGCGCAGGGTCCGCCGGGGCATAGCAGGAAAGAAACGAACTTACTACACAGGACAGCGGCAGGAAATAACCGCGGCAGAGCTGGACAACTTGACGAAGGGCGCTTTTATTTGGGGCGCAGAACCTACCGCGGCCGGGGTCCGGTTTTATATGCACCAACCGCCGGGCGACGTTATGGAGCTAACCATAGAGGCCGCAGAGGGGCAGGCATTGACGATCACAAAGGCCGAAATCATGTAAGGGGGGCGCGGGGTGGCTTTTGAGAATTGGGAAAAATTTGTATATGAGACGACCCGGCAATTAAAGCAGGATAAGCAAAGAAACAAAGCAAAGAAGCAAAGAAACAAAGAGACAAAGCAAAAAGGGCTGCCGGATCAGCAGCAGGAGGGAAGGACATGAACGAGAAAGCAAAGGAACTTCGACGGGCCTATAAAAGAGAATGGAACCGCCGGAACCGTGACAAGGTGAAGGCAGCGCAGGCGCGTTATTGGGAACGAAAAGCGGCAGCGGCAGCAGCTGCGCAGGATCAGACGACAGATGAACCGGGGGCATGATATGACATGATTTACGAACTATTAGGACAGGGCAGAGAGAACGCCCGGACGGGCAGAGAGCTAGCGCAGGCGTTAGGCTGCACTCTGCGCGATATATCGGCACAGGTAGAGAGGGAACGCCGCGACGGGTTCCCGATATGCGCAGCAACGGGGGATGTTCCAGGCTATTATTTAGCGGCAGACGTGGAAGAGCTGGAAACCTACTGCGACCGACTCAAAGGCCGGGCCATAGAGGTATTCAAGACCCGGCAAGCCCTTATTCGGGTTTTAAAGCAGTTACAGGCAAGGCAGGAGGCGGCGAACAATGGCACAAGCGAAGAAAGCGACAGATGAACAAATCATAGCCGCTTTACTTGCTAACGGGACGATAAAGGCGGCAGCGGAGGCCGTCGGGTTATCAGAGCGGGCAATATATGACCGGATGAACGGCGGCGAATTTCAGGCGCTTTACAAAGCAGCTAAAGCCGATTTAATCCGGGCGGCGGTTTTCAATCTAAACAACCAGGTCCAAGCGGCAATCAATACGGTTGTTGATGTTATGCAGGACGAAAACAACAACCCGGCAATCAGGTTACAAGCTGCACAGACCATATTAAACAACGCCGGCAAGTTTGCGCAGCGCTTACAGACCGACGAAACAAGCGTTACAATGCAGCTAGAAAGTAATAGATTCAGCTTTTAACAGAGAGTTTTTCTCTTTATAGGCAAGAGGCGCAAGGATCAGGGCAGGCCCGCAGCGGCAGGCCCTTTTTTATTGTAATTATAGGGGGCATGGGAACCCGCTGCCGTCTTTTCCGGCAATCCCGCCGCCGTGTGCTCAAAAAAACACACAGTACCCCGTCCCACTGTCCCCCGGGAGGGACACCGGCGACCCATGCACAGCCCAGCGCCGATTTACACACGGGGATTTATGCCGCTTGTTTAGTGCGGGGAATTTTCCCATTAAACCTATATGAATAATGGAGGCGCGCCCCACTTGAAACAAACGGCCGGCCGCTGTCCGGCTAGAGGGACACCGGGAAATGTTGAAAAATGTTGAAAAATGTTGAAATGCTTAGAAATGCTGAGGTTGCAGGACTATTTCCGGCACTTTCGGCAGTCTTAAAAAAGGGCGTTTTCGGAGATTTTGGAGGCAATAAAAAAGGGTATGTGCGAGATTTGCGAGGCAATAAAAAGAGTATTTCCTCAATTTTCTAAAGCCTTAAAAAAGGGCAGGATGTCGGAAGAATCAGGAGGAAAACAAGCTGCGCATGTTACACAAGAGATTTTCTATAAAAGTAGTTAATATACATAATTGATAAATTATCATTTATGGGATAAAATAGAAATAGAAACAGAACAAATAAGACAGACGAACAAAACAGAGAACAGGAGGCGCAGAAAATGAATTACTCATTAGCAACCAGCAGCGGGGCGGCCGTCATACCAGTAAACGACCTGCAACCGGCATTATTTGACAGTTTCATTTCTTTTATTGACCGCACAGAAAAGACAACCCGGACATACATAACCAATTTACGGCAGTTTGCCGCGTGGCTTGCTTTTCGTGCGATCAGACGACCGGCCCGGCAGGACATTATCTCTTACAGGGATTATCTGACGACAGAACACGATGCAATACAATTTGACCAGGTGGACGGCTGGAAGTACAGAACAGACCGCAAGGGCGACCGCTGCCGGATCACATGCAAACCGAACACCGTTAAATTGTATCTGCAATCAGTGCGGCAGTTTTTTAGCTGGACAGCGGCAAACGGCTATTATCCGAACATAGCGGCGAACGTGCACGCGCCGAAAATCCGGCAGGACGCGCACAAAAAGGACGCGCTAACTGCTGCCGACGTTCTCACGATTGAAAAGAGTATAGAGGCCGCTGCCGCGGAAAAGATAGAGACCGCCGCCGATAAAGAGAAGGACACCGCCGGCCGGATCAGCCGCGCAACGGAGCAAGGTAAACGGCTTTACGCTATGTATACGCTAGCAGTAAACGCCGGGCTGCGAACAATCGAGATCAGCCGGGCGAACGTGCGAGACTTGGAGATCAGGAACGGCGCCGCGGTCCTTTATATTTGGGGCAAGGGGCACACGGAGCCGGACGCGCGCAAGCCGCTAGCGCCGGAAGTTTACGCAGCTTTGAGGACCTATTTGGATTGCAGGACCGACAGGCCGACGGGAAACAGCCCGCTTTTTGTGAGTACCGGCAACCGATCAGGGGGCAAGAGGATTGCAGAAACGACTATTTCCAAGATGCTAAAGCAGGCCATGCAGCAGGCGGGATTTGATTCAGAGCGGATCACACCGCACAGTTTGAGACACACGGCCGGAACTAATGTTATGCAGCTAACCGGCGACAATCTGTTTCTAACACAGTCATACATGAGGCACACGGACCCGAAAACAACAGAAATCTATCTGCACAGGGACACCGAAAAACAAGAGGCAGAGACCGCGCAGCAGCTTTACAACCTCTACCACGGGATCAGCAACCAGGACAAGCGGCAGAGACTTGAAAGCATATTGCAGGGCATGACGCCGGCACAGATCGACCAGTTAACCGGAATCGCGGCAGCGCTTGCAAAGTAACGGAGGGCGAAAAAATGAAGGGGAATACCAGCGGCCCCGCAATTTTGCCCGGGGTTCACGAAGGTTCGGCCGGGGTTCATGGAGGTTCGGAGGCAGGTTCACAGAGGTTCACGGGCCCGAAATGGTTTGAATTTGAGGCGGCAACGCCTATAAATCAAAAGCACAAAGCATTACGCGCGGCGGGTTTTATCTGCTGCGCGGGTGGGGCAGTAGTAACGATGTACGCAGGCAGGCCGCTAGCGGATCAAATAACGGCGCTTTTGTCTTGTACGTTATATGTATTGGTTTTCGATCCATTCGCGGCAGTAGGGGCGATTTTAGCCCGCGCAAGCCGGGTTATTTTATCCTCTGCCGTCTTTCTTATTGGCATTACAGTATTTATACCGGTTCCCGGTCTTATAGTGTCGTCTGTATTATGGACGGCTGCCGGAGTCGCAGCCGTGAGGCGTTTCAACCGTAGATATTTAATGCAGGACACTTTTTCCAGCGCGCGGAATATCCCGGACGCGATCAGGACCGCGCCGGAAAGCAGGGCCGGCCAATCATGGAGGCATGGAGGCGCGAAGATTGTGAACGGTTTGGCCGCGGAATTGGGAGCAACCTGCCGGGATTATGCAGAAGTTAAAGCGCGTGAATTGAGTTACTACATTGGTTATCAAACGGCAGACGGCCGGATCACAGAGTTAAACCGGGAAAATAACAAATTAAGACTTAGAAACACCATACTAGAGGGCGCAGAGGCCGAAAAGGGCGAGCTTTTAAAACGGATTGAGGAAAAGTCCGCAGAGCTAGAAAAAACCCGCGAGCGGGCCAATATAGACCACTCACGACTATTAAACAAGATACGCGAACTGGAAAAAGCTAACGAGGAACTAGCCCGGGCCCTGCCGGATGCTGCACCGGATCAGGGCGACACAGTAGAAAGCAAATTAGACTATGCTTTTAAAACCCTGCACATGACAGACAAGGCCGCGGCAGAATTTGCCGGGACCAATAAAACAAAGGCCGTCAGATACCGGAAAGAACACGGCATAGAGCCAAGAGGGGGCGCGGCATGACAGACGGTCAGAACAGGAGCGACGCCCGGGCAGGTTTGAGAGGTCCGCCGGCAGCCCTTTCTTTATAGGTGTTTAGTCGGCGACTGCTGCCGCTGCCGGGCACGATCCACGCCGGCGACGAAAAGAAAAATATACAGGATGCACAAGAGGTTGTCCCCGCAGAGGGACACCGGGAAACCAAACCAAACCAGCAAAGGAAAGAGAGGAAAAACGGAACATGAACAAAGATTTGAGGACCACGGCGGCCGCTGCCGTCATTGACAGCCGCTATGATATTAAGGCAAGCCAACTTGACGAGCTGCGAGAGATTGCCAAAACCAGCCTATATGACGCGCTCACAACGGCTTTTAATTATGGTTTTGTAATGGGCGGCGCGGCAGCGGGACAGGATGCAGCGAAGAGCTGAAACCTTTTCTTTATAGGATGCACAGGCAGCAGGCAAACTGCTAGCGAAAATATATTTGCAATACAGGAGGGTTAGAACATGACAGCAGAACATGCAAAGGCAATCACAAATTTATTTAATGCGCTGGACAGAGTACCGGCAGACCGAAGAGGGGCCGCGATTGCAGCGGCCGAAAAGTATTTGCGTGAGATTCACAGACTAGAGGAGGCAGGCGCAACCCCGGAAGAGGTAAAGGCAGCAGGGGACCGGATCAGGGCGGAATATAAGAGTGCTGCAATATGCTAATAAATGCTAACATTGAAAGCTATTTATAAAAGCGGAGATTGCAGGGAAGGGAGCGCCCTTTATGAGTTTAATTCGGTATTTGCCCGATAACGTAACGGCAGAGCCGCGGGGCGCGATCCAAGAGGCCGGCAGCCGGGGAAACTATACAGGATGAACAAGAAACAGACGGACCACAAGAAACAGGAGGGAACAGAGCATGAACGGCTACAAAATGAGCGCAGACGCTTACAGGGAATATTTGACACAAGAAAACCCGCCCGGGGAAATCCGGGCAGGGATCGAACGGAAAATAAAAGCGCTGGACTTTATGGCAAGCACAGACCGCGAAACACAGTATGAGCTATTCAACAGCAGCGGTTTTAATTACATCGTAAAAGGCTATCTCTTAATGGCATTAGATAACGCGGGGACAGCAGAGGAAGAGCGCGCGGCCATAATGCGGGAAATCCGCTTTTTATTTGATACAGTGACAGCGGACCAGGCAGAAGCCTACTACATGACACACTAATTTACAATGATTTACAATTTCTAATTCAACTAATATTGAATAGCTAAATTAGAAATTCTATAAAATCACTTGTGCATGAAATGCGCGGGACACAAGCCTATAAAGAAGGGGCTGCCGATTAAGCCGGGGCCTTTTCTTTACAGGCGAACACAGGGAAATGGAGGGCGAAAAAATGAGCGAGACTTTTAACGGGTGGACGAACTATCCAACGTGGGCGGTTAATTTATGTTTAACAAACGACGCGAGAACCTATAAACGATGGATCACAGCGGCGGCCGCTGCCGAAACCGTCGCAGAGCTAGCGGATCAGATACAGGAGGCATTAGAGGACGGGACCCCGGAGGCCGTACACGGGACAGTATACGCAGATTTATTAGGGCACGCCCTAACACTTGTTAATTGGTATGAGATAGCGGAGGACCTTACACAACGCGCACAGCGGGGTTAAACAAAAAAATTATTCAGGAGGATTTATTTTCATGAGCGCACAGGAGATAAACCAGGCACAAGAGGCACAAGAGAAAACAGCAGGACGCAAGCCGCGCAGAACATACAGCGAACAAGAGGCGGCGGAGATTATGCAATCACTAAAGACCAGCGGCCGCAAAGGGCTAGCGCTGCCCCGGATCAATTTAGCATTTGCGCCGGATATTTATGATTTTGTTAAAACCATGAGCCGCGTCAGGGGCGAAACAATGACAGAGTTTATAAATTTTGTATTACGTCAATATATGGACGATCACGGGGACATTTACGAACGGGCGATTGAATTTAGGAACAGCCTATAAAAGAGGGGGTTTAATATGGCAGACGACGCCACACGAACAGACGACAGGCAAATAATAGCAGTCGCGGCAGCAGTCGCGGGCAGAACGCCGGACGATATGACCATTGAAGAGGCGCGGCAGATATTACGCGGGGCGGACAATAATTTATTAGATACCGCAATAGACAAGGCCGCGCAGGGTTCAAACGAGTTTTTCGCAAAGGTATGCGGTCAGGTTATAAAAGCAAATCCGGCGCTATGGAATGACATGGTGGACGCAGCGAAAAAAGGTGAAGTAACTGCCGTCTCATTTCCTTATAGCGCAGAAATAGCGGATGCCCTTTATAATTTTATATGGCAATCCGGACCGGATCAGGAACCCGCCGACGATGCCGCAGCACTTGAAAACATGAGGCAAGCAACCGCGGAGCTAGACTATAAAAGTCTATTTTTTACGGCAAACCTAATAAACATAATAGGGGTTATATCGGAATTAGCACAGGGAACGCCCGCCGACGACCCGGAAAGGAGAGAGAGATATTCCAGCCTTTTAAGTACCCTGCGAGATATAGCAAAGTCAAACGCGGCACTATTTGATTTAGCAACCGAATTGCAGCCGCTAGAGCCGTTAATGCGCGCAGAGCTGGACGCGGCCGGGGAAACCGTACCATTGACCGAAATATATGAAACCGGGATAGATGTACAAACGAGAACGGTTATTCCCGGCAGCAGGTTAGAAAGCTTAATAGCAGCGGCACGAACAGCGGCGGCGATTACTGCGCAGCAGACAGGCCGAAACGAGCGGCGACAGCTAAAAGAAAACGCAATAGCAGGCGGCGCAATCATGGGCTTTCAGGGCGGAAACCTTGTTACATTTTCCGCGCGTGATTTATGGAACGCGTTCGCGCCCGGCAGAATAACAAAGATTGGAACGCTATCACAAGACGAAATCGACGACGAAACCGGCGAAGTAATAAAGCAGGCTTTAGAAGAGGGGGAAATAATGCCGGTTAAAGCTATGGAAATATCTTATAAGGCGTTCCTTTTATTGAATACCATATTCGCCAATTCTGTTGAAAACTACAGAGAGAGGTTTTTTGCAGACGGAGCTATCACATTTTATGTGAAAGGCGTCATTGATGCTTTAGACATCGACCCGCGGATCAGCGAGGACAGAGAAGCCCGCCCAGGCAGGAAAACGGCCGGCGCCGTATACTTAGAAAAACAATTTAAGCCACTATTGCCGTTAATCGGAAAGACGCCAGAGGGCAGCCGCTACAGCGTTTTAAATTACGTCGGTTACGATATAGAAACCGATACAATGACAATCAGAACGCCGTATATCTATCAGTTATGGAGGCGCACGCAAGTTTCATTTGCTCAAAGAAGGGACGCGCAGCAAGCCAGGATAAGCGAAGGAAAGAAGCCTTTAAAAAAGGACCTAAAGCCGCTAGAAGTAAATGCACTATTTAAGCCGCTTGCGTGGAAAGAGGACGAAACCGCGCTAGAAATCGCAACGTATATAACCAACGTGCTACTAAATGCGGGGACGGGATCACATAAAACAGAAATTAGATTCAAAACGATTGTAAAAGATTGTCCCCGGCTGCGCGAAAAGCTGGACACGATAGAGGCAGCGCCGCCGCAAGAGAACGGAAAGAAGATAAACAAAACAGCGCGATATAATTCAGAGCTGCGAAAAATCGCGCGCGCCTACAATATCATAATGGACCCGCATAAATGCGACGCAACGCTCTATTATACATTTGATGAATTTACGACCACCGAAAAAAAGCAGACCGGCCGGAAAGGTTTTGTGCCGCCTACAAAGAGCGCATTGGATGAAAAAATAATAATCAAGTGGCACAAAAACGACCTTTAAAAGAGGGGGGTTCCATTGGGTCTACAGGTTAAACAGAACAGTTGTTCTTTTGGGTCTACAGGTTAGTTTATTGGGTCTACAGGTTAGTTTATTGGGTCTACAGGTTAG
>AUXO015579881.1_pt1 | contig 11793 bp, 11 predicted proteins | sample 768731 | NCBI WGS metagenome assembly AUXO01 (sample SAMN02715735, study PRJNA202380) | gut metagenome | biome: sheep rumen | host: Ovis aries | place: New Zealand: Palmerston North | reverse complement strand
CAGGTACCATTTGTGAAGATCGGGAAAATGATGTTCTGCTGTTTTCCCGCAGCTTCGATAATATCGCGGCGAAGCATCGGCTCACCGCCCGCAAGCAGGATAAAGCTGATGCCCAGCTGCTCCGCTTCCCGGAACATGAGCAGCCACTCCGCTGCGGTCAGCTGCTGTACCGGCGCGGTGTCCACTGTCGCATGATTGCAGCGGGAATAGCAGCCGGCACAATGCAGATTGCAGCGGCTTGTGATGCTCGCGATCAGAAACGGCGGGACATGAAGCCCTTTTTTCTTCTCCTCCGCACGCTTTTGAGACGCTTTTTTCGCCGCCGCCGCGAACTTCATCATGAATGCGCTCTGACGCGGATTCCGCAGCGTCGCCTTGAGCGAGTCCGCGACAATTTTTTCCACACCGCGCGTCAAATACGCCTGAAGATCAAAATTCTTTTCCACTTGCGTCACCTCCGCCATTTTCATGGGACGACTGTACCGAGCCAGACCTTTCTTACTCGTTATTCCCGAGCATAAAACAGACCATGACTTCTTGAAACTCCGCAAAGCAGATATCCTCCATGAAATAAAACACGCCTATGCCGTCATGGCTGCATGCGCTCAGAGAATCGATCAGCTCCTCTTCCTCAGAAGCCCGGTACACCCGGACCGGCTCACCCAGGCGGCAACTGATCAGATAAAGCAGATTTTCGGCGATCTGATTCGATTCCCCCAGCCATTCTGTAAAAACCTGCTGCAGGGTCTCCTGCGCCGGGATGATCTGAACCGGATCTGCAAGGCCGAACCACTCGGAAAACTCCGCCGCAAATCCGGTTCGATCGTAACAATCGGTCACAATATACGAGGGACCGATCCAGTCGGAACAGGCCGAAGCCATTCGGGTCAGTCCGTCCAGATACTCGCTGACCCCTGTGATTTCTGTCTTCAGCATGGTACCATCCGCCTCACTTCTCGCTGTTTTTGACACGTTTTCTGTCCGCAAAAATTTGCTGCGTGAAGTTCTTTCACCGGGCGCGCATCAGAACAGCGCCTGCTCGACAATCTCTGCTGCGCTGCGCACGCAGTCATCACAGGAACACAGCATCGTTCCCGTCTCGACTCCCTTCAAATCCTTACAGATGGTCGCGCCGCATTTCTTCTGAAAGGCGTTGTGAATGCTTCGCGCCTGTGCAAGAATCGGTTTTCCGGAATATTCCTTGATCCCGAGGACGAGCTCTGCACCGCACAGCGCGCCGCAGGTGCCTTCCATACCGCCCATGCCGGCCCCGAACGCGGCACCCAGTCTGCGGGCCTGTTCATCCGTAATGCCCAGCTCCTCCGCAAATGCCGCAAGCACCGCCTGACAGCAGTTATAGCCCATGTGTTTGATCTGTACTGCCTTTTCCTTTTTCTCCATGACAATGAACCTCCTCGTCAGCCCATTTGCTGTTGATGGAAGTATACCATATTGCAGGCGGAAAAACAATGTCCCCGCACAGCAAAGCTCCGGCATCCGCATGTGCGCAGAAGCCGGAGCATCGTCCATTTTTGCTTTGTAATCGCGGTCTTACAGTCTGAATGACTGCCCCAATCAGCACCGCAGACAACGTCTTTATACGATTTCAATCGCAGCTGCCGGGCAGCTCTCCTTGGCCTCCAGCGCAGCGCCCTCGAGCTCCGGAGCAACGTCCTCGTCAATCGCCTTTGCAAAGCAGTCATCCGTCATATGAAAAACGTCCGGACAGATTCCTTCACACATGCCGCATGCCATGCACGCTTCATTCACATAAAACTTCATCGTCAAGACCTCCTGTCAGCCGGGTGCATCCGAGGGACATCGCCCTTTTGTCTGCTCCCCGTTTTCTTTCAGCAATCGTATACTGGAATTATGCCAACATTTCTGTGGTTTTAACCACGCGAACGGAGGTTTTTTCACATGCTCACGCTGTCATTCCCATGCTGCTTTTCCCGCATGTGCCTGTCTTTTGTGACGCAATGGCGAAAACAGGTTTATTTGCCCGACTGGCGGGAGGCAATAAAATACGGAACGGAAACAAACAGAATGCCGCCGATCATATTGCCGATGGTCACCAGAATCAGATTGTAAACAAAGCCGCCGATGGTGACCGCCTGTCCCGCCGGATTCATCAGCGCGATGGTCAGCAGCGTCATATTGGCGACGCTGTGCTCAAATCCGGTCGTAATAAACGCGTACAGGCACCAGAAAATCATAATCAGCTTGCCCGACTCCGTTTTGCACTTTGTCGCGGACCACACCGCGAGACACACCAGCGTGTTGCAGAGAATACCTCTTGTCAGCAGAGCCACCGGACCGGCGCTCATCTTGCCCGCTGCCGCGGCGGCCATAAATGCACCGACCGCGTCTGTTCCCAGGCCGGTCAGATGATACAGCACTGCCAGCACCACGGCACCCGCAAGATTGCCAATCCAGCAGACACACCACAGCTTACAGGTCTGACCGGGCGTGACGGTTTTGCCCATCACACCGGCTGACATGACGAGATTGTTTCCCGTAAACAGCTCACCGCCGGCAATGACTACCAGGCTCAGCGCAATGCCGAAGGAGACACCCATCAGCACCTTGGTATACGGCGCTCCCGCAAGCTGTCCGCCAATCGTAAATGCCAGCAAAACACCGAAGCCGATGTACGCGCCCGCCAGCATGGACAGCAGAAAATATCCCAGCGGATTGTTTTTCAGCAGCTTTGCCTTTCCTGCCGCTGCATTTGAGACAGCCGTAAATTCGTCGTGAAACATTGTAATTCCTCCATCTTATCTCGTGTCGATTTCCGACACATTTTGTTTTTATGATACTTTTCTTTCCCGCGGCTGTACGCTGCTCCTGCAGCACGCCGCGCTGCTGCGGTATTTAATAATAGACCTCCTCCAGCATCAGTCCCTGCGGCGGCATTGTAATACCCGCCTGCTGCCGGTCCAGGCTCTCCAGCGCCGTCAAAATCGTCTCCGGCCCGCGCTGTCCTGCACCGATTTCCACAAGCGTTCCGACCAGAATCCGCACCATGTGATACAGAAATCCCGTCCCCCGCAGGGTAAAGCAGATTTCCTGTCCGCTGCGCACAATGCGCAGTTCGTGAATCGTGCGGACCGTGGACTTGCGAAACCGGCGATTGACAGACGAAAATGCGCGAAAGTCATGTGTGCCGGTCAGCAGCTCTGCCGCAGCGCGCATCGCCTCGACATCCAGACGCTCCGGCCATGCGCAGACATAATTTCTGCGAAAGACATCCGGCACACCGCCATCACACAGGCGATAGCAATACCGCTTTCCCTTTGCGTTCAGCCGCGCGTGAAAACGCTCGGGCATTTCGTCGCAGGCAGTCACCGCAATGTCTGCGGGCAGATAGGTATTGAGCTCATCCATGAGTTCGGCGGCCGTATGCTCTGTATTCAGCTTGACGCTGGCTGTCTGTGCCCGTGCATGTACCCCCGCATCCGTGCGGCCCGCACCGTGAATTTCCACGGCATGTCCCATCATACGGGATAAAATCTGCTCCAGCTTGCCCTGTATCGTCCGGTCTGTATTGCCCTGCCGCTGCCAGCCGTTGTATCGTTTTCCGTCGTACTGTATCAGCAGTCGAAAATTTTTCACATCAACCGCCACCCCTTCCGCAATCATTTCTTCCGCATTCCTATCATACCATAAAACAGCGGTGATGTCGCCGTTATCTTTTTTCTTTCCAGCGGATCTTTCGGTTCAGGAAGACAGAAAGCAGATTTTTTACGCTTTACTCCAGTAACGATATAAATTTTTTGAATTTTTCTTGAAAAAATCCTGCAAATACGGTATGATAAAAGAGGCATAACCAAAAAAATGATGGATTGCAGACAGACAATGGCGTCTTGCTCGCGCTGTTTGTAGGTCTGCAATTATTATTTGTTACGGAAGAAAGGGAGTTGGTAAACTATGGAAATGCTTACAAAAATCGTCGGCCAGATTGACGACTTTGTATGGGGCCCGGTTATGCTGGTCCTGCTGATCGGAACCGGAATTTTCCTGACCATCCGCATCGGCTTTCGCAGCTGGCTGAATCTGCCCTATGCACTGAAATCCGTGCTGAGCAAAGAGGCGCGTCAGACCAACCGCGGCACCGGTGATATCTCGCCGTTTGCGGCTCTGATGACCGCGCTTGCCGCCACCATTGGCACAGGCAACATTGTCGGCGTGGCCACGGCACTGGTCAGCGGCGGTCCGGGCGCTCTGATCTGGATGGAAATTTCCGCGGTTTTCGGTCTGACCAGCAAATTCGCCGAATGTATGCTGGCAATCAAATACCGCACCGTAAACGAACAGGGTGAAATGCTCGGCGGTCCGATGACCACCATGAAGCATGCCTTTAAGAACAAAACTGCCGGCGCAGTTCTGGCCATGCTGTTCGCGATTTTCGCCGTCGTCGCATCGTTCGGCATCGGCAACTTGACACAGGCAAATTCGATTTCCTCCGCCCTGCTGAGCACCTTCCATGTTCCGACGTGGATTACCGGTACCATTATCGCGGCGCTGGTTCTGTTTATCCTGCTGGGCGGCATCACCCGCCTGTCGAAGGTATCCTCTGTCATCGTTCCGGTCATGGCTGTCTTTTACTTTTTCTTCGGCATTCTTGTCATTCTGGGCAACATCAAGGCAGTCCCCGCAGCAATCGTACTGATGTTCAAATGCGCCTTTTCCCCGACGGCACTCACCGGCGGTGTTCTCGGTTCCATCGTATCGGGTATGATGAACTCCATGCGCTTCGGTGTTGCCCGCGGTCTGTTCTCCAATGAGGCAGGTATGGGCTCGGCTGCGATTACTGCTGCGGCGGCAACGACAGACGATCCGGTGCGTCAGGGCTACATCAACATGACCGGTACATTCTTCGACACCATTGTCATTTGCACCGTCACCGGTCTGGCGATCTGCTCCTCCGGTGTTCTGGGCACCATTGATCCGGCAACCGGAGAGCTGCTCACCGGTTCCCCGCTGACCATTGCCGCCTTTGAAACCGTGCTCGGCACCTTTGGCGGCTGGATGGTCACAATCGGCATCGTTCTGTTCGCTTTCTCCACCATTCTCGGCTGGGAATACCACGGCGAAAAGGCGTTGGAATACATCGTGAAAAAGCCGTCCATCTGCATGGCATACCGCGTTGTCTTTGCACTGATTACGTTTATCGGCGCGACGACATCCCTCAAGCTGGCGTGGAGCCTGTCCGATATTGCCAATGCACTGATGGCTGTTCCGAACCTGATCTGCCTGATTGCTCTGTCCGGTGTCATTGCCAAGGAGGTCGAGCGTTTCCAGCCGACCATCGACGCGGAGCGCAGGGTGAAAAAATAATTTGACATAACATGGTCCGCAATGTCCGGGGCTGTCTCACAAAGAGACAGCCTCTTTCTTTTCCTCTGCATGAAAGAATGGTATAATAGAGAAAAATCCGAGGAGCAATGACATGGTTCGATTATTGGCAAGTGATATCGACGGCACACTGATGCGCGGTGACGAACGGAGGATTCCCCCCGCACTGTTTCCTCTCATCCGCGAGCTGCGCAGACATGACATTTATTTTGCCGCGTGCAGCGGCAGACAATATCACAATATCCGTAAGCTTTTTGCGCCGGTCGCAGATGAAATCGGCTATATCTGTGAAAACGGCAGTCTGGTTGTCTGGCAGGATACGATTCTTTCCCGCGAGACCATCGACCGCACGGCAGGACAGTCGCTCATGCGTGCCATTCTCGCGCAGCCGGACTGCGAGGTGCTGCTGTCCGGCGTACACACCTGCTATGTTCAGCCGAAACAGTCCGCCTTTGTCACGCACATGCGCGAGCATGTCGGCAACGACACAACCGTGGTTTCCGATGTCTGCGCAGTGGAGGAGCCGTTTCTCAAGATTTCTCTGTATCGGGACAGCGGTGTAGATGCGGCGCTCGGCGCACAATTCCAGTCCTTTGCGCCGTATCTCATACCGGTCGTGGGACGCAGCAGCTGGATGGATTTCCTGCGCGAGGGCTGCGACAAGGGCACGGCCCTGGATGTACTGTGTGCACATCTGCACGTCGAGGCGGAGGACTGCGCCGCCTTCGGGGACAACGAAAACGATCTCCCGCTTGTCGGACATGCGGGCACGCTGTACGCCATGGCAGACGGGCACCCGGAGCTGATCGCCCGGGCGGACAAAACCACTGCGGACGTCGTGGAGGAAATCCGCGCGCTGCTCCGCAGCATATAAAAGCAAGTCCTCTCGACTCGTCTGACGGGGTTGGCCTCCGCCGGATTTCGGGAGGACTTTTTTCATTGCCTCTATCTTGCATTGAAAAAACGACATTCGGGCGGCAGGCGCTCCGCAAAAGCTGCCGCGTTTTTGTTCCCCGCCGTTTGCGATGCTTTTTTGAAATACAGCCGCTCGGTTTCCTTGGGTCTGCGCCGGCTGTCTCTCTGACAACACACTTTTTCGCCAAAAAATCCCCTGTCTGTCCGGGTGACAAACAGGGGATACTTCATGCGATGACAAAGGCAGCCGCTTACTTCAGAACAGCGCCCTTATTCGCCGAGGTGACCAGACGGGAATAGCGTGCCAGCCAGCCGGTCTGAATCTTCGGCTCATGCGGGACAAAGGTCTCACGGCGCTTTGCAAATTCCTCATCGGAGACCTTTGCGTTGACAGAATGTGCCGGGATATCAATCTCAATGATATCGCCCTCCTGCAGCAAGCCGATCTCGCCGCCCATGGCAGCTTCCGGACAAACATGACCGATCGAGGCGCCGCGGGATGCGCCGGAGAAGCGTCCGTCCGTGATCAGCGCGACATCCTTGTCCAGCTTCATGCCTGCAAGCGCGGAAGTCGGGTTGAGCATCTCACGCATACCCGGACCGCCCTTCGGTCCCTCGTAGCGGATGACAACCACATCTCCCTTGTTGATCCTGCCGCCGTAAATGGCTTCAATCGCCTCTTCCTCGCTGTCAAAGACGCGCGCAGGACCGGAATGCTTCATCATTTCCGGTGCAACGGCGCTCTGCTTGACGGCGCAGCCTTCCTTCGCGATGTTGCCCCACAGAATAGCAATACCGCCGGTCTGCATATACGGATTGTCAATCGGGCGGATGACCTCCGGATTGGTGTTATGGCAGTTTGCGATGTTCTCCCCGACCTTTTTGCCGGTCGCGGTGATCGTATCCAGCTCAATCAGATCCTTTTTGGACAGCTCGTTCATGACGGCGTAAATGCCGCCTGCTTCATTGAGCTCCTGGATATAGGTGCGTCCGGCCGGTGCCAGATGGCACAGATTCGGGGTCTGATCCGAGATTTTGTTCATCGTCTCCAGATCAAAATCCAGCCCTGCCTCATGTGCGATTGCGAGCAGGTGCAGGATGGTATTGGTGGAGCAGCCGAGTGCCATTTCGCATTCCAGCGCGTTGTGGATCGCCTTTTCATTGATGATGTCGCGCGGCTTGATGTCCTTTTCGAGCAGCTCCATGATCTTCATGCCGGCGTGCTTTGCCAGCTGAATGCGGTCGGAATAAACCGCAGGAATCGTGCCGTTGCCCGGCAGCGCCATACCGATGGCTTCACACAGGCAGTTCATGGAGTTTGCCGTATACATGCCCGAACAGGAGCCGCAGCCCGGGCAGGAGTGCTGTTCAATATCGGTCAGCTGTGCATCATCAATCAGATTTGCCTTGCGTGCGCCGACCGCCTCAAAGGTATAGGAGAGCGAGACATTTTCACAGTCGACGCGGCCTGCCAGCATCGGTCCGCCGGAGCAGACAATGGACGGGATATTCAGGCGTGCTGCCGCCATGACCATGCCCGGAACAATCTTATCACAGTTCGGGATGAGCACCAGCGCGTCAAACTGATGCGCCTGTGCGAGCGTCTCTACGGAATCTGCAATCAGCTCACGGGACGGCAGCGAATACTTCATGCCGATATGGCCCATGGCAATGCCGTCACATACGCCGATTGCCGGTACGAGAATCGGTGTGCCCCCTGCCATGCTGACACCGGTTTTGACAGCATTTGCAATTTTGTCCAGATTGATGTGACCCGGAATAATTTCGCTGTATGCGGAAACAACGCCGACCAGCGGGCGGTTCATTTCCTCTTCCGTCAGTCCGGTGGCGCGCAGCAGGGAACGCTGCGGCACGCGCTCAATTCCGCGCGTGACGTTATAACTTCTTAATTCCATAAGTACCTCCTTCAAACGCGCTGCACTGCGGCAGAACGGTTCTCAATCAGACGGCAGCAGACTGCCGCAATCATTTTTATTTCAGGACTGCGTCCTTGTGTACTGCGGTGACACCCGTGCGGCTGGATTCCACAATGTCAAAGCTGTGAATGACAGAGAGGAATGTATTCAGATGCGACGGTGTGCCGTCCATACGGACAATGATGGTTTTCTCGTTGGAGTCGACAACATTCGCGCCGTAAACCGCGCAGATTTCGCGGACACTTTCGCGCACCGCCGCGTCGCCGCGGATTTTTACGAGAACCAGCTCCCAGCAGAAGGCATCCTCTTCCTCAATATGGCTGACTGCAACGCATTCCTCCAGCTTTGCCATCTGCTTGAGCACCTGCTCCAGTGTGTACTCGTCGCCGATTACAACAATCGTAATGCGGGAAAACGCCTCATCTGTCGTCGGAGAAACGGTCAGTGAATCAATATTGAAGCCGCGGCGGCCGAACAGGCTGGATACGCGAGCCAGTACGCCGGAACGGTTCTTTACGAGAGCCGAGATAATATATTTTTCCATAGCTGTCCCCTCCATCAATCAACGACAACATTGCGGATGGTCTGACCTGCCGGAATAAACGGCAGAACACGCTCGTCCTTATCCACAACAGCATCAATGATTACCGGTCCGTCCGCCTGCAGTGCCTCGCGCATTGCCGCATCAAATTCTGCCAGTGTGCGGCAGCGAATGCCCTTTGCGCCGAACGCCTCTGCCAGCTTGACGAAATCTGTCTTTCTGTGCGGGTCGGTGTTGGAATAACGCTGACCGTAGAACGAGGTCTGCCACTGGCGAACCATGCCGAGTACGGAGTTATTGACAACAACGGTGATCACCGGCAGACGGAAGCTGACCGCTGTGCACATTTCCTGCAAGTTCATGTGGAAGCTGCCGTCACCCGTGATGTGAACGACCTTGCGGTCAGGCTGTCCGACCTGTGCGCCGATGGCCGCACCGTAGCCGTAGCCCATTGTTCCCAGGCCGCCGGAGGACAGGAACGTGCGCGGCTTTTCGCGTCCCGTGAACTGCGCCGCCCACATCTGATGCTGTCCGACATCTGTCGCAATGATGTCATCCTTCGAGATCAGCTCGTCAATTTTGCGCATCAGCTGATGCGGACGAAGGACGGAATCGTCATCCTTGGGTTTGTAGTCCATCCGCGTTTTCCATGTCTCAATCTGCTGCTTCCACGGCGTGTGGTCCGCGTGGTCGATCATGGGAAGCAGCGCCTCCAGAACATCGCGCGCATCGCCGATGACATTGTGGTCAACCGCGATATTTTTATTGACCTCTGCCGGGTCAATATCAACCTGTACAATCTTCGCGCCGGTTGCAAAATCGCCCATCTTGGTTGCAACACGGTCGGAAAAACGCGTGCCCAGTGCAATCAGCAGGTCTGCCTTGTCGACCGCGCGTCCGGCGGAAACCCAGCCGTGCATGCCGATCATGCCCATGTTGAGCGGATCGTCGCAGCGCAGCGCACCAATACCCATCATGGCGTGGCAGGCGGGAATATCCGCGCGATGAATCAGCTCCTCCAGCAGCTCCGACGCGCCGGACGCGATGACGCCGCCGCCGAAGAAGATAACCGGACGTTCGCTGCGGTTGATCATATCCGCCATCTTTTTGATCTGTTCCTGCTCAATCTTCGGATTCGGACGCTTCTGTGCCGCGGGCTTGTGCTCAAACTCGCAGACCGCAGCCGTGACATCCTTCGGGATATCAATGAGTACAGGACCCGGCCGTCCGCTCATCGCAATTTCAAATGCCAGACGAACGGTGTCCGCCAGCTCCTCAATGCGGCGCACAACAAAATTGTGCTTGGTAATCGGCATGGTAATGCCGGCGATATACACCTCCTGGAAGCTGTCGCGTCCGATAAACGATGTGCCGACGTTGCCCGTAATGGCGACCATCGGGATGGAATCCATATAAGCGGTCGCAATACCGGTGACCAGATTGGTGGCTCCCGGTCCGGATGTCGCGAGACATACGCCCACCTTTCCGGTGGCGCGCGCATATCCGTCTGCCGCATGGGACGCACCCTGCTCATGTGCCGTCAGGACATGACGGATGCGGTCGGAATACTTGTAAAGCTCGTCATAGATATTGAGCACGGCGCCGCCCGGATAACCGAAAATCGTATCGGTTCCCTGTTCCAGCAGCGTCTCAATGAGAATCTGTGAGCCATTGAGTTTCATAGCAATCACTCCTGAATCATTTTTTCCGGCCAGCAGTCTTCTGCTGTTCGGACATGCAAAGAAAAAAGCCCTTATCTCTCGTCAAAAGAGACAAAGACTGTGCTCTGCGGTACCACTCTTATTGCCGCCCGTGGGGCGACCACTCGACGCATCGGCAGAAAACTGCGTAATGCTTGCCTGGTAACGGAGGCTGATCCGATTCGGGCTACTTTGGATTGGTCAATCTGTTCGCCTGAACTGCTCACGGATGACGTTCACTTCTCCTCCCCTGCTGCCTTGCACCTGACGACAGCTCTCTGAAAGCTTCGGGGAAGCTACTCTTCCGGTCTCTGCATTTCTTCCTTTCATCAATTTAATTATATCTTCAATTTCCAAAATGTCAACATAATTTTCAGTTTTTCTGCCCGCAATGTACCTCCTTGCAGTGCATACCTTTCCGCTATATGGAGAATACTACAGCTATTCTCTAATCCGGTTCTGCGAGGTGATCTTCTTGTTGCTTCTGGTTATACGCACAGCCATTGTCTATGCCGCTGTCATCGGCGGTCTGCGTTTTACCGGAAAACGGCAGCTGGGCGAGCTGTCTCCCTCCGAATTTGCTGTGACAATTCTCGTCTCCGAACTGGCATGCATCCCCCTGCAGGATGCCGCCGTTCCGCTTCTCGGGGGCATGGTCCCGCTGGCAACCCTGCTGTCTGTCGAGGTGCTGCTCTCCTATATCTCCCGCCGCAGCCGTCATATTCGCCGCCTGCTCAGCGGCAATCCATGTGTCGTCATCAAGGACGGGCAGTTTGACGCGCAAATGCTGCGCAGTCTGCGCCTGACGGCAGAGGATATTCTGGATGGTCTGCGCTTTGCCGGCGTCACAAAAATTGAGGATGTCCGCTATGCCATCATTGAAACGAACGGGCAGCTCAGTGTCATTCTGCGGGCGATGCGCCAGCCGCTGACAGCAGATGACCTGAAAACGAAACCGTCAGAGGTCGGCATGCCGCTGGCGCTCGTCAGCGAAGGAAAGCTGATTGATTACAACATCCGTCAGCTCGGCAAAAGCGAGGCATGGGTGCGCGAGCAGTGCCGCAAGCACGGGGCAAAAACACTGGACGACGTATTTTTGCTCACGCTCGACGACTGCGGCAATGTGTTTTATCAGCAAAAGACCGGAGGTGCGGCATGAAGCGATTGGTGACGGCGGTCGTGCTGATGGTCAGCGTCATCCTGGGCGGACTGTACAGCGTGCATACCGTTTCCGATATGACGAGCCGGCTTTCCCACACCCTCACCGCTGCGCAGCACTCCGCACGGGAATCGGACGGAACGGCCGCCGCTTCCCTTCTCTCAGAGGCACAGCAGGATTTCG
>AUXO012345909.1_pt1 | contig 11793 bp, 11 predicted proteins | sample 768731 | NCBI WGS metagenome assembly AUXO01 (sample SAMN02715735, study PRJNA202380) | gut metagenome | biome: sheep rumen | host: Ovis aries | place: New Zealand: Palmerston North | reverse complement strand
TCGTTCCGTTTCATCCGCGTGTTCCGTATCTTCAAGCTGTTCAGCTTCATCAACGAAGGCTACATCCTGATGCGCTCGCTGAAGAAGAGCATGGTGAAGATATCAGTCTACTTCATGTTCGTCCTGATACTGGTCACCTGCCTGGGAACGCTGATGTATATGGTGGAGAGCGGCAGGCCTGACACAGGGTTTACCGACCTGGCCACTTCGGTCTACTGGGCCATAGTGACCATGACAACCGTGGGCTATGGCGACATCACCCCTGTCACCCCTTTAGGTCGCCTGCTATCGGCCTTTGTCATGCTGCTCGGCTATACCATCATTGCTGTTCCAACTGGAATCGTTACGGCTACGATCATTGACGAGACGAAAGAGAAACCAAAAGACGGCCACTGTCCGCGCTGCGATGCTAAGGTTCGAAAGAACGACCATTATTGCTCCAACTGTGGCGAAAAGTTATAAGTGCATAGTAGTATGGATTTGATGACATAGTTACATCCAGTAAAAGAGACTCATTGTTGCAAAGGTACAATAAAAGAACGAAATTTTGCTCTTTTTCCAATATAAATTTGGTGATATAAAATAAAATGTTTATCTTCGCAAAAAAATACTTAATGGTATGGTAAATTGGTACGATAAATATCTTAGTATTTATGGAAAGCCTTTCAACGCAGTTCCACAAGACGTGATTGATGGAACAAGAGAGCGCTTGGCAGCTTTGCAGAATCCAATGCCCTTGGCATCTATAGTTGTAATTGGCTACAATGAAGAGAGGCACTTACAGGCTTGCTTATGGGCAATTAGTGAAATCCAGTGTAAGTATCCAGTAGAAATCATAGGTGTTGACAATGACTCAAAGGATCGTACTGCTGAAATATTTGAAAAGTCTGGTATTCCGTATTATACAGAGTATCAACATAGTTGTGGCTATGCCCGCCGATGTGGGCTACAGCATGCAAAAGGAAAATATTATTTTGATGTAGATAGTGACACGCTTTATCCGCCAAAGTATTATGAATTGATGCTAGAACAGTTAATGAAACCAGGCATCGTTGCTGTGTCTGCCACATGGAGCTATTTTCCGGATGGTAATCATAGCAAACTTGGTTTGAATCTCTTTGAAATGTGTCGTGATCTCTTTTTGTGGGTTCAGCATTTCAAACGTCCGGAGTTAAGCGTCCGTGGTTTGGTTTTTGCCTATAATGCTGAGTTGGGCAAGAAAGAAGAGTATCGTGTGGATATTATTCGAGGCGAGGATGGTTCTATGGCCTTATCTTTGAAGAAATATGGAAAGATAAAGTTTGTTTACGACCGCCGTTGCCGGGCTATTACAGGCTATGGTACGATAGGGGACAAATCAATATGGCATAGCTTCATTGAACACGTGAAAATTCAGAGCCGTGGTATTACTCGTATTTTCTATAAAGCTGAACATTATGAAGATACTGAAGATAATCTTGTGAAGAAATGAAGATTATGTATGTAAATGATGCTCTCATCATCTGGGGTGGACTGGAACGAATACTAGTCGATAAGATGAATAGTCTTGCAGAGGTTCCTGATTACAAGGTCTTTATGGTAACTTCAGACCAAGGGACCCATCCAGTCCCTTTCTCGTTGAGTCCAAGAGTGAACTTATTTGACTTAGGCATTTTGTTCCAGCAGCAGTACAGATATAATGGCCTTAAGCGTCTTGCTTATAAATGGAGACTAAAAAGACTTTACTGTAAATGCTTGAAAAAGGCGATAGAAGATATTTCTCCTGATGTGATTATATGCCCTAGGATACATCTTCTATTTACTGTTTTGCGGGCGAGCGGCTCAATTCCTGTGATATATGAGTCTCATTCATTATGCAAATCATATCTCTATGATGGGAGCCGTATCATACAAAAGTTAAGAACGTTGTGTGAAAGGGAGAGCGTACGCAAAGTACAAGAGCTTGTCGCGCTGACAGAGGGTGATGCATCTGATTGGAAACAGTTTAATCGCAATGTGTGTACCATTCCCAATATGGTTCATCTTAACGACACAGGTAATTATAGTGATTGTACTTCGAAGAGAGCTATCTTTGTAGGACGGTTATCTATGCAGAAGGATGTTGGATCACTTTATAAGATATGGTCATTGGTATACCAGAAGCATCCCGACTGGCAACTTCATATCTTTGGAGGATATGGTGAGTTGTACGACGAAGACATGGCTTTGCTGAAGGATAATAGTAGTAATATCTATGTTCATGAACCTACTCAAGAGATTTTCAAAGAGTACGTAGACAGTTCGATGCTTTTGTTGACTTCCTGTTATGAACCCTTCGGCTTAGTTTTGCCTGAAGCTATGAGTTGTGGGGTACCAGTAGTAGCCTTCGATTGCCCATATGGTCCAGCAGATATTATCACTGATGGGAAGGACGGTTTCTTGATAAAAGATAGAAGTATATCGCACTTTGTAGAGAAAGTTAATTTGTTGATTGAAGATGATCGCTTACGAAAGGAAATGGGTAAAGCAGGGCGTTGGACCTCGAAAAGGTATACAGTAGAACAGATTATGCCAAAATGGGTTGATTTGCTGAATAAATATAAGAAATAACAAAAAATCACAAATATGATACCTAAGATAATACATTTATGCTGGTTGAGTGGTGATCCATATCCTGACAAAATAGTCAGATGCTTGAATTCATGGAAGACCCATCTTTCTGATTATGAGGTTATTCTATGGGATACAAACCGTTTTGATGTTGATTCTTCTATTTGGGTTAAGCAAGCATACGAAGTGAAAAAATATGCTTTCGCAGCTGACTACATTCGTTTTTATGCCCTCTACCATATGGGAGGTATTTACCTGGATTCTGATGTTGAGGTGCTGAAGTCATTTGACGATTTGCTTGACTTGCCTTATTTTATTGGCGCTGAAAAAGTAGGAACGCCCGAGGCAGCTATTATAGGTGCAGAGAAGGGATGCGACTGGATTAACAGTTGTCTGGATTATTACCAAAATCGTCATTTTATTAAGGAGGATGGGAGTTACTATACTATCCCTAAGCTACCAGAAATTATGGTTGAGCAAATAACAAAATTGCGCCCGATACGTGTATTGTCACTTGAAGAGAGCAAAAATATTCGTAAGATGGATTTCAACAAGGAGGTGCTGATTTTTAATGATGCCTATTTCTCTCCGAAGGTGTTTGATACGCGTGAGGTAGAACTGACTCCTTATACTTATGCCATTCATCACTATCAGAACTCTTGGTTCTCTCATAAGTCAAAACTGTATTATCGTTTTCGGGTGTTTGTCATCCGTACGTTTGGTTATGGCTTGTTAAAGTGGGTTGAAAACCTGCTTGTGATATTAAAGATAAAAAGGCGTCCAGGAAGTAGGTAATAAGGAATTTAGATATGAAACAAAAAAGAATAACGATCTTTACACCAACATATAATCGCAAGCATCTTTTACCACGCTTATATGATAGCTTAAAAAGTCAAGATACAGATGTTTTTCTGTGGCTGATTGTCGATGATGGGTCAACAGATGATACATTTTCACTTGTAAAAAGTTGGATTGACGAAGAATGTGTAGAGATTGTGTATCATTACCAGAACAATGGTGGCAAAATGCGAGCTCATAATATGGCGGTATCTCTATGTGAGACGGAATTGTTTGTGTGTATTGATTCTGATGACTATTTGGCATCTCCATATGTTATAAAGGATACAGTTAACTATTGGGATAAGTTTAGAGACATATCAAGACAGACTACTATTTGTGGGGTAGTCTCATATAGAAAGATGGTTGGTGTAAACTGTATGTTCCCTACAGATGCTATAGTTTCTACGCTATCAGGTCTCTACGATAAGGGCTTTAAAGGAGAAACAACGTTAGTTTTTAAAACTGATGTTATCCGGAAATACCCGTTCCCTGTTGAAGATGGTGAAAAATTCATTACTGAGGCAATTGTCTATGATCTCTTAGATATGCATTATCAGTTATTGTTATTTCCTTACTATTCGCAAATATGTGAATACCAAGAGGAAGGTTATACTAGAAATGGTATGGATGTAATGCTTAAAAATCCAAAGGGTTACCGGAGCTATTATAATCAACTTATAAGTTTGAAGAAGAAAGGAATAATATATCATGTACAGATGTATATAGCGTTATCTCTTCTGATTGGTGATGGTAAGATGTTGAAATTGTCTCATTCTAAAATGATCACACTTCTTATTTTTCCATTAGGAGTTTTGCGTTATTTTAAATTGAAAAGGCGGAAATGGTAAAAACTGAGTCAACTTATCCCCCATCAATAGGTGTTCAATTGAGCATAATCGTTCCAGTGTATAATGTTGAACCATATATACGCTCTTGCGTTGAAAGCATTTTCAGTCAAGGACTTGATGAATGTCTATATGAGCTTATCTTAGTGAATGATGGTACACAAGATGATAGTTTTGGAAAGATTAATGATATACTTTCCTCTCATCAGAATATCCGAGTAATTAATCAGGATAATTTAGGATTGTCAGCTGCAAGAAATACGGGTATGAAACACTCGACAGGTCGCTATATACTTTTCCTTGATTCTGATGACCTTCTTGTTGCTAATAGCCTTTGTGCTATTCTTGAGCATGTTACTGAAAGCCAGGTTGATATGCTGATTGCTGGATTTGTAAAGGTGCCGGATGAGGAAATGAACAATAAACCTCGGTATTTTGTTGAAGATGTTTTCGAAGCCAAACTAGGTCGTGATATTTTTCTAAATGAATTTAACCCCAGTCAGTGTTATGTATGGCGTAGTATCTATCGGAAGAACTTCTTAACAGACAATAATATATCTTTTATTCCAGGCATCTATTTTGAGGATGTCCCCTTTACGATAGAATGTTATTTAAAGGCTGGGCTATGCATTAAAACTAATTCAGTCTTCTATATTTATAGACAACGTAGTAATTCAATAGTTTCATCTATTAATGAACGAAAATTATTGGACATGAATATCGTTATAGAGCATTTATGGTCAATGAGACGAAATTTGTGTATTTCGGCTGAATTGGATCGAACCTTGATGAAAGCTATATTTGCTACTTTCTCGCTCGTCATTTGGTATTTAACACATGTTGAGGAATTGCTTCGGTATAAAGAGAATATTTTGTGCGATCTTAAGTCACGTGTTCCGGATTTATTCTTTACTGGGGGGGGGAAGCAGATTGTCGTATCTATAGCTTTTAAGTATATTCCTTTTATTTATGTTGATGTTCTGGCCTTTGTTTCACGTTGCTTTAAAAGATACTCATAAAACCGAATCCATTGTGGCATTATTTCTTCTGAAGAATAACGTTCGGCAGATTGGATGGCAGCACGTCCGATTTTACGACGTAGTAGTTCCGACTCTATCAGTTCGCAGATGCGACTTGCAAATAGCGAGATATTGCGATTTGGAATAAGAAATCCGTCTTTACCGTCAGTGATAATATGTCGTGGTCCAAAAGGACTGTTAAAAGTTACAACAGGAAGCCCGCAACTCATTGCTTCTGGTATAACAAGCCCAAAAGATTCGAAAACTGAGGATAGCACAAAGATAGAAGCCTCTTGGTATTTCTCAAAAATGTTCTCAACAGGTTTGTTTACCGAAACGTTGATATTAAGTCTATTGGCCTCTGCTATCAAGTCATTGTATAATGGTCCTTCTCCATATAGTTCTAGACACCAGTCAGGGTGCTTTCGAAAGACGATTTCCCATATCTTAAGCAAGTCAAAGAGTCCTTTCTCGGGAGCGTATCGTCCTGCAAATATGACACGCTTATTGTTAAGGCGGCTATGATAGTGTTTCTTGCTTTGGTGTATCATGTTGGTAATCACTGTTGTATTCAATTCTTTAGACCAGTTATTAGCGTCAGTATCTGTTAATGCTACTAGATGGTCAAATCTCTTTGCATAGTAGTTAACGCCATTCATTTCGTAAGTCAGGCGCAACTTAGTAACAAAGTTTTTGGGTGCGGTGGGGTCGTTGATTAGTAGAAACCTCCTGTCAACATGGGATTCTAATATTTTTATATATTTGATTGGGCATCTGGTTACGATTTTCAGTGCTTCCCTATAGTACGTGACTGTAGTTACGATGTCAGGCCTAAACGTACTGATAAAATCGTTATACCTCTTCTGGAGCAGCCTGTTTCTGGAAAGTTTCTTGAAAAATCTTATAACACAGTTATATCTGTATAGTTGGTGAAAACATATATTAAGATCTTGATACTTTATTTTGGAAGATATGGGATATGCTAGAGAGTGTGCCCCATGTTCATAAGTCAGGATTGCAATCTCAAAATCCGTATGTTCTGCCAAGTGATTAGCCCTATCTATAATGACTCTTTCTGTACCTGCTTTTAAGGTGAGATTAGGATATAGGAAAACTAGTTTCATAGAAATCTAAATTGCTATTTGTGACTCAAACAATGTTGCCCATGTGTGCATAATAGTGCTAATGTCGTATGTGCTGGCATTCTTTTTTGCTGCTTCTGAGAACAAACTTCTTAGCTTATCAGAATCGATTAATGTTAAAACTTTGTCTGCATATAATTGAATGTTGTCATTTTCTACGATGTAGCCTGTTTTTTCGTTCTCAATCACATCTTTTGGCCCGAAAGGACAATCGAAGGCTACGCATGGGAGACCGTGTTGCATGGCTTCGAGTAGTACAAGAGAGAACCCTTCAAATCTAGACGAAAGAACGAAAATGGAACTTTTTGAATATTCGTGGCTTATGTCTTTGGTGAATGGGTGGATATACATGTTCGTCAGCCCCGCTGCCTTAATCAGTGACTTTAGGTCTTGTTCTAATGAGCCGTCTCCGAATATGACCAATTCCCAATCAGGATGCTTCTCATTGACAAGTTTCCAAATATCGACAAGCCTGTCATAACCCTTTTGCCATTCTAGTCTGCCAACAGATATAACTCTTTTACTCTCAACGTTATAGGATAGGTCTGAAGGTTTCATCATTGTGAAATTTGGAATGACTTCAACTCTTCTGGCCTTTCTCCATTCTTGAGCATCTCCGTTGGTCAACGTTACAACGACATCCGCATTTTGCTCCACTTTCCTAAAATAGTTCTTCCGATAGAGGCTCATGTAGGCTTTTGATAACCACGAGCGATAGAGTCCTTTGTCCGACATGGTGAATATGCGTGCCTCGTGGGACTCAATAATCTTGATGGCCCTGCACTTAATTGTGCATACGATGTCTGCCATGAAGTATCCTAATCCCACAAGTATGTCTGGGTCTAATTGCCTGACAGTAGACCTTAGACGATGGAGCAATTTCCTGTGTATGGAGTATTTTATCCATAACCGCTTAGGATACTTATAGTTGTATTGGGAATAGTAGGGCATGTTTAGATTAATCTGCTTGACGAGGTTAGACAGGTAATAGGCATTTGGTGTAGCTTTCTGGTCCTGATAACAGGTAATCACACTGACATCATAGTTGTAATGCTCTGCCAGATAATTCATTTTCTCTGAAACTATCCGCTCAGCACCACCTCTGCTGGCAAGACTATCTATGACATATACTATCTTCATCTTGATTATTGTTTATAAAGTGAATCGATGACTATTTTCATCTGGTTTTTCCAAGACAGATGCTCTACCGTGCATCGAATATCTTTAGGATTGAAAGAATGACTGTCTAAAAAATGGATGATACTATTAATGTCGACAGGTGACTCGTCGGCTGGGGCCTTCAGTATGTATGGCTGGTAGTCAAAGTCGGAGTCATTCTCAGAATAGATGAATGGTAAGCCTCTGCTGGCGTATTCGCGATTTTTTAGGGTCTTGATGACCGTAATACCACTACGATGCCTGGCAAGACTCCCTACAGCGAAGGAGCACATGTCGAAAATCTTATTGAGTTCCTCTCCAAAAAGCTTCCCATGAAAAATGACATAAGGCTCGATTCCGTAATTCTTGATGTGCGTGGCAAAGCCCGTGGCAAATTTGGAGTCATACATCTCTGAGTCCCATACATCACCGACGATATGGAAATAGACAGGCTTCTTATTGGCTCCCCCTTGTTGATAATACTGTCCGAGACCTTCAATGAGACGGTCAAATCCGTGCCAGGGATGAACTTCTGCCACAGCAATCAGATGCAGCTCTTTGGAAAAGTCAACATTCTGATGTAGAGGAATGGTATCGAGGTCAACGCCATTACTGATGTTAATTGTGCGCTGTCCGAAGATTGTGTGCTCGTCAGAGAACGTGACAATAGCATCCGTCTGTGCGGAGAGTGATTTACGGAATAGTTTGTCGATAAAAAGCCGAGCCTTGTGCTCGAAAGGTAGAGTCTCAAATTCTTTGTCGTATGGATAAGTCGGAATCTCTATAACACTTTTTATCCCATTGCTCCGAAACTGCTTGAATAGTTTTATCAATGGCGGAGATGCATTCATGTAGCTTCTTGCATAGACAAGATCAGTGTGATGTTCTATGCAATAGTTCAGGATACAGTCATAGTCGAGCCTTGGCTTTAGAGCTGTTCTCTTTCCATGGCCGTAGTTCTGGATTACATGGTCATCCACGTATCTGCATCTGTCTCCATTTTCAGCAATAGAGTATGAGCAGACATGAACCTCATGCCCGTTTTGTTTGAGTCCTTTTATTTGGGCAAGCATTTTCTTACTGATGCCGCTTCCATTGTCAAAGCCGTGGTATGTTAGAAATAGAATATTCACAGTTCGGTATATTTGTCGCAAAGGTATATATTTTTTTTAAAATATCCAAATATTATGTACTTTTTCTACCTATTAAGCATGGCAAATGGCATTTCACGAACAATATGATGGGGTAGAAAAGTGAAATAACTACTAATGAGATGGGGAGGGCTTCATACCATTCGTAGCAGATGGTCGCATCAAGATGTTGCATGTGTTCCAGGAGATAGTTGATTGTGGAAATGGCAATTATATGCAGCCCGATGATGACCAGTGTGCCGATGGATAGGTTTATAACAAATTGAAATCTGTATGTCTCCAACACCTTACTGAGATATAGGATGCCAAACAAGAAGCTGATGTTAACAGGATAGAATAGTACGATATGAAGCAGATACTGGCCTCCGTAGAAGGCCTGGAGATGCCAGTGGAAGAGTAGTATACTTGCTGTAAGGCATACGATGCCCCCCATTATATCATGCTTGATATTGATGGCTCTGAACAGTTTGTTTCGTCCCATCAGATATCCTATATAATAATAAGGTAGGTTGCGCATCAGCCCCATTGGCGTCAGGTTTGGTGCAAAATACCAGTATTTGTTGGCGGCATAAAGAAAGAAGGAGATGATGCAGAGCGTGATGAGAATGCGGTGCTGATACCTGGTCTTTCGACACAGGTCGACAGTGACGTGCATGATGAGAATGGCAGGCAGATACCACAGTGGTCCATTGAGTGGTTCGGCGAAGCTGTTCTCGTGCTGGAACAATAAGGCGCCCACTATAGGGCGCATCGCCTCGAATAGTGTTGGCCATTCTCCATGTGTCATATAGAACTTGACAAACCAGTATGGGTAGACGATGGCGTTGTAAAGGAAATATGGAACGACAAGTCCGTGCCAGTACTTCTGCCAGTTGGCTTTATCGCTGCCACGGTCTTTCTTCAGATAGCCCGATAGGAAGAAGAAAATGACGATGATGACTGATTGTAAATACCGATAGTAGAACCACTCCTGCGACTGAGGCAGATGGCAGAACACAACGGTGGTTACCGCTATGGCCTTTGCCCAGTCTATCCAGTTAATCCGTTCTTTCATAGTGCAAAATTAATATTTTCAGCTTGAAATACCAAAAATTCCGTCTTTTTTGTGTAATTTTGCAGCGATAATGGTTTAGTCAACGATGTTGCGCGCCAATAACTGATGATAGATCGCATGATAATCTGGCTCTATGACCACAGGGGACGACTCCTTCTCCTGCTGTGTTCTCCGTTGCTGGTTGTCGCGTGGTTTTGGCTGTCAGACTTTCTTGAAGATCTCGTAAAACCAGGTCCGGAACGACCAGCTTATATCATATCAAAGAAACATCGTGACGATACCCTACGAGTAGCTGTCCTTGGTGACAGCTGGGCAGAGTACCATACTACGTTGTCGTGTGACACCATCTTTTGCCGTTTTGCAAGCAGGCTGACTTCTGTCCCTGTTGTGTGTTTTTCTACGGGACATAGCGGCATGCCATCAGGGAGTATATACAAGGAGATGTTTGCCGACCGTGAAGTAGAGTATGAATGGGAGCGTAATTTCTGTTCACAGCCTTTGTTGGAACAGCATCCAGACTACTGCATTGTGATGGCAGGTATCAATGATATGCGATTGTTCAAACCCGTCAGCTATTATACAGGTAATTACAAACTAATATTAGAACTTCTGATTAAAAACGGCATTCGCCCTGTCGTAATGGAGATGCCCGATGTGGATTTTGAATCCTTTAATGGCCAACGGGCCTTTTATATGAAATGGGCATACAGCCTGTTGTCACTCTGGACAAAGATAGACAACAACAGTGCCCAGACCTACCGTGATGCTATGCGGCAGATGTTAAAGGATCATGGTTTTCTGAATAAAGTTCTGTTTATCCCAGCTGCGAAATGGAATTCTGGTGGCGTGGCGGCCAATCCCCATATTTATCTCGATGACCGTTTCCATCTGAACATGGCGGGCTATCATGTACTGGACTCCTGTATGGCTACAGAAATCATTAAGGACTATAAGAATAGAAAGGGAATAACAAATTAATAATTGACAATATGGAAAAGAAAAGAAATGTTACTTACGACTATGTCCGTGGACTGGCGATGCTCTCCATCATTATTGGTCACCTGTATTTTTATTCTGGCAGATATGTCGGGTCTGTCATCTTCGAAATCTGTGATTCCATACAGATTCCAGTCTTTATGTATGTGAGTGGACTGTTGGCTCATGTGTCTGTCGACAAGTATGGTTTTAGGAAGCTGCTTTCTAGTCGAGTAATCCGCTTGCTATTTCCGTTCTTCTCGTTCTATATCATCTGGGGAATATGCGATTCCAAGAATTGGCTATCTTTCTGGGAAGCAGAGTTCAAGCAAGGCTATTGGTTTATGCTGGTGTTGTTCGAGCTGATGGTGACCTTGTCGCTGGTAAGACAGTTGTCTTTGCGCTTTGGCATTAAGTCCATCTTGGTTAATGGTTTCATTTTCGGTTTAGTCACGCTTTATTTGTTCATTGTTCCCAAGGGAAACTTGTTTAACCAGTTGTTGTGTGTCAATCTTTACTGGCATTATTATCCTTTCTTCATGATGGGATACTATTCCTATCGTCTCGATAAGTTCCTTCTGTTGAAGTACGCTCCAGCCTATTTCATTATATACCTGATATCCTTCTATTTCTATCACCATGGTATGAGGGCGACTGTCGTTGGTTGCAATATCTCTAGCCTGTTCTTTATCATGTCTGTATTCTCAACGAGTTTCAAACCCTTGAAGGATGCGTTTGCCTATGTCGGCGTCAATTCCCTTCAGGTATATATGGTACATTTCTTCTTGCTATATCCTTTGGTGGAAGTGTTGCCTGTAGTTGAGAACCGATGGCTGGAATTCCCTTACTTTATTGTGGTTGCCTCTGCCCTTATAGCCGTTACGATAGGAGTTTCTAAACTATTGATGCTGAGCGACTGGCTTGCCATGTTCCTCTTCGGTATCCGAAAGAAGTAAACGTATGGGCAGTCAACGGATAGAATACATCGATGCCATGCGGGGATTCACGATGATCCTCGTG
>AUXO010125034.1_pt1 | contig 11793 bp, 11 predicted proteins | sample 768731 | NCBI WGS metagenome assembly AUXO01 (sample SAMN02715735, study PRJNA202380) | gut metagenome | biome: sheep rumen | host: Ovis aries | place: New Zealand: Palmerston North | reverse complement strand
TTAAAAGAAGTCCTTCTCACAGGCAATTTCGGTCATTCCGACGAACGCACCGCCAATGGTCATCGTCTTAGTGGCAAACGTTATCGCCTAGGTCATCTCTTCCTCGCCTACCCTTCCGAAGTTTTTTGGTACACTCTTCAAGGCATCAAACGATTGATAACAAGGAAAAAACCGATTGACTAAAAGTTTCTATTTGAAAGAAAAGGATAGGCCTACCTTTCCGAGATCCTTCTGGAAAAAGGTGACGAACTACATGGCATCATAAACAGATTGTCAGTCGATTACCGTTAGCGCATTTTTTACCTCGAATGGGAATCGACAAATCTAAAGGCAATGCGCAGGTTGATGTGAGTTTTGATTTCTACCGTCCTATAGATGTGGTGAATCTTTGGGGCGGCCGAACGAAAGCAAGAACCAAACATGGTTGGAATCCATCCAAGACCACTTTTGAGGAATTATTGAAAATCATGGCTGAGAATACAATGGCAAAAATTACTAACGAAAAAAAACCGAATAGGTGCCCTGTATGCATTTTACCAAGTATTTTGAGGAAGGGTGTTGCCAAGAAATATAAAACATTTAATTCATAAAAATAACCCGATAGAAACCATATTTCAAAGAACATCTACGTTTTTATTACTACACCAAGTTATTAAGGAAATGGTTACAAGGGTAAAAATGAGAGACTAAGATTATTCCAATTGTAAAATATCTAATGTATTAATATTTGTGATCAATAATTCTTCTAACAATAAAACGATAGCCAAAAATGCCACGATGCTTTATTTGAGGATGTTTGTCTCTATGGCTATTAGCTTTTATACATCTCGAGTTGTTCTTCAAGCATTAGGAGTTTCTGACTATGGTGTTTATAATGTTGTTGGTGGCGTAGTTGTTTTGATGAATATGATTACATCTTCGTTGAGCAGTGCGACATCACGATTCCTTACATATAATCTTGGAGTCGGTAATAAAGACCTACTAAAGAAAACCTTTTCTTCAGCATTTTTCATACACCTTTCATTTGCTATTATCTTTGTTTTAATAGCAGAAACTATAGGATTATGGTTTGTTAATAACCATTTAAATATCGAATCATGCCGCATGACTGCAGCAAATTGGGTATATCAATCTGTTATTTTGAGTACATTCATAGGTATATCACAAGTACCCTATAATGCTTTAATTAGTTCACATGAAAAATTTTCGATTTTTGCATACATAGACATCTTAAATTCAGTTCTCAAACTATCAGTATCTTTAATTGTATTATATTCCACTTATGACAAACTAATTCTTTATAGTATTCTTTATGCAGTAACGGCAATATTTATCATGATGATCTATCGGTTATATTGCATTCACCATTTCGAAGAAAGTAAATTGATATTAATTAAAGACAAACAACTATTACGTTTAATGTTATCTTTTTCAGGGTGGAACATGTATAATTCAGCATCTTATACCATGATGCAACAAGGCCAAAACATTTTGATAAATCGTTCATTTGGAACGATAATAAATGCTGCAGCAGGAGTTGCATCTCAGATTCAAGGAATACTCTACACATTCATAGGCAATATCACATCTGCTTTTAGTCCCCAAATCACAAAAGAATATGCTAAGCATAATTACCATCGAGTGAATCAACTAATACGTATGGGCGTAAACTTTTCTGCTCTTTTTACTTTAATAATTTCTATTCCTGTTGCAATAAATCTTAACTACCTATTGTCTTTATGGTTAGTTGAAATACCACAAGGAACCAATTATATTTGCCAAATATTACTTATATCAAATTACATCAATAGTTTTAATCCATTGACATATATAGCGATTAAAGCATCCGGAAAAATCAAAACAGTGAATTTAATTTGTGGCACAATGTATCTTTTGCAATTACCAATTAGTTATTTTCTTATATTATTAACAAACAATTATCTTTTTGTGTATTTATTAAACACATTAAATCCACTTTTAACAGGAATCTCATACATGATAATCCTAAAAGTTCAAATGCCACAATACGAAATTAAAAAATTTATAATAAAAACATATATTCCAATAACTTTCATAGGTTTTATCTCTATTTTATTATGTATTACTGTAAATAAATGCATATCAAATTCATTAACATCTCTTCTTATAACCACATTACTTTCTTCTCTTGTTTTATGTGTTTTAGCATATTATATAGTACTTAGCAAAGGGTATCAGAAGAAATGCATTGACTTTATATCTGCAAAATTGAAAATCACACATTAATGCAATAAAGCAATATATTCACATTTAACAACTAAAAAAACTTTAATTTTCATTTAAATTTGATAACAATGAATAATAATACAATTAAATTAAGCATCATTATACCATTATATAATGCTGAAAAATATATAGCAAAATGTCTCGATTCAATTTTAGAATCTGATTTACCAAGAAATACTTACGAAATAATCGTTGTTGACGATGGATCAAAAGACAAAGGTCTTGAAATTGTAAAGTATTATGCAAATCAATATCCCTTTATTTCCTACTCAACTCAAGAGAATCAAGGTCAAAGTGTAGCAAGGAATAATGGCTTGAAAAAAAGCCTTGGAGAATATGTTTGGTTTGTTGATTCTGATGATATGGTTGAAAAGAAGATAAATGATTGTCTTACTTTAGCAATAAGAAATCATTTAGACATTTTAATTACTGAAATGAACATTAAGAGTTTAACTGATGAAATTATAAGGCCCACAAAACCATTTAACATTAAATATAATGCAATTCTCAAAGGTAAAGAAGTCATTTTTAGTGATGTACCTATAGGAAGTGTTTGTGTAATGTTTATAAAACGTCTTTTTTTAGTTAACAATCATTTCTTTTTCTTGCCAGGTATCATTCCCGAGGATGTGGAATTATCATTTAGACTTTTATGTCATGCTGAAAAAGTAATGTTTCTACACCATCAAACATACCTGTATATAAAACATCCAAACTCTACTAGCCAATTAACAGACCTAACAAAAAGAACAAAATATTTATTTGGTGATATAGCCGTGATAAAAACATTAAATGAATTAGCTATAGAATTAAACAAACAAGATAAGTTATTGTCAAAAAAACTCTTGGAAAAAAAACAAAGCACACTGATTGGGTTGCTACTTTTATTATACAAAAACAAAAAAAATCTCAAAAAGTCTGGAACAAGTCAATTAGTTATTGAACGGTTAAGGAAGGAAGGTCTATATCCAATGGAATTAAAAGATTTACCATTGCATAAAGCTATTATTGCATATTTATTAAATCACAAATTCATTATAAATTATAATCTATAATTCTTTTATCATGATTTAACAAGAACAAAATAAGGAAAAAATAGAAAAGAATATTATTATAAGAGCTCATTAAAAATAAATCATTTGCCATAATTCACACTGCATTATTATTTGTTTCAATAATGACATATTTTTCAATAATTATACCTGTTTATAACAAAGAGCAAACAATTAATCGTTGTCTAGATTCCATACTTTTTCAAAGATTTCATGACCTTGAAATTATCATAGTTGACGATGGGTCCAAAGACAATAGCATGATATTAATTAAGCAATATAATAACCCTTCTATTAAAATCTTCTCACAACCCAATCAGGGGCCAGCATCTGCAAGGAATCTTGGTGTTGAAAAGGCTAATGGAAAATGGTGTATGTTTTTAGATGCTGACGATGAACTACTTCCTGACTCCCTTTATTATCTTGCAGAACTTACTACTACCATAAAGGATTATAATGTATTCGTATGCAATTATTACTACAAAAAAAATGGTAATGCAACACTGAGTTCCCATTTTAAATCAGGTCGAGTTACGAACAATTTTTATGAATTCTACAAAAATCGTCTTCCAATGAGGGCTGGTAGTGTTATTATAAAGAAAAAGGTTTTAGATAATCACCCACAAAAAACAGTTCTTCGAAGATATGAAGATTTAGAATCATTGTTAAATATTATGCGAGATGAAATAATTTATAGAAGTTCTAAACCAATTATGATATATAACATTGATAATGTTAGTGCAAGTAATAAAAGGAACAATATTAATGAAGATTTTTTAGGACATCTGCAATTTAAAGGGAAATCTTTTTGGGAAAAAGCCTTTCTATATAGTTTATACGAACAAGCAAAAACATACTATCCCCAAGAATGTAAAGCATTATATTCTCATTCAATACAGCATATGTATGATATACGATTGTATTTTTATTTTATTCATTTTAAGTCAAAATTAATGTCTATATTAAAATAATATTTAATGAAAAAAATATTTATAAAAAACAGAATTCGTCAAAAGAAGGAGTTTCAGTTTTTCATGCATCAGTTTGTAGAAACATGCATCAAATATGGGTTTGAGTCCAAAAAAGATTTGTTTCCATCTTATCGATTTCACATACGTGCACTATTAAGATTTTTTTTATTCAAGTTATTTTGTATAAAAAATAAAATATCAAAAAACAAAGACTTTGATGAAGCTATTTTAGTGACATGCAGTGGAGGAACGATTATTGACAACGCATTTCCCTATTTTTATAACAAAGAAATTATACCTATTGTATGGGACATTTGGCCACCTTCGTTCACGGAATTTTATGATTCATTAAATTTGTTAAAATGTAAAACAATATTTGTTACCGTAAAAAGTATAGCATTAAAGCTACGAAACGATTTTAACATAAATGCTTATTGGATGCCAGAAGGAATTGATAGCAGTATATACGAAAAAGGATTGTGTTTAAAAGACAGAAAGTTTGATGTTTTCGAAATGGGTAGACAAATGCCTAAATTACATAAAATCCTATCCAAATTGAATGAAACAGGGAAATTAAATGGTTATATAACAAGCAACTCTAAAGAAAAGGATAAGACATGGATGCCTTTTGAAGAACTTATAAAAATAATTCCAAAATGTAAAATAATAGTCTGTTTTCCTCGATGTGACACTAACCCCAAAGCCAAAGGGGTTGAAACATTAACTCAAAGATATTGGGAAGGTATGCTTTGCAGGTGTATTATGATAGGAAGGGCACCACAAGAACTTATAGACTTATGTGGCTATAATCCTGTTATAGATATAAACTGGGAAAATCCTGAATTTCAGTTGATAGACATATTAACAAATATTGAAACTTATCAAGAGCTTGTGGATAGAAATTATGTGTTTGCTATAAATCATGCTGATTGGAAATTTCGAATGGATGAATTAAAAAATAATTTAGTTTATAGTGACTATCAAATATAAGATTATGAAAGATCAATTAATTTATATCATACGTTTTTGTATGAAACTTAATTTTTTTAAAACAATTTTTATCAATTTCAGACTTCTACCTTTTATATCAGCCTGCCATTTACCCATCCTCATATTTGGTCAATGTAAGTTACATCATTTAAAAGGACGCATTGTTTTCAATTGCCCCATCAAATTTGGGCAACTATTGATTGGTATCAGTGATCCTCTAAGAAGCTACCAATATAAAACGTACATTTCACTTTTAGGAACTATTCATGTGGAGAACCATGTTGTTCTACGCAAAGGATTACAGCTTTCCGTTGTAGGTGACCTTTATTTAGAGGATTCTGTTCACATTGGAGACCATAATACAATTATTTGCACTGATGAAATAACAATAAAAAAAGGAACTCGTGTTGCAAATGATACAACATTTATGGATACAGACTTTCATTATGTTCTTAATACTGAAAACCGAGAAATAAAACAAAATCATGCACCAATAGAATTAGGTGAAAACTGCTGGATCGGTGGTAATTGTGTGATAAAGAAAGGAACAAAATTACCAAAAGGAACAATCTTAATAGGTCCCTTCTCTTCCGTAAGCAAAGATTTGACAGAGATTATTCCAGAAAATAGTCTTATTGGAGGATCGCCAGCAAAACTAATACGTTCTGGCTATCGTAGAGTAAATAGCAAAGAAAGTGATGCAATTATCCGATCTCATTTCAAATCACATAATAATCCATTTATACTAAACCAAGAAACTGATATAGAGTCTTTTTGTATGCCACAATTTATTAATTCTATCAGAAATGAAATTTTGTAATATTATGTAACGATTAAAAAAACTTCAAAATATAATAAACTGTACCAACTTAATTTCTATTATTACTAAAACAAGGTAACCTAAAGCATATTAATTACACTTTCAATCAAAGATAAAGGATTGTAACATATTTTAAATGGAATTATTCATGATAAAAGCATATTCTAAAATAATAAAACTCATTCAATCTGATTATTATAGAAAAACAGGTAAAGTCGATTCTCTCTTTCACATTTATATATGCACTTTTTTTGACAGAGGATTAAAATATATGTTTTGGTTTCGTCTCGCAAATCATCAATCATTTTTCATTCATTACCCAGCTAGAATTAGACTAAAATTACTACAACTCAAATATCATATAGACATTCCATACCAAACCGATATCGATTATGGTTTTAGATTAGGTCACGGTGGTCCATGTGTTATTAATCCAAGTGCAAAAATAGGAAAAAATTGTACGATACTTCCTAACTGTACTATAGGTAGTTTGAATCAAAAAGCAGCTATTATTGGAGACAACGTTTATATTGGTCCATCTGTTTGTATAGTCGAAAATGTAATAATTGGTAATGGCGTTACGATAGGTGCTGGTTCTGTCGTCGTAAAAAATGTTGAAGCAGGTTGCACTGTTGCAGGCAATCCAGCTAAAGTAATATCACATAAAAAACCAGGACGTTTTATATGGAATAAATGGGGTTAGTAAGAAAATGATTCTTACTATAAGATAAACAACATTATTATAAACTCTTTTGAAGTATTATTTCAGAGAATATTGCTTCTATTTATAATTATTTCAGAAAAGAATGATACTTAGAAAGATTCCTATTCTTTTAAAAATATTTTTTATCAAACCTTGCTCATCATTAATAAAAAAAATAAAAATAAGGTTAAAAAACAGTGGTAAGTTAAGTATTTCCCCGTCTGGAGAAACAACATTAGACAGCTCTTTTGAAGGATGTAATGCCATTTCTGAGCATTCTTTTTTTTGTGGCCATATGGGATATGGTTCTTATATTTCAAGTGATTGTCACATAGAAGGTAATATTGGAAGATTTACTTCGATTGGTCCAGGAGTAAAATGTCACCTCGGTATTCATCCAATAACAAGTCCTTATACTTCTACATCACCAATGTTTTTTTCTTTAAAGAAACAAAATGGACACACTTTTGCAAAAAAACAGATGTTTAAAGAGATGACTTCTCCTATTGAAATAGGTAATGATTGTTGGATTTGTTCAAATGTTTTCATCTGTGGTGGAATTAAAATTGCAGATGGAGCTGTAGTTTACTCTGGAGCAGTAGTGACAAAAGATGTTCCACCATATGCGGTAGTAGGTGGAGTGCCTGCAAGTATTATCAAGTATAGATTTGATAAAAAAACTATTGATTTACTACTAAAAACTGAATGGTGGAATAAACCAATTTCTTGGTTACAAAGGCATTCAGAATCCATGAATAATGTTGAAGAATTACTATCTATTATTCAAGATAATTTTGATGAACAATAAAGAAAGGTTTATAGGAATCTATAACAAATATCTGATAATCGGTTATATAAAAATGTAATACTCATATTTCATTAGAGATTATTCTTATTCAAATTACAGTTCGAATCAAGTCGAAAATTTAAAAATTTAACAATAAATCTTAATTTATTCTGTATTTAATCAAACGGGGTAATTATTTCATTGCGAAGGAAATGCTAGATTCGTTGACAAAGGTTTTTAATGTATCACAAAAGAGTTTATACTAATTTATGCAAAGAAGATATTGACATTTTTTAACACGTTAGCTAACAAGTCTATTGAGACAATTTGCAAAAAATAATATTATGCCTAAAATTTCGATTATAGTACCTGTCTATGGAGGCGAGAAATATATCAATGAATGCATTGATAGTATTCTCATGCAAACATTCTCAGATTTTGAATTGATTCTCATTGACGATGAAAGCCCAGATAAATGTGGACAGATTTGTGATGATTATGCCATAAAAGATGCACGTATTAGGGTTATCCATCAAAAAAATCGTGGTATCAATGGAACTCGGAAACGAGGTGTTGGCGAAGCTTTGGGAGAATGGATTACTTTTGTAGATGACGATGATACACTTCCTTCTGATGCTTTAGAATCTTTGATTGCTTGTAGTGAAAATACAGATTTAGTTATAGGTTATCCATTTGAACCAGGCAAAAAAAATATCAAAACATTGGATGATTTCAAACGTGCTATCATAACAGCTAAGGACATATCACCTACACCATGGGGAAAACTATTTAGACGAACAGTTTTAACTGAAGAAATATTTGACTTTCCACGCGAAATTGATGGGGAAGAAGACATGATAATGAATACACGCTTGATTTTCTCTTTACATCGTGCCCCAAAACTATTAGCAAAAAAAGTCTATAACCATCGGCTTTTAGCTACAAGTGTGTCACATACAAAAAAGACTTCACTTGAGCATGAAATTCTATTTGATCAATGTAGAAAAGATGCCATACCATCTGAAGAATTGAGTAAATACATTCATTTAACGATTTGGAGTAGAATTAATGGACTTTATGGCATAGGATATTCAAATCCTAAAAGCCTCTGCAATAAGGAACATATCTACTTTTGTCAATTATTTGACGATATTAATAAATCACGTTATAAAATTCCGATTTATGATAGATTATTCTTATTTTCAAAAAATCCACGAATAATTAAAACTTTGGCTTTTCTGGAATTAGCTAAGCGATCTCTTATTTATCGATTAGGACTGAAAAGATAGTTATGCTTCTTTCTTTTATTATTCCGCTATATAATTGTGGTAGGTATATTATCACCTGTTTAGATAGTATTTTCGCCTCATCACTTTCAGATGAAAACTTTGAAGTTATTATTATCGATGACGGAAGTAATGACAATGGAGTTCAAGTATGTGAAGAATTTGCAACAAATCATCAAAATATAGTCATTATTAAACAAATAAATAGTGGAGCTTCAACTGCAAGAAATAGAGGAATAGATAATGCAAATGGCGATTACATTTGGTTTGTCGATGCAGATGATAGGATTCTTCCAAACTTTCTTGATAAAATAAGTGAGTTACTCAAAGAAAATAAAACAATTGATGTTTTTTGTTTTAATCATAGGAGAATTTTTGTTAATCACATAGATGAATATTATGAATTTAGTTCGTGGAATACTTGTACTGGATTAGAATTCCTCAATAAAAGAACTGGTAATTATATCTGGAACAAAATTTACAGAAGAAAATCAATTGGGAATCATCGTTTTCTTGATGGGACCAAAAACATTGAGGATATGTATTTCAATGTTGAATTATTATTGAATTTGCCAAGAATTCAAGTAATTCCACTTTGTGGGTATGAGTATTATAATATAAATATCAAATCTACATCTCGAAATAAGAATTTGAGAAATTTAGTAAAACTTAATCAAGATTCTTTGAAAATTTTTAAAAGAATTATTAATTTAAGAAATTCTTGTACGGATTTTGAATCAATAGATTATTTAGAAAAAACCATACATTTTGGAATTGCAGGGCATATATTTAGTCTTTTTAGGTTTTACCCTCCTCGTACCATTAAAAAAGTTATAGGCATTTATAAATCTCTTGGTTACTATCCTATAAAAAAAACCTATAGTAGAAGAGCAAATATATTCTTATATTTAGCAAATCATGAAAAAATACTGATTATTGTTCAATATTTGCTTATGAAAATTCAGATATTAAGATATAAAAAATAAATATATGTGGATCTATTTGTTGATTTTCTTCATTGTCTTATTTACATACACTAGTTCTCCTATCAAAAACAAAAATATCGCCACATTGGTTTATATGATAGGAGGATTAGCCATATTTGTTGGCATCTCGGACATGTTAGGAGGTTATGATCGATATATCTATGCCGAATTGTTTGATACAATGGCGGATGTAACAAAAGCTGGGGGAAATCCTTGGAGCAGCTATTCGTTTTTTGTATATGAAGGGGAATTTGGTTATGGAACACTATGTGCATTAATTTCATTTATCACAAAGAATCGTTATATATTCATTTTTATTGTAACTATCATTATCTATGTGTTACTTTATTTCTCAATTAGAGATTATACAAGTAACTATCCATTTGCAGTACTTCTATTCTTAGCCCTATGGTTCTTTTTTACGTTCACCTATCTAAGACAAGTTTTAAGTGCCACAACAGCATGGTTAGCCATCAGATATATTTCTCGAAGAGATTTAAAACATTTCTTGATAGTTTGGTTCATAGCATATTCTTTGCATAATAGTGCATTAATCTTTTTACCTATGTATTTTGTTCCCATTAAAAGATTCTCAGAGAAAACTGTTATATATATTATGATTGTAGCCTTATTGTTTGGATTAACACCTATTCCTTCAGCTATTTTCCAAGCATATGGTGAAATAGATGAAGAAAATAGAATAAATATAGAATCATACGCTATAGAAGGTTCATTTAGATTTGCATATTTTATTGAAGCTATTTTTTTCTTATATTTAATTTTATCTCAATATAAAAAGATCCCCAAAAAACCAAAAACCATTGTTCTTACCAATATAGCTTTTATTTTTTGTGCTATACTATTATTTTTCATTCGCTCTGAAAATGGAGGTCGTTTGGGATGGTTTTATATGATTGGATGTATCTCTACAATAACCACAGTTTGCCATTTGCAAAACAATATCCAAAATAGACTTATAATGTTAATTGTAGCTACGGCTTTATATTTCCGTATTGTTTCAGGGTGGGGCATTTTATTATCACCATATAAAACTTTTTTCTCAGATGGATATAGGTCTGGTGATTATATTCATGCTGCTTACGAATACGATTCAAACTATGATAAAAATAAATTTTACAGATAATGTTGATAACGATAGTAACACCAACATATAATCGTGACAAATTATTAGATAGGCTCTATCAATCACTTTGCCAACAAACCTATCTAGATTTTGAATGGATAGTAGTAAATGACGGTTCAAAAGATAATACAGACGAAGTCGTTCAATCCTTCGTTGCAGAAAAGAAAATAAACATCATTTACATAAAGCAAGAAAATGGAGGAAAACATCGTGCTGTGAATCGTGGTGTGAAAGAAGCAAAAGGGGAATTGCTTTTTATTGCAGATAGCGACGATTGGCTTTTGCCCAACTCACTAGAAACGGTAGTAGAAAAGTATCAAGATATTGCCAATGACCATTCGTTTGCAGGAGTATGCGGATTGGACGTTTATGCTGATGGAAAAGTTATCGGAGGAGGCATGTCGCAAGAAATAATAGATTGTAATGCCATAGATATCAGAATGATTCATCATGTGAGGGGCGACTTAAAAGAAGTCTTCAAGACGGATGTACTGCGTGAAATTCCATTTCCTGAGATTGAAGGGGAAAGATTTTGTCCCGAAGTTGTCGTTTGGAATCGAATTGCAAAAAGATATAAGCTCAGATATTTCAACAAACCTATTTATATGGTGGAATATCAACCAGAGGGAATAACTTCAAATATTACCAAAGCCCGAATGAATAGTCCGATTGCTTCAACGACTTGCTATCAGGAAATGATGGAATTTGACATCCCTTTAAAAACAAAGATTCGTTCTGCTATCAATTATTGGCGTTTTCGTTCGTGTGGCTCTCCCCACAAATTTCCTC
>AUXO016834520.1_pt1 | contig 11795 bp, 11 predicted proteins | sample 768731 | NCBI WGS metagenome assembly AUXO01 (sample SAMN02715735, study PRJNA202380) | gut metagenome | biome: sheep rumen | host: Ovis aries | place: New Zealand: Palmerston North | reverse complement strand
CCTCGGCACCTCCGCCCCCTCGCTCTTCATCCGCTCCACTCCACGGAAACCCACCCCCAACAGTGCCTGCTCCTTCATGAACGAAAACAGCGCATCCCAATCCGTGACGGATGGTATGCGCTGCTGTTCGTTAATACTGTAACGGATGAAATCAAAATAGCATTTTATCATACAATACTCCATTTAGTCTTTTGGCTTTTTACAGACAATCCATGTCGTCTAAAAAAAGTGAATAGACTCTTAAAGTGCATCAAGGTCTTTTTCCCTAATTTTGAACTGCCACGCAGATGATTATGTATCATCTTTGCTTTTGGACAATAAATCACAGGAATATTCATCTTCCATGCACGAAGACACATGTCTTCATCTTCCATGTAAAGAAAATATCGTTGATCGAAACCTCCGAGTTTAGCATATGTCTCGCGGCTCATAAACAATGCAGCACCCATTGCCCAATCAACAGGTTGGATTTTGTTGGTATCAATGTCCTTACAGAGGTATTTCACCATTTCATTACTGATGTTATTGTCATTTCCCCTTGAAAGCAATCTTCGCATAAACATCCTTAAAGTAATAAAACTCCTAACAGAGTATTGGATAGTGCCATCTGGATTCAACAGTTGTGGCGCATAAATGGCATTCTCCTTCGCTTTTTCTAATACCTCACAGATTTTGTCTATGCTGTTATCTTGCAAAATAATATCAGGATTGATGATTGCTATGTATTTCCCGACAGAAGCCATAACCCCCTTATTATTATTCTCACCGAATCCTAAAGGCTCTGTATTCTGTATAACCATAACCGCAGGATAATGTTCTTTCAGAAACTCCACACTTCCGTCTGTAGAACAATTATCCACATAAATAGTTTCAAAATCCACGGTCGGTTTATTTTCCACAAAAAGAGATTTGTATAATGCTTCTACAAATTTCTTGTGGTTCATGCCCACTGTGATAATTGATATCATAAAATCGCTTTTTATTGTATGTTTCTCTACTCAAAATGCCTGCATTTTCTTTCACATGAAATATTTTTTATGACTATCTGCAATCGTACCACCGACGGCTACTGCATTGCGGTCATTCCTTATCTTCCTATCCCCAATAGTACAAAAAGACCAATCGAAATTGCCTCTGAACAGGTGTGAGTCACACCCCTACCATAGGTGTGAGTCATACCACCCCTATAGGTGTGACTCTCTCCGATTTTAAGGCTGTGGATGTGTACATTTAGACCAATTTGCTGCGGTCTCGGAGACTCAAAAAAAGGGCGCGTATTACCTCTGTTTCACATTTGTACATGATTTTGTTATGGATGTTCGGATTGCTATATGAAATCATATAGAATACAATCTATGCACCAACAATATTTTCTATATAGTGTCTAGCCACCTTTTCATCCGTCAATTGAATTGCTGTTTGTTTTGCTCTTTCCGAAATATCCGCTAACTTCTCTATCGGCATATTGTTTATCTTGTCAATAATATGGGCCAATTCCATTTCATCCCCCGCTTTGCACAAGAATCCATTTACACCATCTTCTATGATACCCTCCATTCCTTCATTGCGAGATGCTATAGTTATGCATCCCATCGACATTGCTTCCAGATAAACAAGCCCAAAAGTTTCCTCTTCGCTAATCATAATGAAGCACTGGGCTTTACTTATGAAAGATGGTACTTGCTCACGAGGTACAAAACCATGTAAAGTTACTTGATTCTGCAATCCGCTTTTCAAAATGATTTTTTCAATAAGTGGTTTGTTTGCCCCATCCCCTACATAATCTAATGAGAAGTCGGTTAATTTGCTGTTTAAGATTCCCAAAAGAACTTTCTCTGGATATTTTCGTCTTATAAAGGAACCCACATAAACAAAGCGGTTGAGGGGATGTTCCATTCTACAAGAATCCTTTCCACCCAAGAAATGTGCAGGTATGCCGCTATAACACATAAAGTGTTTTTTCGGTATGACACCTGTAAAACTTTCTATCTCTCGTTTCAATGGAAGAGAACGATACCCCCAAATATCCACTTTGTTGATTTCTTCTTCTAAATTGCCAGAAGTGTAATTCAGCATCTTCAAAACCTGCTTATGAACCACAACACAAGTCTTTGCATGAGGGAAAAAATCAGATTTCAAGCGGTTCACCATCTCTAAATGAGGATAAAAATTATGAGCCGTAATGACATCTGGCATAAAACTATTTCTCTGACAATATTCTGCAATTTTATTTATCTGTCGATTAAGTTTTTTGTTTGGAACAGCCGTGCGAGGGAATGGCTTAAAAAGTGGCATACGCACCACTTTTACACCTTCCATCTCATATTCCACGTCATGGTTTTGATAGGTAGAAGTCACCGTCGTGTTGAATTTACTGGCAATCGACTTCTTTGCGAAATCCGCAATCCAGTGAAGAAAACGCAGATACACAGGGTAGTTATGCACCACACGCACATCATATCCCATTTTCACCCACTCACGCGCAAAGTAATGAACCACATTCGTGTTGTTCGCAATCTTGATGTCTGGAGTAGGGTAAATTGATGTTAAAACTAATATATTCAAAGTAATTCACTATTATAACATTATATGAACTTTTTCTCCATTTATTTTGGATATGAAAGATGGGTTACCAACAACTGTACAATTGTCTGGCACAGATTTTACGACTACAGCCCCCGCTGCTATCGTCACATTATTACCTATGGTAATATCACCCACAATAATAGCCCCACAATACACTTTCACATTGTCACCAATAACAGGTAAACCTTTCCAATTACCTATAGTTACATTATGCATACAAAAGAAGTTCTCACCTATAGACTGTGCATGTATAAAAGTTCTTGTTGCGTGCATAAAGTGACACCCCTTTCCTAAAGGCATATTCAAATCTAAACTAAGGCTACTATCTCTTGGTGCAAGAGGCATTAAAATCCAAGATTTAAGACCTAGGCGTTTATAGTAGAGATTGCGAAATGTTTTTTCAAAAAGCATTAATTCACAAAAACTCTTTCCTGAGGCTTTGACATCTTCACAAATTACCCCCCCCAATAGTTTGAATAGTACAAAATGAGGGAAAAAACGCAATTTCGATATTTGAACAAAAAGATTTTTTAGAATGTAAATCATTGTGTCATTTCCTTTAATAATTTGGCAATATGCTGACTAAAATTTTCCATATTATAAACTTCTTGTGCGAGTTTATATGCGGCATCACCCATTTTAATTGCTTCTTTTTGATTTTCCATAAAAAATCTTACGGCGTTTATCCATCCATCTATAGAACTCCTTTGTACAGTTATTCCACACCCCTCCTTATTTACGTCAATAAAATTAGTATCTGCTTCTGTAATTATGATTGGTTTCCCCATTGCAAGAGCCTCAACAAGAACTGTAGCGCCATTGGGTACATCGTTTAATTCTTTTATAGGAAGGCAGACAGCGATACAGTTATAATATGCTTCTCGTAATTTTTTATATTGAGTTATAGCATCCGTTCCTTCTTCAAATTTGTTTATTGTTACATTATGAGGAAGATGTATATTTTGAGGAATACTCTTATATTTTCCAAAAATCAAGAGATTTGCAGATGGAACCTTGCGAAATGCTTCAATTAGAGAGGTGTAGTCTCTATTATTGCCACCAGCCGCTAAAAAATATTTGTAAGATGGGAGTTTGTTAAAAATTCTTCTATCGTAAAAACTCATATTGGCTCCCCATGATGATACCAGTTGATATTTCTCAGGAATAGTAAAGTCTCTTTTTGCTGTATCTAATAATGCTTGACAGGCAAATGTAATCCTGTCTATTGATGTAAAAACGAAATGTCGCTCTATTTTTTTGAAAAAACGTAAGAACAGTGAGGTTTTATATTGAGTGTTGTATGAAAAATGTGAGACGATTAATATTGGACGGTATATAAGTCCCAATTTTCGATATATGGCTAATGGCAAAAGATGCATATCTCTACCGCAATAAATGACATCATAATTTTTTTGTTTAGTAATACATCCTGTTTGAGTCATTATTTCTTTAATAAAAGGAATCTTTTTAAACATTTTAAATAATAAAGATTGTTGATTCACACAATACCAATCAATCTCGATTCCATCTGTTTTTTGTAAATTACAATACCCAAATGCCCCATAAATGTCATCTTTAAGATTTACCCCCCCCATATATGGACAAGGCGATGGATATACAAATAAAACTCTTATGCTCATTGGATTCTTTCACTTTTTAAAAGTATTAGAAAACGTATCTATAATATAGAAAATTATATATTCAAACTTTTTGCAAAGATCTATAACGGGAATATTTTTCACTTATTTACTTGACATTTTATATGATCAACTGTAAATAGCACATTCAGATGCAACTTGATAAAATACCATATACACAAACATAAGGGTTGGTATTTCCTGTTGAGATGAAAATCTTCAATCGGATTATATCCCAAAGGAGAATATAGAATTTTGTAACGTGTGACTAAAGAGTAACATCTTCTCCTAAAACAAGGAATTGGATTGTTTCTTGTGCAATAACCATAATATCCAGGAGCCACATAACTCTTAACCCCTTTCAAACCAGCCGCTATGCCATAATCAAAGTCGCCAAAAGAATGATGGTAATAATTATCATTGAATCCAACCAACTCAAAAACAGAATGAGGGATAAGAACAATGTTCCCATTAAAAGTGTCACATTCTATAGCATGTTCGCTGTCAGGGATGACGAATGGATTATTATGTGTTTTCAATCGACCTCCATAAGAAAGAGTCTTGTTTTCTTTTGATGCATACGTTGATCCTACTACAATAGATTTGTCTTGTAATTGTTTCGAACAAGTTAATAAACGAGTAATGCTATCAGACATAAGGGTTGTGTCATCATTTAACCACAGATAAAAGTCTGGATTATATTTCGCGGCGGTTTCCCATGCAAGTCGCATACCTCGATTCCAAAACAGATTTCCGTCTCCTTCTATAATGTGGACATTTGGGAATTCTTTTTTCACAGAATCAGATGTCCCATCAGTACATCCGTCATCTACAAGAAAAACGTCTATGGCACAATTACTGACATTATCTTGAGAGAATAATCCCCTCAAACATCCTAATGTCTTATTTTTGCGATTATGAACCGTTAAAAGAACTGCTATATGCATAATAAAAACTGACGTTTAGATTTATTCATGACGGATTTCTTTAGTATTCAACCAAAAACCAATAAAATAGAAAGCCAAGAATAATGGAATATCATAAAAAGTATAACTCACAGACAGAAACATATATAGAAGATAAAATAGCCATCCACATCGACATTTCCATATTTTTGACACCCGTATGGTTGAATATAACATGAAAATTGTTAGCAATCCTCCTAAAATCAGACCATAATTAGCATACAATTTCAATAAACCTCCAGGTAAGTATAAAAACTCTGATATTGTTGTTTTAACATAACTGTTATCTGGTGTTAGTCCGTATCCAGTCAATGGATCGTTCTGAATGTTCATCAATTCAAACATCATAGCATCAAAACGCTGAGGTGTATAAACACCTGTTTCTGTTTCCCTCACAGATGCTTGATAAAGAGATTCGTCCGTAGCCTGTAGATCCTCTATTTTATTAGTCATAAAGTCTAATTGGAGTATATATATAACAATTGGAACTAATAAAATAGTATATGGAATAATATTTTTGGATTTTTTGTTGATTACAAAAAAGGGAATTATACATCCCAACAAACAACTATAACCAGTTGTACTGAAAGAAGACAGCAGCCCCAATCCTAAAATCAGCAAATTGAAATTTCTTTTCAGTTGGCATTGTGTACGAACCAGATTCAAGAAAATGGCAAAACAAACCAAACTTGCATTCATTCCGGGTTCCCAACTAAATCCAGGATTGCGATACCACGTTTCTATTTGTGTAGAACGGTTTAGCACTGATGCAAAAAAGAAATTGTATTTGCTGATACTACCATTTCTTATAAAAGCAAAATAAGGACAAACGGAATCCCAAAATGTGGGGAAAAGCAGATTCACAGCCCAAACAAACAATCCTATAATCGTCAACTTCGTTACAATTTGCTCATAGAAGTAAAACATTTTTAATTTATAAACAACGGCAACGGAATAAGCCATAAGCAGTTGTAACAATATAAAAAAGAAATGCAAGTGAACTCCAAATTTGATTATTACGATGAATATCCATATTAGAAATAAGGATAATAGAAAGTAGAATTTGGTATTAAAAGTCACCTTATTTTTTACCACAAAAATAATCGTTAGCACGATAGGTAAGGCCATTGCAAAAGGGTTCTTAAAGTATCCTCTCGTGTACTGCATCCACTCATTTCCTCCTGCTGCGTACATAACCATCATGAAGAAATAGAAAAGATTATAATCAGTAAAGATTTTTTTCCATGTTATGATTCCTGTTTTCCCATCCATTATGCCAAAGAAAAATTAATTATCAAGAATTCGGTTCCACAGAATGTGTACGTTTTTTTACTTCTTCGATAGTTTCTCTATCTTCTGCCGTAATATTGCCAGATTTTCCATACACTTTTTTCCCCTCATAATACTCTGCGAATAACGATTCAAGATATTCATGTGTAAAACGTTCTTTTTAAGGATATAAAGTTTTTTCGTGTTCCAAAATTTGCTCCAAAGAGAATTTGACGGCAACAATCTTTGCGGGACTTCCGACAACTAATGCGTATGGAGGAACTTCTTTGTTTACAATAGAACCGGCCCCACAAAGGTTTAATCGTTTTTATTCTTTGCAACATAGTCTTTGATTAAAAAAGAAAGTTCTTGTATGTTTTTCACGAATTTCACAGAATCGCCAACAAAATACTTGTGTAATGCCACTCGTCTGTTTGGGTTTACACTTTGGAAATAGTCTGTAAGCGCGATAGCCAATTTCCCGTTTCGTGCAGCATCAATTAGAACAGAGGAGCCAAACCCTATATAGATAGAGAAAAAAGATGTCAGTAATTCCATCGGTATGTATGAAGGAATGTGTGGCAGAGACCTCTCAAATTCAACTTCGTCTGTAAAACGCGGATGACATTTACAAACAATATTAGAAGGACCAATGTGTTCAATCAGCATTTTAATCTTTTCCTTATATTCCATTTCCTCCACCTGTCCAGTAGAAATAATTGACCCCGTAAGTAGCAATACAGTCTTGTCTGTTACCGAAATGTTTATTGTTGCAAACAACTTCCGTCCAACTTCAGATATAGCACGGCGATTAATGTTTCCCCTCTCTTCAATAATTGCATTTTTCTGGATGAAATTGCGTGAAAGGATGGGTATGGGGTTATGTGCACCAGTGTCAATAGGATTAACATCGGTAGAATAAAGAATTTTATTTACCAACTTACATTTCCATGCCTTCAGACCTTTGTATGGCGGTGCCTCCAACTGACGTAAAACACGTTGATATACAATTCTCACGTTTTTTCGGTGAGCATACGTAATAATCCAGTTGAAAAAACTACCAAAAGCCTGATGATAGTAAACTAACTCATCTATCTCATTTTCCTCAAAGAGTCTCTTGACCGTATTTCTGGCTTTATACAATTGCAAAAGGTCAAAAAAATAATCACTCCGCAGATAGTGTAAAATGACATTGTCATAGTTCAACACTTCCATCAGTTTCCTAATATTCTCTTGGTCTGTGAGTACAAGCGTTTTTTCCCCTTTTTCAAGTTGCGACAGTACAAACCGAGTGGCGAGATTTGTATTGAATAAAAGAATTTTCATCTTCTGATTATTTTTCTAATTGCCTTTGCTAACATTAATTTCTCATCCTCTTCAAGTCCTTTCCACACAACTATTGCGATAAATACAGATTCAAATAGTACCACATTCAGTCCAAATCTTACAAACGATGATTGCAGGTAGTGGCAACAAAGTATTGGAAGACATATCGATACAAGGATAATGGCAAAAACTTGGATGACAACCTGTTTGATATATTTCTTTCGGTCAAAATTAGGAATTAACTTCTTTAGATAGGACAACTTGATAAAGGTTGAAAAAAAGATGAATGTCACAATGATAAGTGAAGGTATGTAGTACGTTTGGCCAAAATGTAAATAAACGATAATGACAGGTAATGCCAATATTTGGAAAATGTTATATGTCATCTCGTACCATTTCACTTTACCAGTAGCCCTGATTGCTTGATTTCCAGTGCAAGTAAGTGTCTCGATGATTGTTTCTACAAGTATGAGACATACGATGACGGGTGCATACGGCGGCACTTCTTTTAGCCATAGCCCTAAAACGAACTTGGTTTCAATGATGATTGGGAGGGAAAAGAAAATCAGTAAGTAGGTAGAGAGTTTGGCCCCTGAAAGGATTAGCCTATTCATCTTTGTGTACTCAGTTTTCGCATATGTTTTTACAATCTGAGGAGCAAATGACATTTGAAAATTTTGCGAAAAAGTCCTTATTGCGGTATTTACTTGATTGCCAATTCCTATTGCTGCATTTAACAAGGGACCAAAAAACATGTTCAAAATGATAGAAAGCCCTTGAGTTTTTATCATATACGCAAACGCTGCGAACGAAACCCACCCGGAAAATCCTATCATGTTTTTAATTAAATGTGTATCCCATACAAAATAATATCTCGCATCTTCATATTTAGTTTTAGTCACACAAACATATAATACCCTTAAGATGAGCGATACAATAAACATCAGAAATGCATACCAAAATAATCTGCCATCAATGAAACAGAAAAGTAAATAGCCAACACCCAATTTCAAAATGCCTCCCAAAATATCTATATATGCGAAATATGACATGTTTTCTTGGGCTACCAAAAAGGAATTATAGGGAACACTGTTTATTGTTAAAACAACAGAAAGAGCAGAAAAGAGCAAGACCCATTGGGCTGTTGAAAAGTTCACACTACCTGTGTCAAGATGATTGCGCAGCAAAAATTGTCCGCTTATTATAATTGCGATAAATATAAATCCCGAAAAAATGAAATGTACATTTACAGCAGTGGAGAATGTTTTCCTTATCCTTTCACTGTTACCCAGTCCTATCTCGTAGGATAAGTAACGTTGTGTAGCAGAAGACATCGTTCCATTAAGAAAAGAAATAGCAGCAACAATTCCTCCGACCAATTGATAAACTCCAAAATTCTCCACCCCTAATGCTTCCAGTACTACACGAGACGTGAAAAGAGCCAGAATTAGAGTGAAGAAAGAGCGTATGTATAGAAAGATAGTATTTTTAAGAATCCGATCCTTGGTATCCATATTGGTATCAGTTCCACTTTCTCCCTTTTATAATGGCAACGGGTGTTCAGATTGTATAATAAGGTTTTCGACAAACTCACGAAATACACCTTCACCTCCGCCTTTAAGGAGTTGTATGTTCCCTAGTTCCCGTACATATTTTGGTGCAGTCGCAGGGACACCAGATATGCCAACATTCCGTAAAAGTTCAATGTCTCCTAAGTCATCCCCTATATAAGCAACATCCTGAAGTGTTATGCCTAATTTTTTACATATTTCTTTTGCCACAGACAACTTGTCAGATACGCCTTGATATAAATAGTCAATTTTCAATTTTTCGGCACGACGTTCAACGATTTTTGTCTCTTCTCCCGTGATAATGCCAACTGGTATATTCAATCGGTGGGCAAAAAGAACCCCAGCACTATCGGATGTGTTAAATTTTTTCCATTCATTGCCTGTTTGGTCATAGTACATTCCACCATCCGTCCAAACACCATCAATGTCTGTTAAAATTAATTGGGGTAGGGTCATCATGCGAGATGTTTGGGATAAATAACTTCATTCTTAGGGATATCGCACAGTAACCTTTTACCGACAACAGAACCAATTTGGTCCCATTTGAATCCATCCCCTGGGCTTAGCATGTGTAAATCTCCCATTTTGATAGTTTCTCCAGCTTTCATATCATGCAGAGTGGCTATCGAACGTTCCAACTTTTCTCTTGCCGAGGCCACACTTTTATCAATGTACAGATCCTTTTCACCTAACCACCTTTCCGCTATTCGGATATCACGTACCATGCGGTATACACCATCCGGTCCCAAAGAACCCGCTTGGTCTGTCCCTTTCATGTGTCGATCTATCGTGATATGCTTCTCTATTATTTCCGCTCCCATTCCTACGGCAATCGGGGGAGCTGAAATACCTATTGTGTGATCCGAGAAACCAATCTTGTATTGCCCATAATGCTCTTTCAGATACCAGATGGTTTCCAAATTTAGATTGTCTGGTTCTGTGGGATATTGTGAAACACAATGAAGAATGGATATGTTTGAATGATAACGTGTAATTACGCCCAACGCTTCATCCAACTCTTTTTTTCCAGCCATTCCAGTGGAGAGAATGATGGGAATCTTCGTTTCAGCCATAGCCTCAAGCAAAGGAAGGTTTGTAAGATCGCGGCTGGCTACTTTCAGATAATCGGGAGTGAATAGTTTCAACAGGGAAAGGCATCCCTTGGCGCATAATGTTTCCACAAAGTCAAGTCCCTTAGATTTAGCATACTTATAGACTTCATAATGCTCTGCATCGGACAACTCCAAGAAAGCGCGGTGTTCACCGTAGGTGCGTCCAAAGGAATTCGGAGTGTCATAAATTCTGTTCATTTGCGATGCTGACAATTCCTCATTCAAATCACGCTTTGTCAGTTTCACTGCATCAATCGGTTGCAGTTCCAGACCAAACACATCTTCCTTAATGGGTCTTCTTACCAAATCCACGATAAGTTTGGCTATGTCAACAGAACCATTGTGATTCTGCCCAATCTCTCCAATAATATAAGTATGTCTCATGTTATTTACTGTTTTTATCGATTTGTTGTTTCATTGTCAAGTAGAAATCTTGATGCTCATTCAAAAACGCAACGATCTCAGCGATGGAAGGATAAGGATTCTTTTCGGTTATGTCAGCATAGATTTTTTTTGCATTTTCGAAGTCTTCTTCGGTGTCTATAGTTAATCTGATGCTGTGATTGCCAAACACAGACTGCGGCCCTTCAATCCAGTAAATGGAAAACTGCTCAGGATGTGAATATATGTAGTTTGTTACATGTTCGTGATACAATTTTTCATTAGTGTTTTTTTTCACTTTCAATAATGCGTCAAGCGTTACATACTCTGTCCAAAAGCCGTAATGAGTTTTGATAGATGGTGTTCCGTCGATATTAAAACTTGCATATTGAACATCATCCGCTACTGATGATGCGATGGTAACCAATTCCTGTATTGAATGCAATTCTAAGAATGGATTGTCTGAGCATACACGAATGATTTTTTTTACATGTTCAGATTCAGCAGCATCAATGAATCGCTGAAGAACATCATTTTCGGAACCTCTGAAGCAGATTACGTCATTTTCTCGGGCAATCTTTTCTATGGCATCACAATTGGGGTTGGTAGAGGTTGCTATAATGATTTTAGTCTCTGCGACTTTCTTGAGTTTCTCTATCAAAAGTTCCAAGATGCTTTTGCCTTTATAGAAAGGCAACAATATCTTGTTTGGAAGGCGGGAAGAGCCGCTTCTTGCTTGGACAATAAAACTTATCATGATCAAATTGGGATTTTAAAATTAAAATAGCAGCGGACTTGTATCTTGAAAGGAATAGTAAAAAAGGAAGATGTAGTATCGTTGACGGTATATTAGTTAGGAGTTAGGAGTGAGGAATGAGGAGTGAGGAATGAGGAGTGAGGAATGAGGAATGTGTGGAATATACGCAGATGGGCGTATGGGGTATTCTC
>AUXO017287612.1_pt1 | contig 11796 bp, 10 predicted proteins | sample 768731 | NCBI WGS metagenome assembly AUXO01 (sample SAMN02715735, study PRJNA202380) | gut metagenome | biome: sheep rumen | host: Ovis aries | place: New Zealand: Palmerston North | reverse complement strand
CCTGATTCATCTCTTACTTCAATTACATCAGGTACCTTACCATCCATTCTTAACTGTTCCATTCTTGCAACAGTATGGCTCTTTAATGTATCATATGGAATTTCATCAATAACGATTCTTTTTTGACCATCGTTTGACATATCTTCAATATGATATTTACTTCTTACAATAACTCCTCCAGAACCTGTTAAGAACGCTTCTCTAATCTTATCCTTACCCTGTACAATACCACCTGTTGGGAAATCAGGGCCTGGCATAATCTTTAAAAGATCATCAACAGTCATATCTGGATTATCAATTCTTGCGATAGTTGCATTAACAACTTCGTTAATATTATGTGTTGGAATATATGTTGCATAACCAGAAGAAATACCCATAGAACCATTTACTAAAAGGTTAGGGAATTTTGCTGGTAATACAGTTGGTTCAACCTCTTCATCATCAAAGTTTGGAATAAATGGTACAGTGTTTTTATCAATATCCTGTAAAAGATATTCTGCATTCTTTGATAATCTTGTTTCAGTATAACGCATTGCAGCGGCACCATCACCATCAAGTGAACCATTGTTACCGTGCATATCAATTAGAGGCACACTCATTTTCCATGATTGTGACATACGTACTAAAGCTTCATATATTGATGAGTCACCATGTGGGTGATATTTACCCATAACTTCACCAACAATTCTTGCTGACTTCTTATATGGTGCATTAGATGTTACATGTAATGCATTCATTCCATATAAAATTCTTCTTTGTACTGGCTTTAGACCATCACGTACATCTGGAATAGCACGCTCTTGAATAATATATTTTGAATATCTACCAAATCTGTCACCTAAAGCTTCTTCAAGTCTTAAGTGTTCAAATTTTTCATTGAGGAACATGTCTAATTTCTTTTTTAATGATTCCTGCTTAGCCATTAGTCAGTATCCTCCTCTTCTAAAGTGAATGATACATGGTTTTCTAACCAGTCTCTTCTTCTTGCTGAATCGTTACCCATTAATACTTCAATTTGATTTTCAGCCTCAGCTGCATCATCAATTGAAACTTGTACTAAAGTACGAGTTTCTGGATTCATAGTAGTATCCCAAAGCTGTTCAGCATTCATCTCACCTAATCCTTTGTATCTTTGAAGGATTGTTGGACATTTAGCTTCTTTTAAAATCTTATCACGCTCTTCATTACTCCAAGCATATAAAATTTCTTCCTTTTTACCACGTTTTGTAATCTTATAAAGTGGAGGTAGAGCTAAATATATTCTACCATCCTCAACAAGCTGTCTCATATATCTAAAGAAGAATGTTAATAATAATACTTGAATATGTGCACCATCATCATCGGCATCGGTCATGATAATGACTTTCTTATAATTACATTTCTTTAAATCAAAGTTAACACCATAATCAGCACCAATTGTATAAATCATTGTTGCAATTTCTTCATTCTTTAATGCAGATTCAGCATTAGCTTTTTCAGTATTTAAAACTTTACCTCTTAATGGAAGAATAGCTTGGAATCTTCTATCACGTCCTTGCTTTGCAGAACCACCGGCAGAATCACCCTCTACTAAATATAATTCATTTATTTCTTTATTCTTCTCACTTGTTGGTGCAAGCTTTTCACTAATATTTCTTTCAGCTTTTTCATGACGATCCATTCTTGCACGCTCACGTGCTTTTCTTGCTTCCTCACGTCCTTGTGCTTCTCTTAATGCCTTAGCAACAATACTTTCTGCAAGTTGCTTATTTTCCATTAAGAAATAGCCAAGCTTTTCTGATACAATATTTTCTACTGCAGTTTTTGCAGATGGAGTACCAAGTTTACCCTTAGTTTGTCCTTCGAATTCAAGTAATGCTTCACCAATTCTTACTGATACGACTGCAGTCATAGCAGTACGTAAGTCAGAACCATCAAGTGTAACATTTGCTTTAATTAAATTCATCTTATGAGCATAATCATTAAATGCTTTTGTTAATGCAGACTTAAAACCGGTAACATGTGTTCCGCCATCTCCAGTCTTAACATTATTAACAAATGATAAAATAGTTTCAGAATATGTTTCAGTGAATTGTAGTGCAACTTCAACTTCAATAGAATCCTTTTCTGTTACAGGATATACACCTTCAAAATATGCTGGCTTATGTAGAGGCTTTTTACCTTCAGATAAGAAATCAGCAAATTCACTTATACCATCATGGTAACAAAATTCTTCTATTTTCTTCTTTCTTTTATCATTAAGTATGATCTTTAAATCCTTAATTAAAAAGGCAGATTCTCTCAATCTAGTTTTGATTGTGTCATAATTATAAACAGTAGTTGTAAAGATTGATGCATCAGGTTTAAAAGTAACCTCTGTACCAGTTCTTTTAGTATCTCCTAATATTTCTACTTTAGATACTTCCTTACCACCATTTTCAAATTTAATTTGATGAATCTTTCCTTCACGATATGATTTAACTATCATATATTTTGAAAGTGCGTTAACAACAGATGCACCTACACCATGTAAGCCTCCTGATGTCTTATATCCACCTTCACCAAATTTACCACCTGCATTAAGCTGTGTGTAAATAATTTCCATAGTATTTTTACCAGTTTTATGTTGTCCACATGGAACTCCACGTCCATTATCTAAAACTGTAATAGAGTTATCTTCATTGATTGTAACATCAATTTCACGTCCATATCCGTTAATTGCTTCATCAATTGAGTTATCGACTATTTCCCATACTAAATGGTGTAATCCACGCTCATCAGTTGAACCAATGTACATACCAGGACGCTTTCTAACATGCTCTAATCCTTCAAGGACTTGAATGGAGCTGTCATCATAAGTGTTCTTAGCCATTTAATCACTCTCTTTCCAATCATATTTTTTATATTAACATAAAGGGGGATTATTCTCAATGAAATAAAAATATTTTTATAATTTTTATTTATTTAATAAGATTTTTTTATTATAAAATGAAATTTTATAGTTTCTTGTTATAAATAATTTTGACTATGGATTTTTCTTATAGTATAATCTTTTATGTTTAGAGGTAATGTTTATGAATTTTTTGGATACAATTACTACTACTGTTGAAGCATTAGGAAGAACTACTTCAGGTGATGTAATAAATTACATTATTTGTGTATGTGCAATCATAATATCATACCTAATAGGTTCTATACCTTTTGGAGTTGTTATAGGTAAACTTATATGCCATAAGGATATTAGAGAATATGGTAGTAAGAATATAGGTTCAACAAACGCAATCAGAGTATTAGGTAAACCAGTTGGATTCTTAGTATTCTTCTTTGATGTATTTAAAGGTGCTTTTATTATTTTAATAATGATGTTATTAAAGACTTTAAATGTATATCATACACCAATAGAATATTTATGGTATGGTGCTGCAGCAATTATAGGACATTCATTCTCAATATTCTTAAAGTTTAAAGGTGGTAAGGCTGTTGCAACTTCATTAGGAGTTGTATTAGTATTATCTCCTATGTCAGCAATTAACTGTTTAATTGTATTCTTACTTATTTTATATATTACAGGTTATGTTTCACTTGCTTCTACAGGTGCAACATTAACAGTTGTTACAACAGGCTGGTTATTATTCGCATTTGGTCTTCCTTATGGATCATCTACTAATTTTTTAGAATACTATATTTCAAATCCAGGATTAGGATTATGTATTCTATTCTGTGTAATGGGATTATTAATAATCATTAAACATATCAAAAATTATAAGAGATTATTAAATGGTACAGAATCTAATTTTAAGAAAGCAAAAAAAGAGAAAAAAGAAGCTTTAGCAAAAGCTAAATTAGAAGAACAAAATAATTTAGAAAATAAAGAAAATCTAGAAAGCTAATTTCTAGATTTTTTTATGCATTAAAAAAGAGGTCCTAAATGACCTCTTTTCTAACGTTTGATTATTCTTCAACGATTGCATCTACAGGGCATACACCTTGGCAAGAACCACAATCAATGCAAGTATCAGGGTCGATATGAGAAACATCTTCTACTGTAATTGCGTTAACAGGGCATTCACCTGCACAAGCACCACAAGCGATACAAGTATCTTCCATAACTTTTCTAGGCATAATAAAATCCTCCTTTATTCTTGGTAATTAAATTATAACATTTAAAAGTTTAGTTAGTCTATAATAACATAATATTGAATTTATCATATTTTAAAATTTATATTTTAACTATATAATAAGAATTATAATTAACAATTGAAAATAAATATTATAAAGTGTAAAATATAGACGTTGAGGTGAAATACTATGTGGTTAGAAATTTGGCAATTTATAGTAATTGTTTTATTACTTATTATTGTAGTCGGAGTTGCAACTTTCTTTATTACAAGAAAGATATTCGAACGCACTTTAGAAAAGAATCCACCTATTAATGAGGATATGATTCGTGCTATGATGACTCAGATGGGTCGTACACCATCAGAAAAGCAAGTTCGTGCTGTTATGAATAGTATGAACAATGCTAAGAAAAATTCTGAAAAGAAAGACTAATGATAAAGAGGTTCATGTTATATAAACTGAACCTCTTTTTTATTCTTATAAATTTACAATTCTACCAGATACTTTTCCACTATTTACTAAATTATAAATATCATCATATTCTTCTTTTGAAATACTAGATATTTGTTTATTTTTATATGAAAAGTATCTAATTTCTTCTTCGTTATCTACTTTAAATTTGACTTCATAATAATAGTTTCTATCTTCTTGATTATTTGTGATAACAACTCTTTCATATACATAAGTATATGATTCATATTCAATAGAATCATTAACAAATTCTTCTTCAATTAATTTTTTACATTCTTCTAAACCATCATTATATGAATTCATATTACAAGAAGATAATGTAAACAAAGCTATGAAAGCAAAAATTATTGCAATAAAACTAAATTTCTTTTTCATCTTTAGATTCTCCTTTTTCTATTGATTGTAATCCATAGATTTTTAAGTACCTTTTATATGCTTCTTGATCCGAATAAGAATCAATTTTTTGTCTTGCAACCTTAATAAATTTTAATGAAAGTGGTATATCAAATATACCTGCAATAATCATTATTATTCCGATTGTAAGAATTGTTTTATCATAATTATAAATAATTAAAAATAAGCCAACACCAATAAAAGTAATACCAAAGATAATTAAAATTATTGCTAATACTAATATTAATTTTCTTTGGTGACTTCTATATTTATTAGCGTATAATTCTTGATTATTATCTGCCATATTTAAATCACCAAAGAAATTTTATCATAATTAATTTAAAAATAATAGTTTATTCTTCTGCTTTATAAGCTTTCTTTAAATTTTCTTGAACATTATATGGAGCTTCTTCATAGCCATAGAACTCTCTATTGAAGAATCCAGAGCCTTGTGTAATACTCTTTAAGTCATTTACATATTCTAATATTTCAGCCTCAGGTACTACCGCTGTAATCTTTTGGTTACCTGTAGATGAAACACCCATATCAATAACTTTAGCTCTTCTTTGATTTAAGTCTGATAATACAGCACCAACATCATTAGAAGATACATTAACATTTATTAAGCACATAGGTTCTAAAATAACTGGCTTACAATTAAAGTATGCATCTTTAAATGCTAGCTTTGCAGCCATCTTAAATGCTAGTTCATTTGAATCAACTGGGTGATATTTACCATCCTTTAATATTGCATGAACGCCAATTACTGGGAATCCTGCAAGTAAACCTTTTTCTAGTGCTTCAAAGAATCCCTTTTCTACTGCAGGGAAATAATTCTTAGGTACTGCACCACCAAATACTTCTTCAGAGAATGAAGATGTTTCTTGAGGTTCGAAATCCATTTCAACAACACCATAGAATCCAGAACCACCAGATTGCTTAATATATCTACCATTACCTGTTGCTCTTGCTTTAATTGTTTCACGATAAACAATTTTCACATCTTCAACATCAACCTTAAGCTTATAAGTATTATTCATTCTATCAAGAATATAATTTAAGTGTCCTAAAGATGTTGTACCAATAAGCTGTTGGTTAGTTTCAACATTTCTCTTTAATTCTAGTGAATCATCTTCTAACATAAACTTTTGGATAACCTGACTCATCTTATCCTCATCAGCCTTAGAATGTGGTACTAAAGCCTTATAGTAAACTGCACTTGGTGCATTAATCTTAGGATATTTAACAATATTCTTAGGATCAGATAAAGTCATTGAAGTTTTTAAGCCATCTATTTTAGTAACTGCACCGATATCGCCAGCATGAATTTCTTTAATTGGATTTAGCTTATTACCACAGATACTATATAATTGAGATATAACTACAGTCTTATCAAGATCTGATACATATAATGTATCTCCTTGCTTAATAACACCAGAATTTACCTTAAATATAGATGTGACTCCACTATATGGATCTACATTTGTCTTAAATATAAATGCTGATGCTGGTTCCTCATCAACAGTTTTTCTTTCTACGATATTAGAATTATTATCTTCTGCATTAAGTGGCATTAAATCACTTGGATTTGGAAGATAATCAATAAACATTTGAAGCATTGTATGAAGACCAATATTTTTAGTTGCAGAACCAACTAAGACAGGTGTTAATTCACCATTTAAAACACCATTTCTTAATCCAGTTTGAATTTCTTCTTTAGTCAATTGTTCACCACCAAAGAATTTTTCAAGTAATGCTTCATCAGTTGATGCAACGGCTTCGATCATTGTATTATGTAATTCAAATACCTTAGCTCTCTTTTCAGGATAAATTTCTGCATCAACACAATCCTTACCATTATATTTTCTTGCTTTTAAAGTTACACAGTTTACAAATCCATCAAATTCATCTTCATGTCCCATAGGATAACAGAATGGAATTGCCTGCTTACCTAACTTTTCTCTAATTTCTTCTAAAATTTTTTCGAATTTAATATTCTCCTTATCCATCTTATTAACATAGATAATTGTTGGAATATTTCTCTTTCTTAGCATATGATAATGCTTAACAGTTTGTACCTCAACACCTGCAGATGCGTTAATTACTAAAACTGCACCTTTACAAATTTGTACAGCCGCAATAGCTTCACCAACGAAATCATCGCTACCAGGTACATCAATCAAATTAATCTTGTATCCATTAAATTCAATTGGCACGATTGCTGAATTAATTGAAGACATTTTTGCCTTCTCTTCAGTTAAATAATCTGATATTGTAGTACCTTTTTCTACAACACCTTTTTCTTTACCTGTAGTAAGAGAATATAAAGCCTCTACTAAGGTAGTCTTACCACTCCCTAAGTGGCCAAGTACTGAAATGTTTCTGATTTTTACATCAGCCATAAATATCACTCCTTTTTTTGAAAACGTTTTTATATACTATATTATACCATGTAATAACTATTTTTAAAATAGCTTTTATAAAAAATAAAAGATGTCTTTAAGACATCTTTATCTATTCATTAGATACATTTTTATCTAAATCAATATTTTCATTTTTAGCTTCATTATCAGTTTTATCATTTAAAGTATTATTTTTCTTTTTCTTTTCAGACATTAATCCAAGAATAAATGATAGCGCAATACCAAAAGCTAACGCAAATATTCCTAAGACAATTCTCCAGGGCTCATTTAAAAGTGATGGATAAATATAACCATTACCTGCCTCAACTGCTTCAGGTGTTATAGTAGAATTATTTGTAAAATAATTAAAGAATATACAAACAATTGAACCAACAACAAATCCTATTATTGCATAATAGCTTCCTATAGGGAATTTAATCATAAGCTTTCTTATTATTTTTGCGGCAGGAATAATTCCAAGTAATATTCCTGCTGCAACAGGTAACGCAAATAAAATAATATCAGGCCATGAATGAATATGAACAATATTAGATATTGCTGTTAATAAGGGTTCATAATAGCCTAAGATTAAGAATATTAAAATGCCAGATACACCAGGTATTATCATCGCAAATATCCCAATAAATCCACATAAGAATAACAATAGATAATCTAACCATTGTAATTGATTATATGCTTTAGTTGTATCAGATTTAATAAAATAACCTAATAACATAAATCCAATAATTGCTGCAAATGAAATTAAAAATGATATAACATATTTAAAATTAATCTTTTTAATTACAGGCTTAATTGTACTAGGTAAGGTACCAATTATTATTCCTGCAAAACCACATATAGTTATAAAAGGTATATATTTTAATAATAGCTTTTTAATAACCATACCTCCACCTAAAACACCTACTGCAGTACCAATTAATAAAATTGCTAAAAATATAATAGATTTTTTAAATGTCTTTCTTATATTAGAAATACTTTCTAGAGTTTCATCATAAATTCCACATATTACAAGAGTTGTACCACCAGAACCTCCAGGAATCAAATTAGAAATACCAAACAATATACTTTTTAAAAATAAAATGAATTTATTAACCATAAAAATTTCCTCACAACAACGATTATAAACTATTTAAGATTATTTTTCAATTTCATCATAAAGCTTTGATTCTAAAATAGAATAAAATCTGTCATTTGCAATTATTATATGATCAAATAAATGTACATTTATTCTCTTAAGTATTGATGCAATATCTTTAGTCACTTCAATATCATCATTTGATGGATAAGGATTACCTGATGGATGATTATGAACCATAAAAATACCAGCACATTCTAAATCTAATGCTTCTTTTATAATTCTTTTTTCAGGAACAAAAACATTAGATACTTCATTATTCATAAATCTTTCCTTTTTTATAGGTACACATTTATTATTAACATATACTACAGTTAATATTTCCTTTTTTTCTAATATATAATCATTTTTTATATAATCATATAAATCTTTTGCATATAATAATTCTCTATCATCCCCACTAACCTCTAATACTCTTCTTGTTATCTCAAAAGCGGATAAAAGCTTAGTTGCTTTAGCCTCCTTAATTCCTTTAATATTTTTAAGTTCATTATAATTCATCATAAATAAATTCTTTAATCCATATTCACTTATTAATCTTTGTGATAAATCTAATACAGACTCTTCTTTTGTACCAACACCTAACATAATTGCTAAAAGTTCTATATCGCTTAAACTTCTAACTCCATTTCTTAAAAGTTTTTCTCTTGGCTTTAAATCATTAGAAAGTAATGACATCTTCATAAAATAATCACCTCGGATTAAGATTATATAAGTTAATATAATATTTTAAAATTTTCTATTTTTGAATATCACATATTTTTATAAATAAAATAATAATTTAATCATTAAAAAATTAAAATGCTCAAAAATTTGAGCATTTTAACATATTATTTATTTAAATTCTTCAATAATTCTTTTTTAACATCAAAGCTTATATGGAATGAACCAAAGAAAACAATAATGTTATTATTAGAATAATCTATATTAGAAGCTAATTCTTCTATTGTATCAAATAAATGGTATGGTTTAGATAAGTTAGAAGCAATATCTTCTTTTTTAGTTTTTCTTACATCATCAAAATCAAAAATATAGTATTCATCTGAAACTAAATCTAAATTTTTAATTACATTAATATAATCTTTATCATTTAATGATTGATATATCATAATAACATGTTTATCATTCTTAACCCTTTTTAAGAATGAAACGATGTTTAATGATGCATCTATATTATGACCACCATCAATTATTATTAATGGTTCTTTTGATATAACTTCCATTCTAGATTTAACCATTGTGTAATAAATACCATAACTTAATATATCATAAGGTATATTATTTATTATATGACAAGAAGCCTCAATTGCGATTGCAGCATCATATGCTTGAAAATAACCAGGTATATATTTTTTATATTTATTATTTTTATAAATGAATTCATAATCATTTATAATCTCTAGGTTATCACATACATTAATTAAATTAATATTTCTTTTAGAAGAATAATCTTTAATTAAAGGATATAATTCTTTTTCTGATGTAATTAATGTTTTATTATTTCTTGTAATACCAAGTTTATTTAAACATATTTCTTCTTTAGTATTACCTAAAATAGACTTATGATCATATCCTACATTTACTAAAATAGATAATTCTGGGTCTAATGTATTTGTTGCATCAAAAGTACCACCAATTCCTACTTCAAATACACCATAATCTATTTCTCTATCCTTAAAAAACATCAAAGACATTAAAAAAGTTAATTCAAAGAATGATAATGAATCATTATATTTATTTATATAATTATCATTAATCTCTTTTAATTTAGATGTATAATACATTACCTCACTATTAGATATAAATCTATCATTAATCATTATTCTTTCGTTAAATGATTCAATGTGAGGGGAGGTAAATACACCTACATGCATACAATTCTTTAATATATTTCTTAAAAAATGGCATACCTCACCCTTCCCGTTTGTACCTGTAACGATACAAAGGGGATAGGTTGGATATAAATCATTTTCTATGATTATATTTTTTAATAAATCTAAAGATTTATTTTTGCATCTTTTATCAAATAGATAATTTAATGCATCATTATAGCTATTAATCATTATATTCCTTTAAAGTCTTTAATACTTCTTCATACTGTGCTTGATATTCAGCTTGTTTAGCTTTTTCAGCATCAATCTTTTCTTTAGGTGCCTTAGATAAGAATTTTTCATTTGATAACATATTCTTACTACGTAATAATTCGTTTTCAAGTCTCTTCTTATCATCATTTAACTTCTTTATAACCTCATCCTTATCAACTAAGTCCTTAGTTGGTACATAAACCTTAGCCATAGGTAATACTACTGTTACATAGTCTTTTGGATCAATATCAGAAGTTAAGAATACTAAATTTCTTGGGTTAGTAAATTTAGTTAAATAATCCTTTGTTGATTCAATCATCTTTATTACATATTCTTTTTCAGAATAGATTGAAATATCAATTGGCTTAGATAATCCCTTAGATGCTTTATTTCTTTCATTACGTATTGCAGTAATAATTTCAATCATATCATCAATTGATTCGATTGCATCTTCGTTATTAAATCTTTCATCAACACTTGGCCAAGAAGATATAGTAATTGATTCTTCATTATGTGGTAATGCTTGATAGATTTCTTCTGTAATAAATGGTACAAATGGATGTAACATCTTAATGATTGCCATTAATGTATGTAATAATACATTCTTAGTCATTTGAATATTTTCTTCATCATTAGATTGTAAATCTACTTTAGATATTTCAACATACCATGATGCAAAATCATCCCAAACAAAGCTATATAATGTTCTTGCAGCTTCACCAAATTCATATTTTTCCATGTTGTAATCAACATTAGAAATAACCTTATTTAATTTAGCTAAAATCCATTTAGATGCTAAATTAAGCTTAGATGGATCTATTTCTGTTGGAATGAAATTATCTCCTAAATTCATTAATACATAACGGCTAATATTCCAAACCTTATTTAAATAATTCCATGAAGATGAAATCTTTGTTTCATCATATCTTAAGTCTAAGCCTGGTGCGGAATTTGTTGTTAAGAAATATCTTAATGAGTCACAACCATATTTATCAATAACATCAAATGGATCAACACCATTACCTAAAGACTTTGACATCTTTCTTCCTTGAGGGTCACGAATTAAACCATGAATTAAAATATCCTTAAATGGTGCTTTCTTTGTGAATTCAATACCTTGGAATAACATTCTTGCAACCCAGAAGAAAATAATATCATATCCTGTAACTAATACATTAGTTGGATAATATCT
>AUXO014899228.1_pt1 | contig 11797 bp, 13 predicted proteins | sample 768731 | NCBI WGS metagenome assembly AUXO01 (sample SAMN02715735, study PRJNA202380) | gut metagenome | biome: sheep rumen | host: Ovis aries | place: New Zealand: Palmerston North | reverse complement strand
GTCATAGAAGAGTCAAAAGCAAATATGCTTGTTTGGTACACTCCTAAGAAGGCTCTTGTAATGAATGACGGATACGTTCCTTCTGTTAGTTTTTATTATCCTTCTAAGATGGATTTGAGTAAAGATAATCTTTTCAAAAGTAGTGCAATGAGACAAAAATAAAAAGACTTTTACAGTCTCTTTACTTTGAAAGTATAAAAATAAGAAGGGAGCGTATAATATATAAATATTACATTTATATTATACCACTTTTTCAAAATTTTGTTTTAAATAACAAGTGTGATATAATTAAAATATAAAATATAAAATAAGAGGTGAAAAAAGACTATGGGACTTTGGATTGGAATTTCAATTATTGTTCTTTGCGTAGCCGTATGTGGAGGTTATCTTGCATACAGACTTATTAAGAAGAAGAAAGAAAATCAATAATATAATAAATAAGATCTGAAAAAGATCTTATTTTTTTATATTCTCAGGGTTTAATTTCATACTATTTTTAAAAAATTGCACAAAAGTTGCAGGAAAGTCGCAAGAAGTTGCTAAAAAGTTGCAACTAAATTATAAAAAAGTATCATTTTTCTACAAAACCGAAAGTTTGGCATAAAATGAACCGAAAATTTGTCTTTTTTTATTTAATTAACGTTCAGAATATGTTATAATATAAGTATCAAAAAATAATGAAAGAGGTGGATTTCTATGTATAAAGTAATAAAGACGGAAAACGGTAAGTTTTCAGTCAAGAAAGACGGAGCCAAGAGGGCTTCAAAGGTATTTGATAATGAAAAAGAGGCAAATGAGTATGCTTCTACAATGAATTCTAAGGAGAATTCAAATCAGACAGGTGATAAGGTAAATGACAAGGTAAATGACAATGTAAAGTCAGAAAAAAGTCAAACAGTTACCACTACTAAGTCAAGGACTAATAAGAAGAGTTCCAAAACATCAAATAAAAAGGGGTTAAAGAAAATTTGGGCTTGGCTTTTAGGTATTTTAGGTATTGGTGCCGTAGGTGCCACTGCGACGGTTGCAGTTGTAAATAATACAGGTGGAAACGACGGAATCACGTTATCTGAGGGCATTGTTTATGACGATTTCCAAATTCATTTTATGACATTAGGAAACGATAAGGCAGGTGATTCTGTATATATCAAGGCAGGAGACACTGACATTCTTATTGATGCTGGCTCAAGAAGTGGTTCATCTAACGTAACTATTCCTTATATGGAAAAATATGTTAAAGATAAAAAATTAGAATACGTTATTGCTACTCATGGTGATCAAGACCATATCGACGCATTTCCTAATATATTAAAGAAGTTTGACGCTGAAACAATTATAACTAACAATTTTACAGTCAAGGCAACTGGAAGTTATAATAAAATGTTAGAAGCCTTCAATGACCAAGTCGAAAATAAAGGGGCTAAATGGTATTATGCAGGAGATTGCTACAATAATACAAATGGTGCCCATAGAAGTTATCAACTTTCTGACAAGGTAACTATGAATATCCTTTATAATAAATATTATTATGAAAAGGGATTTACTTCTAGCACTGCTCCTAGTGGTTGGGAAAACAATTATTCAGTGTGTACATTATTTACATATACAAATAATGGTGAAGTTAAAAACTTCTTATTGACTGGTGATTTAGAAAAGGAAGGTGAAGAAGCGTTAGCCGAATATTATGACGGCTCAACAGCAGAAAAGACATTACCAAAGGTCGACATGTTTAAGGCTGGACATCACGGTTCTAAGACATCATCTAATGATTGTCTATTAGATATTATTCAACCTAAGATGTGTGTTGTATCTTGTTGCTGTGGAACTGACGAATATACAAGAAATATTGACAATCAATTCCCTACTCAACAATTCATTAATAGAATTGCTAAATGGACAGACGCCGTCTATGTAACTACTATTTATGATAGTTATGAAATCTTAAAGGATGAAAGCACTAATAAGGATTATGTTCATTCAACAGGTTTCAAGGAAATGAACGGTAATATTTGTGTTTCAGTCGGTCTTAAAACAGACGAGACAACTTCTACAAAGAGTGTTGAAATTGGACTTGCTTGTTCTAATAATACTATCAAATTAAAGGATAGTGAATGGATGAATTTAGAAGTTACTATTGATGGAGTAAAAACTCATTTTAGAACTATGCCTGAACAATGGAAAAAGAATGAGGTGAAAACAAATGATACAAATTAAATTCAAAGAAAAAGAAACAATCGCTGGATTTGACGACGAAATCTTCTTATATCAAACAGCATTAAAATATAATCTTGTCGAAGCACCAGAAGGTTATTATGATAATAACATAAAGGGACTTATGATAAGAAGACAAACTGGATTAACCCCAGATCAAAAAGAAAAGGTTTATGCTCTTCCTAATTTAACTCCCGATGAAAAATATGTCGTAAATTTAATTAAGACAGAATTCAAGGAATTCGACGAAAGAGAATTATATCAAACTTTCAGACGTATGGCTGTCAGCAATATGGAAGACGTCACATCGTTTATGGAAGATGTTTTAGGATATTAAAAGAGGTGTATTTATGAATAATAAAAAATTTGGTTTATATATGGACACTGTTTTAGTGATCATTTCGTTAATGCTTTTAGGTCTTTCTATTGCTATGGTATGTTATGAGCCTAACCGTGTCGTAAGTTATATTTGGCTAGTTACTACTGCATTTATGTTCTTATATAATATTTTTAATTTTATGATAAGTGACAAGACAACAAAGCATATTTGTAAGAAGTGTGGAGAGAAATTTTATCCTACTGCAAGGCAGGTATTCTTTGCTCCTCATTTTGGATTTACTAAATATTGTAAATGTCCTAAGTGTCAAGAAAAGTCTTGGAACAAAAAGGCTTGGAACGTTGACAAAAATGACAATGAAAAAACTGATATGAAAACTGATGAAAAAGAAGAGGATGAGTAATCCTCTTTTTGTTTGTTTAAAACAAGGTGTTTTTAATCTTTTCTCACTTTTAAAAGAAAAATAATAATTTATTCTTAAAAAACAGGTTATTTTATTTATGAAAATTTGACAGATTATTTTCATAGTGATATAATATAGTTGTAATGAAAATGTTTTCATTTACGAGTTTTTCGAGGTTTCCTTAAAAAGCACACTGCTCAAATAAATCTCGTTTCACAAGACGTGAACGTTTTCGCCGAGAACGAAAAATAAGGGTATTATTATCGACGTATAATTCTTTGATCAAAGGAGAGCCTTCAAGAAAAGGCTCTTTTTATTTATATTGACGACAATAAAACAATTTGTTATAATATTATCAGTCTCGATGTGTGACTGAGTTAATTGCGAACGCACCTAGAAGGTGAATTAATTTAGTCGGTTGTCGTTCCAACAGCACATTGATAAAGAAGGGAGAGTGCCCTTCTTTTTTTATTTTACAAAAAGAAAAAACAATGATATAATAATAGTAATGAACATAACGTCAATATGATAGAAGATTATCTCAAAAGAGACCGATCACTATCTCTTAAATTGGCAGGAAGAAAAATTAAAACTTAAAAATAAAAAGGAGTTTATTTTGGTGTTCATTATTTAATCAATTCATCATTAGATGAAAAAACAGAGGTCAAATTTTTTGACCGCAAATCTTTTTATAATAAAGTTGGTCTTAGACCAGACGTGAAGACGGCACGACTATAAGCACAAATGTTTATAGCCCAGAGTAGATTTATCTGCGAAACAACGTTTGAAAAAAGAGCGTCGGGTGAGTAGATATAGGTTTGAAGTCAAAGTACACGACAGATGATTTATATTTACAATAATACCGTTAATGCTGTGGTCGGGCGAATTTTCTTTCTCCTGAATTCCGGAGTTCAGGATATAGTGCGACCAAATACTAGCAAAGAAAAAAATCTTTAAAAAGAAAAGACGAAAAATCGTCTTTTTTTATTTTTTATATTGACATTAGTGTTGATGCATTATATAATATAAGTGCGTAACAAAAGATGTGAACGTATGAAATAATATATAATAAAAATAACGGGCAGTCTCACGTTAGTCAAGGTTGCTTATTCCTGACGGATAGAATAGACCGATTTCTTGATTTGGGGCGTAAGAATAATCAAGTGCCGTGGTGGTAAAAGAGACCAACAGTCCTTAGCCTGTTGTTAACTGAAAACTGAAGAACAGGTAAAATAAGCAAAAATAAAAGGATCAATTAAGATCCTTTTTTATTTTATATTCTTATAGGTTTGCCTTCTTTAATTATGCATTCATCATCATTTAAAGACGAAACCTTACCTTCAAAATGCTTGATTGCTAATTCTAAATTTTTTAGTGTCCATTTAGTGTCATCTAAATCATTTAGTGTCATATTTACTGTCTCCGTCTTACCACCGTCTAATGACACTTTAGTATATTCGACAGGTTTTATAAAAAGTCTTTTTAAGTCTTTTTGCTTTAGACTATCTAAAATGTCTTTTGGATGCTTCTTACTAATCAGTAATGTCTTACCAATTTTTAAAATGACATAATCATTGCCATATTTGTCATTGGCTGTAAAAATGATTTTTTGTTTATTATTGGCAATTACATGATTTGTTGTTATATTGTTAACTTCTATCATTAAAATCCACCTTCTGTAAAATCTATCACATCAATATCAGGTCTAAATGTCGATTCTATTTTTTCTTTTACATCATTTATCTCTTTTGTGTCTTCGACTTCTTTTCCGTCTTTATTTACAATAGAGATTTTGCCACTGTCGTTGGCAAATTTGACCTCGTAGCCGTTTTTATCACAATAGTCTCTTAATTGTCCATACTCTAATACAAGAGCCTTAAAATCGCTGTCAACCATATCATTTTCAATTAATGGTTCTAATGCCATTACATAATAATATTTAAAGCCTTCGTTTGTTTCACCGAATTTGGCTTTGCTAAGTAATTCAAAGAAATCAGATTTTGCATCTTTTATATCGATTTCTTTTTCTTCTAAGACTTGCTTATCTTCGTCAGTTAATCTATCTATTGCTTGATTAAATTTATCTTTAATTACATTTTTTAACTCGTCGCTAGTTAAGTCAGGTTTTTCTGACTCGATTTTTTCCGAGTTATCTTTTACTTCCTGTGAAATTAAATTTTCATTTAATAATTTGTTTCCTAAATTTTCATATTTTTCTAATGTTTCATCAGTCAACATTGTCTTATCATTAAAAATAACTTCGTTTTGATTTGCATCGGTAAATTTGAACTCATATTTACCATCTGCTTCATAAACCCTCATATCAGATAAACCATCCTTCTTTGCTTCTGCTTCAATGGATAGCAATAATGGATTATCTTTATAATCGACAGTTTCATCTGACTGTTCAACGGTAGGTTCAACAGTAGGTTCTAAATCATCTAAGAATGGATTTTCGACGGTTTCTGTCTTTTCTAATGACTTATTGACATTCTCAATAATCTCATATTGTTTTGGAGTTTCTAAATCTTCTTTTAAATCATAATGATATTTGACACTGTCGACAATTAGTTTCTTTTCGGCTTTAACCTTATTTAACTCTAATTTAACTCTATTATATTGTTCAACAGACGAATGTAATTCTTTATCGAATTCCTTTTCTTCAAGAGGTAATTCATCTGCTAAAACTCTTTCAATCTTATGTTCGAATTTTGCATTTTCAATTTTAGTTCCGACAGTTTGTTTATCGATTTTTTCTTTTAAGGCATCTAACTCAGAAGATAGTTTGGTTTCTAATGCTTCTGTCTTGAATAAAAGATTGGCTTCAAATTTCTTTTCTGCACTTGTAAATGTCTTAGCATTATCAAGAGTTCTGAAGAACTTAACTGCATTAGTTTTAGCCTTGTCAAGTCTTTCTTTATTGATGTCTGGGTTTTCTTTCTTTAATTTTTCAACATCAGCATATTTAAACTTCTTTGCTACATCTTCAAATTGGTTAATAGGCTCATCACCTATTTTTAATTTAATAGATGAGAAGAATTTTTCAAGACCACTTTGATCTAATTCTCTTATGATATTTTTAATTTCTTCATAAGCAGTATCTCTTGCAGTAGTATCAAGACGCTTTTCATAGAAGTTTTTAGAAATATAAATTTCTTTACCACGTTCAATATAACGACAATCCTTTGCGACATCTTCAAAATCATTATTCATATTATTTAATTCTAAGTTGTTAACATCAAAAGATTTATCACGTTCAGAAACATAATAATATCCTTCTTTAAAATCATATTGCTTTGCACTGAAATAAATTTCTTCATTCATTCCAATGCTGTCAATCATTTTAATAATATCGTCGACTGCACTATTTTCTGTAATAGTCGAAAGTGCAATTTCAGTCTTATTGTGTTCGACATCAAATTTATATTCAGAGATTACTTTCCATTCAGGACGAACTCCCTCAGGAACCATTTTGGCTCCATCTAACATCAAATATACGTTTTTCTCACCAAACTCGACTTTAATGACGGGATTGCCTTTAATACTTAATAATTTATTACCGTCAACTGTCGATATTTTAGAACCAAATATTTCAAGCCTATTAAGACGACTTTCAAATTCGGTTTTGACAGAAGAATAATCTAGTCTATTAGTAAGTTCATTATAAGCAGGGCTATTCTTCATACTTTCAACATAAAAGTCATATTTTATATTAGCGAAATTTGATTTGGCGACTGTATCATAGAAGATAGTCTTTTCTAATACAGGATTGCTACCATAATCTTTAATTATTTCTTCTAATAAAATAGAAGGATTTTTAAAATGTTTTACATCAGGATTTTCTGATACAAACTTATCATAAATTGCCCTTGCATCAAAAGAAAAGGCAGAAATGCAGTCTAGTTTTGTTTGGACATCCAATCTTTCGTCTTTTAAAACCTTTTCTAAGTCTGGTGTAAACTCCATTACACTTTTATAAGTCGAAGGTCTTTTGAACTCGAACTTTGGCTTTTCTTTGTCGGTCTTCTTTGGTAAATCGGCAAGTTGTTCTTCATCAATCGGCAAGTTTTTAGACGAATCGGCTAGATTTTCATTTGAATCAGCCAGATTTTCTGATAAATCGGCAGGTTGTTCTATGGTTTCTTCTACTGTATCAGCCACTTGACTTTCAACAACTTGCGTATCATCTACATCATCTTCCACATCGTCATTTAATTTTTCGACAATGTCATTTAAGAATGTATCGACCTCTGAGAAAGTTTCACCAAGGTCAGTTTTGTCAAAAGGGCTTATAAATTCTAAAATTTTATTTTCTATATAGTCCTTTGTAATTTCTTTATTTTCCTCACCAAATACAATGTCTTTAATATTTAAATCTATTCTATTTGCCCAATCACCCTTACTTTCAATTTTTGAAAATAGGATGTCTGTATCTTTGAATTCAATTGTTAATTTAAAACTTCTTTCATCAAGAGTTTTTCTAAATTCTTTATCCATTTAAAATCACCCCGTTATTTAATTTACTATTAAATTATATCATAAAAAGGGCTTTAAATGCTGAGATGATTATGTTATAATAAAAGCATCTAAAAAGATTTTTGGAGGTGATAAAATGAGTAAAGAATATGTTATGCAGTTAGAGGCAAGTATTCAAAATTTAAAAAGAGATAACGGACTCTTAAAAGACATAAAAAGCAAGCAAGATAAGGTGCTTGAGATTATTTATAAGAAAAAGGTATACATTCATTTATTGCAACAATGTTGCGATGTAGAAAGTTATAATAATTATTTTATTGCTAAACATGGTTTAGATGAATTTACTGAAAGATTATTGCTTACACAAGAAGAATATGATTTGTTAACGAGGTATTATAATGAGCATTTTTGTAAATGATAACGACGAAATCAAACTTAATTATAAAAATAAAATTGACGGCGTCAAATTATTAAAACAAATAAAAGACAATTCTTTGAGGGTTGTATTTTTTGATCCACAGTATAGAGGTGTCTTAGACAAAATGAAATATGGCAACGAAGGTAAGGGACGTGGAAAGGACAGATGTGAATTAACACAAATGACAGAAGATGTCATCTCGTCATTTTTAAAAGAAATTGAACGTGTCTTAATGCCAGACGGATATTTATTTTTATGGGTTGATAAATTTCACCTGGTCGAAGGTGTCAAGAGTTGGTTTAAAGATTTAAAAACATTAGACACAGTCGACTTAATAACTTGGAATAAGCAAAGAATAGGAATGGGATACAGAACCCGTCGTAAGTCTGAATATTTAGTTATAATTCAAAAAGAACCAAGACATGCAAAAGCAACTTGGACTATTAAAAATATTCCTGACGTCTGGGACGAAAGTGTCAAGAAGATTCATCCACATTCAAAGCCGTTAGAATTACAAAAGCAATTAATACTTGCGACAACTAATGACGGTGATCTTGTATGTGATCCTGCCTCAGGAGGCTATTCAGTCTTTGAAGCCTGTAAAGAAACAGGAAGAAATTTCATAGGTGGAGATATAGAATTTGGAGAATAGAAAACGTTCTCCTTTTCTTTTTGATGTAGGGGAAAGACACTTTTTATGATATAATAAAAGCATAGATATTATTTAATATCGGAAAGGAGAAATGTTTATATGGCACAAAGAATTATAGCCTATATAGATGGCGAAGCATTACGTTATGGAGGTAAGAGTTATAACTACTATTTTGTAGTCGATGAAACTCAATTTGCCAAAGCAAAGGAGTTATTAGAAAAGGCAGAAATTATTTTTAATTCTTATGAAACTGAAACCATAGAATTAAATATGCTTTTTGACGAAGACTATCCTGACTTCATTGACGGAAGAAGTTTTGTCATCAAGGATTATACTGGTAAGGCAATATATGAAGACTTATCTCTTGAAAGACTTAAAGAACAAGGTTTTGACGAAGATGACTTAGTCTATATTGAATATCAGGACGAAGGAAAGATTGTTGTCACTTATCTAAAAGATATGGATAGCGTCGAGGGTTCAGACAATCTTGTCGAACTTGCTAAGAAGTTCCTTGAAGCCAACAAAATTGAATATTCAATGCCAACGTTAGAGAATATTGAATACTAGTAATAAGAGGTCTATCTTTATAAAAGATAGGCTTTTTATTTCGTCTAAAACGACTTAAAATAATTTTCAGCAATAGCCCTCTTATATACTTAGATTTTTGCGTAATAAAATGTTGAGTGGGTGGGGAACCGTCAACTTTTATACATAAAATAGACAAAAATAATCTATATCCAAATTTTGTCTAATTTATCGACGCAAAAACAGTATTTTTTGACGTTTTTTCGTTTTTCTTCAGAAAGACGGGACGAAAAGTCCGAAAACTTCAGTTTTCTTAGTCAAAGACGACGACAACAGGTAATATTCATACCAAAACAAATGCTTCCGTGGAGAGATGAACGTTCAGGGTTCATCGACAAGTCAAAAAGAAAAAGGAACCGAATTGGTTCCTAAGTCTATTTGCTCCATCCATACCAAATACCACCAAATTGATGATACTCAGAATATTCTAATCCAGCCTTTTCATATTCTTCGTCAGATAACTCTTCGACGTTTCTATATCTATATTCATCATCAAATGAAAGACAAGGCGCTTCGTTTGACATACCTAAATCTTCTAAATAAGATCTAAGTTCAACTTCGCTATCGACATTAGTAAAGAATTTTCTTTCTTCTTCGATGACGTCATCATAGCCGTCTCCTAAATTACAAGCGTCAAACTCATAACCATTTTCGTCAAAGAAATGAGCCATACCACTGAACTCAGCATAATAGATACCAAATCTCTTATTGATAAGATATCCCTTTAAAGAGTCGTCAGAGTCTTCTTTGATGAAATAGTCACCTAATTGCTTTAATAAATAAAGAGAATCTGACAATAAATTATGACTGGTAATACCAATCACATTCTCAGAATTTTCTCTTGACGGACTAGCAGTGATAAAACCCTTTCCTCTAACAATTTGATGAGGAACCTCACCACCATTTAAGACGACAGAATTGAAAGACGTATAATCAGGATTTTCATAAGCAAATATTTTGGCTTCTGCATAAGTTTTATGATCTATGATAAGACCGTTATGGTTTATCACCTTTTCAATAATAAAATTACGACCATCCTTACTTAATTTTTCAGCCCTAAGTGATGCAAGTCTCTTTACACCTGTTGTAAAGGCGACAGAGATGCGTTTTTGTGTTGAATCTAGTTCAACTGTTCTCCAATTATATTTATAACTCATAATATATATCTCCTTTCTAAGATAATCAATATCTTATATACCCATTATATCATAAAGAACAGCACAAGTCGATATAAAATCATAAAAAAATCACTAAAAAACAAAAGCACCATGAATAAAATCATGATGCTAATGCTGGATTAAAAATGATGTGTATAAACTTATAAATCTAAACTTACAATTAGACTTAAGGACAGGTGATGTCCGTCTTTATTATATCACAAATTATTATAAGGTGGGTAGTCAGCATATCTGACATTAGCCATTTTTCGACTTACGCCAGATTGTGTCATCTCTTTACCCTTATCGTGTTTGTGTTCAATTATAATTTCATCTAGTTTTGCTTTTAAGTCATTAGGCTCGCACTCATATAATAGACGAATACCACCAAATTTACCGATGTATTCTCTAAGTCTTGTGATGGCTTTACCCTCAGACGTAGCACCAACACGGTATCTTCCTCTTAAAGACATACGATATTTTGACATATAACGACGAGGCTTAAATGTGTCTACTACAAATATATAATTTTTAAGTGGTTTAGACATAATATGTACCTCCTTTATTTAATAAATATATCTAATTTTGACTTTCTTTTGCTTGATCTTTTAGTTGATCTTCGACGATTTGCTCTAATATAGGACGATATTTCTTCTGATTACCGTGGACTTTAATTAAATGACAGTCGACACAAAGCATAATACAGTTATTTGGATCATTTGTCTTATTACGACCACGACCGTGGATATGATGTAATTGGATGGCATCAGTTGAGCCACATAATGAACAACGACCTTTGCACCTATTGTAAACTGCATCGTAAACTGCATCCTTTACACTTTCGTGATGTTTGCTTACTTTCTTTACAGGTGTCTTAGACTTTAATTGCGTCTTTGATTTTAGCCCAGAATTCGTTTTTAGAGGCTTTTTAGTGGAAAGATGAGTATTCGACTGTCCGACGCCTAAAACGCTCTTTTTGAGGGGTTTCTGTGCTTTATACGACTTATTCTCACATCCTTGACACTCGTCTAATGTAATTTCTCGTCTTAAAAGGCTACAATAGAAGTATTTAGTTCCTTTTTTAGTCCTTAATTTACAATTTTCACAATATGACATCTTATCACCCAACTTCTTCTTCAGTATTGCCAGTTTTTACGACTTGACTTTTTAGGATTAAAGCACAATCATTACCTTTGATGAAATATCCTATAAACTTACCAGTCGTGTCATAGAATTTACCGTCAGTTTCATAAATATTATGTTCTGTCTTAATAAACTTAGGAGTATCGTCAACTGCATCTGACTTCATTCCTCTTTTTAATATGTCAAATTCTTCCTTTGACATTTCATAGTCCCAAGAGCATTTGTTATATTCTTCATAAGTGTTAAAATTGACGATTGATAATAGATCATCACCAGCATTAATGATCTTTCTGACAATTTCCCAGCAATTTGCATATAGTTTTTCTAACTTTTTATCCATAATATATTCCCCCTTTTAATGACGAGCATTATTTTTTAAATTAATGCAAGGAATTCCTAATGACAAAGCGTATTG